>SXGQ01839489.1_pt1 | contig 21605 bp, 14 predicted proteins | sample 3178371 | NCBI WGS metagenome assembly SXGQ01 (sample SAMN11356859, study PRJNA531348) | freshwater metagenome | isolation source: freshwater sample F1-20 | place: China: Fuxian Lake, Yuxi | collected 2017-12-25 | reverse complement strand
CTTTTCTTCGCCTTGCAAGAAGGCCTCTTTCAATTTTTCGTGGATCACGGTGGTTGGTTGGTTTTGGTTTTAGCGCCCTCATGCTGGTGCATGAGGCCAACCAGCCACCAACCAATTTTAACGACTCAGGGGACACTACCACCGAAACCCGGCCGATCCTCTCCGCCACCCCCTTCGCCTCCCCGTTCATCGGCAGGGCATAGCAGGCCACACAAATCACAAACTGATTCATCGCATACCGGACATCATTCGGCGCATGGTGGATCGACTTCTCAACCCGCTCCAAAAGCGCCCGCAACTTGGTTAGATCAAGCGCCTCGTCACTGATCACCGAAACCAGACTCGCCACCGTCGTCCAACCCGCCACCGCGACCAACGGCCGCTCGGATTCCAGCCATTCCAAGGCGCACACCCAACCCGCCGGACTCCCCGCAGCCACACTCGGCACCATCGACCCCGCCAGCGGCCCGCACGCATTGGAAACCCAATGATCCAGCTCCACTTTCGTCATCCGCGCGTCATCCACCATCAGGCCCGTCAAATACCGCGCATCATAAACCCCGCTGTCATACAGCTTCAGCGCCAACTCATGATCCTTGCCCGTCCGCTTCAGCAATCGCTTCAAATCCTCAATCTTCACCCCATAACACGGCTCCCCCGCCCCATGCCGTAACATGACTTTCCGATAACTCTCCTTCCCCAATCCGCGCAACTCATCAAGCACTGAAGTCAGGTCATTCATGATCGCAAGAATACCTCAGAAATGATACTCGATCCCGAACTGCGCATAGTGATCTCGCCGATACCCGTTCAATGGATAATCATCTCTCGGAACACCCGCAAAAGCCCTTGCCTGAGCCGTTGCAACCCAATGCTCTCCAAACCGCATGCTGGCCTCCAGATTGAAAAACGTCGACCCATCTCGCAAATCCGTCACTGCGGTAACCAGTAAAACCGAGTCCCGAATATCATTGAATGCAATCCTAGCGCCATAAGCAACATCGTTCTCAAACGGATTGATCGGATTGTTGCCCGAACTGTCATATAACAACTCCCCGATCACCCCAACGTCCAATCCGGATCCGGCCACCCCATAAAACGTATACTCCACCCCCGCCCCCGCGCGGAGAAACGCCTCATCACCCTGCCCGCTACGCACCATCACCTCGCTCTTGAACAACCAGTCATCGAGGTTCCAGGTTCCGTCGATCCCGATCTGATCCACAATCTCATAATACGGCCGCAGAACCACTTCTCCGCTCGATAGTAAACCCGGAACGTAAGTCGGCTCTCGCGAGGTCCCATGAAACCACGAAACGCCGATATCAATGTCCCCGAACGATTTCGACCATCGCAACGCGAAATCCACATGCCCCTCCTCCGCGCCGGATTTATAAAGCGGCTTGTCCGCATCAATCCTCGGATGCACCCGTAACCGCCCATCCGCCCCAGGAAAAGTCCGATCCCGAAAACCGGGCAACACGAAAAACGAGAAACGCCCGTAGTCGGTGAACTGGTTGTAATTGATCATCGGCTGCCCCAACTTCGCCTCTCCATCAATGTTCTCGATCAGATCGGTCTGGTTGATCGCATCCACCCAGTGCACCGACTCCAACGCTCCCCAGAAAACCTTGCTGACCCCAACCAAAAGATCCGACTCCCCGAACTCTTTCCGCAAACTCAACTCGCGCAAATCCGCATGACTCCTCTCGTCATCCGCCATGTCATATCTTGCAAACGGATTGAACTGGACCGTCAAACCGGACTCCTTGTTCCTCCACTTGAACTCCGGCTCCAACGCGAATGACAAATTCCAATCATCCTGCCGCGGATCTTGCGCCGACTGCGGAAAAGCCTGCATCTCGGCGGAAACATTACCACCCAAGGTAAACTGCCACCCCTCCGTGGACTCATCCTCACCCTCCCCGCTATCCTCAACCACCTCTTCCAACGGGGTCTCCCCGCCACCCAGATCCAGCGTCAACTCATCCGATGCATCGATCTCCAAAACCAACTCATCCACCTCCCCGTCTCCCATCAAAGGATCTCCCATCGCCGGAGCTGCCACCTCCGCAGGATCGGTTAGAAGCGGCTCACCCGTAACCGGATCGATCATCAACTCAAGCTCATCCGACGCCTCCTCGGCCGGAGCCTCCGCCTCCCCCACTCCCTCTCCGGCTGGCATTTCCTCCACCGCCTTCTCTTCAACAGCTTCCTCCTTCTTCCCCTCATCTCCCTCCTCTTTCACAGCATCTTCCGGCTTCTCAACCACCTCAGCCTCCGCCGGCGTCTCCTCCACCGGCGGTAGCTTCAACTCCTCCGCCTGCAACATCGCGGCAAAAAGGATCAACGAGGTGAGATTTGCCTTCATGATGGGATTCCCGGTGAAAATGATTGGATGATTCGTCGCGCGATGTCTCCGTGCTTTCAGAACCCGATCACTGCCGATCCAACCGGCTCGAATCAAATTCCGCAGCTCCCAACCCATTGCCAAACTTGTAGTTCGTGAACTCAATAGAGGTCCGCTTCTTCGTCTGGTGATTCACCATCTCCAGATTCATCGGACGCCAGAAACGGCTGACAAACTTCTTATACTTCGTGCTGATCAGCGTCTTGGCCAACGCTCCCTTGCGATCATAATTCTCAGCCTTCAGCGGACGGTATTCGGCCTTGTCGATCCATACGATCTGCTTCGTATATCCCGATGACTTCGCATCCTTGGGATAACGCTCGATCACAAAACAATCCAGCCCCGCATACTTCTCCTCGCGCAGGAACTTGTAAGTGTATTTCTCCACCTGCTGCGGGCTGATGTCTTCGTAGGAAAACTCGGACCCCACAAACGACCCGCTCTTGTTCCCGGAGGCAATGCGCTTCGTCCTCTTCATCGATGGCAGATACAACCACTGCTCATCCGCCTTGCTGCGGAACGAATGACTCAACAAAACAGTATCCTTCGTGTCCGCCGGCGCGGTGAAAACAATCAACGCCTTCTCACCCTCCGCCGCCGCCTCAAGCGTCTTGATGTTCATCTCTTTCACGCTCGATTGCCCCTGCGCATTCCGCAGCGTCATCTTCGCCGTCGCCGTGAAATCCTTGTATCCCGTATCACGCTTTTTGACCTCTTGGGCGACAGCAAGCCCGCGCGCCGCAGCATCCTGCGCTGCCGCAGGCATTTGCCCGATGATGAAAGCCGCAAACGCGGCACGAAGAAGGGTGGATTGGAGTTTCATGGCGGTGTTGGTTTTTCGGTGGATTTCAAGCCCCCCTCGCTCCAACGAATGAGCGCGGGTAGGAACAACAGATCGAAAAACAAGGCGACGGCAATCACGATGGCGCTCAGAATCCCCATCCCCTTGTTTAGCTCGAAAGTCGAAAACGCAAGAATCGCAAACCCACCTACCAGCGTGATGGTCGATGTCACCATCGGATCACCACAATGACGGATCGCATGATCAATCGCCTCCGATGGCTTCCTCCCCGATCGCTTGTATTCAAGATACTTCGTCATGAAGTGGATCGTGTCGTCCACCACAATCCCCAACGTCATTCCCACCACCACCGAAATCGCAAGCCCAACCTGCCCCACCAACAACCCCCAAATCCCAAACCCGATCGCCGCCGGCGCAAGATTGGGAAGCAAGCTGATGATACCCATCTTCCACGACCGCGTGATGAAAACCATGCAGAGCGAAATCAACACCAACGCCAACACCGTCCCCACCAACATGCTCTTGATGTTTCTCAGTCCGATATGCGCAAACATCAACGACTGCCCCGTCCCCTTCGACTCCACCGAAAGCCCGTGATCCCTCAGCCACTTCTGCGCGCTCTCATCTAACGCCAACATCTCGTTGCTGGTGATGCTTCCCAGACTCACCCGGAACAACGTGGCCGACTTGTCGAGATTGATCCGGTCGTTCAGATCCAACCCGAACGGCAAAGACATCTCAAACATCGTCAAACAGTCCGACGCCACCGGTCGCGAATCCGGTATCCGGTAAGCCGACGGATCATCACCATTCAGGTTCTTGTGCAACCGCTTCACCATGTCGGTGTGGGAATACACATGCCTCACCTTCGGTTGCTTGCGGAACCATTCCGCAAACGCATCCAGCTTCCGCAAATACTCCGGCTCCGCAATCCCTCCCTCGGATCCCGAGTCGATCGAGTATTCGATATACTCAAATCCTGTTAGGCGGTCGATCGTGAAGTCGGTCGCCACCCGAAACTCGCTCTTCGCATCAAAATACTTCACAAACTCATCGTTCAACTGATTCCGGAAAATGAATCCACCGAACAACATCACCACCACTGTTCCACCCACCAACAGCGCCACCGGCCGGCGCTGATTGATCGTGGCCACAAACTGCAGGAAGCGTCCTTCCGATCCATGCGCCACCGCAGGCTTCGGCTTCGAAGGAACTAGGATCATGATAGGAGGCAAAAGCGTGTGCGCCAGCAACCACGCGAAAACCACCCCGATCGCCACAATGTTCCCGAGATCCCGGAAAGGCGGCGAATCACTCGTATTCAAACTCAGGAAACCCAATACCGTCGTCAGACTCGTGAAAAAGACCGCACCGAAATTGATATCCAAACTCCGCCTCATCGCCTCCCGCCGGGTCACCCCCTCACGATAATGCTGCCGGAACCCCGCCAAAATATGCACCGAGTCCGCGATCGCCAGCGTCATGATCATGTTCACTGCGGAAATTGCCGGCGGTGATAGCAGGATCCCCAACCACCCCGCCAACCCGAATGCAGCCACATTCGATAGCAAAATCACCGCAAACGCACACAACGGTGCCGCAATCGACCTCAGCAAAATCCCCAGAGATAACAAAATGAAACCAAACATGAGCGGCACCAGCGAAACGAAATCCCTCTCCGCCGCCTCAGCCAACTCCTGGTTGATCATCACGATCCCCGTCAAATGCACCACAATCCCCGGATGCGCCGCCATCGCCTCAGCTGCAAGTTTCCGCGCGAAATTCGCCACCTCCGGTTGCTCCACCAACGGCTTCTCTCCCGGCAAATGGATCGGTATGTTGATCCCCGTCACCTTGCCATCCGCTGAAATCAGCCGGTTCAACAGCAACGGATCCTCCAACGCGATCTTCCGGATCCTTTCAAGCTCTTCATCCGGCATATCCTTCGGATCTTCCGCCACCAGATCCTCCACCATCAGATCATCCCCATCCGCATAAGAATGTTGGAAATTCGTGATCGAATCCACCCGCCGCGAGTGCGGCATCTCCCAGCCCTTTTCTGTTAACTCCCGCACCGCTGATAAAATCTCCCGATCAAAGATCGATGCCCCCGGATCCTTCGGCGTCACCACCATCAACACATTCGCGGATTTCGAATACGTCTGCTCCATCGCATCGAATGCCTGCAAATCCGGATTCTCCGGACTGAAGAAAACCCGGATGTCATTCGAAAAATTCAACCGCGATGCCCCATATCCCGATCCGAACACCAAAACCAGACTCAATAAAATTGATAGCCACGGATGATTGACAATCCATTCCACAGCCCGTCCCGACCTCGAAGACGAATCACAAACTCTTGAATTGTCGCTCATCGGATTATCTGCCATTTGGTCTTCGTCCCTTGACTATGCTTTTGCAGACCCAATGGGAAGAGGCATTTTCGGCAGACTTCGAAATCGATGCAAAACAACTTCAGGCATAGCTTCGCCGACGGAACGCAGGGTGACCTTGCGCGGTATTGGAGCGAGCTTTCCTACGCCGAGAATCAACTTGTCTTCAAAGAAGGCGAAACCGCGGACACCTTTGCCGTCGTCGTTTCAGGCAAAGTCAGAATCGAACTCGAACAAGGCGAACTCGACAGCGACAACGTCCTCGCTCGCCTCGGCCCCGGCGACTGGATCGGCGAACTCGCCCTGCTCGACGGCGGCCCGCGCTCCGCTTCCGTCATCGCCGATTCCCCACTCACCCTCCGCCTCCTCAGCGCGGACGCGTTGAAACAAATGGAGCAACACCACCCCGCCGCTGCCATCGCGATCTACCGCGCCCTCGGCGCATCCGCCGCAGGCAAACTCCGCCTCGCCAACGACCGCCTCGCCAGCGCTATCTTCGAAGCCAAAGACCCCGAAGTCGAAACCCGCGTCGCCGCCGCCCGTGAGGTCCTCCCCATCCTCCTCGCCGCTTCCGAAGACTCAATCGACGGATTGTTAGATAAACTCGCCGATCACTTCTTCCTCCACGCCAAGGAACTCGCCGAACTCACCGTCGCCACCACCGGCCTCGGAAACGTCCCGCACAAGATCGAGAAAAACCACTTCGCCAGCCGCGGCGTCCTCTCCTCCATCCGTGGCAATCCCGGATTCGGCATCCTCGGCCCCGAACACCACGGCACCCTCGAAATCGCCTCCCCCGCGGGCGTTGTCTTCGGCCTCATCCCCGTGACCAATCCCGTCGCCACCGCCATCTTCAAGGCCCTCGTCTGCCTCAAATCCCGCAACGCACCCATCCTCAGCTTCCCCCGCCGCGCCGCGGAAATCGGCACCCGCGTCGATGAAATGTTCCGCGCCCTCCTAACAGAATGCGAATGGCCCGCAGCCACCATCCAGACAGTCACCCACCAGAACTCACGCCGCCGCACCGAAGCCTTCTTCCGCCACCCCGGCGTCGACCTCATCCTCGCCACCGGCGGCTCATCCATGGTCAAGGCCGCCTACCGCTCCGGCAAACCCGCCTACGGCGTCGGCGCGGGAAATGCCCCTTGCTTCATCGCCGATGATGCCGACCCCGCCACCGCCGCCGCCATGATCGTCCTCAGCAAATCCTTCGACAACGGACTCATCTGCGGCTCAGAACACAACCTCGTCGTCCACCAATCCCGGCTCGCCACCCTCACCCACGCACTCGAATCCTCCGGCGCAGCCGTCCTCACCCCCGCCGAAGCCTCCTCCTTCCACACCATCATCCTCACCGAGGACGGCTCCTCCATCCGCCGCAAACACATCGGCCAGTCCGCCGCATCCATCGCCGCCGCCGCCTCCATCACTCGCGACCACCCCATCCGCCTCATCGTCATCCCCACCTCTAACAACCTCATCGGAAAATCCCACGCCCTCTCCAACGAGAAAATGGCCCCCGTCCTCTCGCTCTTCACCACCCCCACCAACGACGAAGCCATCGCCGCCTGCAAATCCCTGCTAGAAAACGACGGCCGCGGCCACACGGCCGTCATCCACACCGCCGATCCCCTCCTCGCCCGGCGCTTCGCCCTCGAAATGCCCGCCAGCCGCATCCTCCACAACACCCCCGCCACCCACGGCGTCATCGGCATCACCACCGCACTCACACCATCCCTCACCCTCGGCTGCGGCTTCTTTGGTGGCAATTCCACCACCGATAACGTCACCTACTCCCATCTCCGGAACGTGAAACGCCTCGCCTCCCACATCACACCTTCTAACTGAAATCCCACTCATGGATCCCGATATCCTATCCCTCCTCAACCAAGCCACCGGCACCATCCGCCTCCTCCGCCGCGGCGATGTCCTCTTCCACCAGGGAAATCGCGGCAACAGCTTCTACGTCGTCCAAAGCGGTCGACTCCGCGCCATCCGCGACCTCGACGGCGCAAACCCCACCGTCATCGGCGAAATCGGCCGCGGCGAAATGGTCGGCGAAATGGCCGTCCTCGGCGATGCCCCACGCGCCGCATCCGTCATCGCCGTCCGCGACTCCCACGTCGCCGAATTCTCCGGCGACGACCTCGCCAAACTCCCAAAGGAATCCCTCCTCTCCGTCATGCGCATCCTCGCCCTCCGGATCCGCCGCATGATCGACTCCCGCCAAAACCAATCCCTCCCCTCCTGCATCGCCGTCATCCCCATCGCCCCGGACCTCCCCATGGATGACTACTGCGATCGCCTCACCATCTCACTCTCAGACGCCGGCGGCCACGGCGCACTCGTCCGCCAAGCCGACCTCCCCTCCGAATACGCCACCATCGACAACTGCGACGGCGACGCCTTCCGCCGCCTCGGCGATTGGCTCGACGACCTCGAACGCCGCGAAAAACTCATCGTCCTCCAAGCCGATTACGAAGTCACCCCATGGACCGAGCGTTGCCTCCGCCAGGCCGATCTCATCCTCCTCGTCGCCCGCGCCTCCGACGATCCCGCGAAAAGCCCCGCCGAGCGCGCCATCGACCGCCTCCCCGGAAAACAGGCACGCCCCCGCGTCGACCTCGTCCTCCTCCAAAACGAACCCCCATACCACGGCACCGCCCGCTGGCTTGAGAACCGCGACGTCGTCCGCCACCACCACGTCCGCCTCCACTCCCCCGCCGATAAAGCCCGCGCCGGCCGCATGCTCACCGGCCGCGATGTCTCACTCGCCCTCGGCGGCGGCGGTGCCCGCGGCTTCGCCCACATCGGCGTCATCCGCGCCTGCCACGAACTCGACATCCCCATCGATCGCGTCTGCGGCACAAGCATGGGCTCCATCATCGCCGGCCTCTACGCCATGGGCATGGGTTGGAGCGAAATGACCGAGCACCTCCGCAGCCATTTCCTCCCCAAACGCCGCCTCACCCAGTTCTCCTTCCCCATCCTCTCCATCGACACCGCGCGAAATTACGAAAAAGCCCTCCAACGCCTCTACTCAGACACCCGCATCGAAGACCTCCCCACCAACTACTTCTGCGTAAGTTGCAATCTAACCACCGCCAGCGTCGTCATCCACCGCGATGGCTCCATCGCCAAATGGATCGGCGCCAGCATCTCCGTCCCCGGCATCGCACCACCCTACGTCGAACAAGGCGAACTCCTCGTCGATGGCGGCCTCCTCAACAACCTCCCCGTCGACATCGCCAAAGCCGATGGCGCGGGCATGGCCATCGCAGTCGACGTGAGCCCACAGACCGAATTCCGCCTCCCCACCTCCTACTCCGGTCGCCCACAGGCACTCTCCGTCCTCTGGTCTCGCCTCACCCGCAAATCCCGCGAACGCCCCGGCGTCCACCAAAAACCCGTCTTCCCCACCCTCGGCGCGCTCCTCGTCCGCGCCACCACCCTCACCAGCGTCAACCAAAAGGAACTCTTCGCCAAAATGGCCGACCGCTACCTCAAACCTCCCGTCGATGGCTTCAAACTCCTCGATTTCGACAAACTGGACGCCATCTCCGAAATCGGATACACCCACGGCATGACCGAGTTGGCCGATGTCACCGACTGGCTTCAGAAGAAACCAATCACGCCGAAATCCTAACATGTCCTCAGGCACAAACACCGCCAAACCACCCCACATCCTTTGCCTGGGAGGCGGATATGTCGCCATCTATCTCGCAAAAGCACTCCGCAGCGCCGTCAAAGCCGGCCGCGTTAGACTAACCGTCGTCGATCAGGACAACTTCCAGTGCTTCCACGGCCTCATCCCGGACATGATCACCGGGAAAATCCAACCCACAGACACCCTCAGCCCCGCCCGCCGGCTCTTCGCCCCCGGCGACTTCGTCAACGCCGAAGTCGAAACCATCGAGATCGACACCAAACAAGTCGTCGTCTCCCGCTTCCTCGATGGCAAACGCCTCACCCTCACCTACGACCACCTCGTCCTCGCCCTCGGCTCCACCGAAAACCTCGGCCGCTTCCCCGGCCTCGCCGAGCACTCATTCCGCCTCAAAGCCTACTCCGGCTGCCTCGCTGTTAGAAATCACTTCATCAGCATGCTCGAACTCGCCGACATGGAACGCGATCCCGAGGAACGCCGCCGCCTCCTCACCTTCGTCGTCGTCGGTGGAAACTACGCCGGAGTCGAAGTCGCCGGCGAACTCCGCGAGTTCCTCCCCTACGTCGCCAAACGCCACTTCCCCAACATCCCCATCCCGGAAATCAAGGTCGTCCTCGTCTGCTCCACCGAGCACATCCTCCCGGAACTCGGCTCCCGCCTCCCCAAGCTCGTCGCCCACGCCGAAGCCGTCCTCGCCAAAGACCCCAGCCTTGAGGTCCTCTATCAGACACGCCTCGCCTCCGCCACCCCCGAGGAAGCCATCCTTGGAAATGGCCGCCGCATCGCCACCCGCACCATCGTCAGTTGCACCGGCATGTCCACCATTCCGGTCCTGGAATCCGTCCCCATCGCCAAAAATCCCCACGGCCGCCTCATCTGCGACCGCTTCGCCCGCATCGAAGGCCACACCCACCTCTGGGCCGGGGGCGATTGCGCCGCCGTCCCCACCGCCGATGGCTCCCCTGCCCCTGCCCTCGCCATCTGGGCCATGACCGTCGGCACCCTCATCGGCAAAAACATCCTCCGCCACGAAGCCGGAAAAGACCTCGCGCCCTACCGCTTCAACGGCCTCGGCGATGCCTGCGTGTTAGGCCACCGCAAGGCCATCTCTCACCTCAAGGGCATCTCTCTAACGGGCATCCCCGCATGGCTCGTCTGGCGCTTCTTCATGATCCTCTACCTCCCCTCGCCGGAGAAAAAAGTCCGCGTCGTCTGGAACTGGCTCATGGCTCCCTTCTTCGGCCGCGACCTCGTCAACCTCCGCGTCCACCAACCGCTCGACCTCGCACCCCTCATCTTCGAGGACGGCCAGGACATCATCCGCGAAGGCGATGTCGGCAACAGCCTCTTCATCGTCCAGGAAGGCGAAGTTGAAGTCCTCAAAAACGAAAACGGCACCCTGAAATCCCTCACCACCCTCGGCCGCGGCCGCCACTTCGGGGAAATCGCCGTCTTCCAAAAATGCGCGCGCACCGCCACCGTCCGCGCCAAAGGCCACGTCAAGGTCCTCCAAATCCGCCGCGAAGCCGCCACCGCCCTCAGCGAATCCATGTCCTCCATCGGCGCCGCCCTCAAAGGCGACTGACTCCTCTAACACTTCCCTTCCCTCCACCATCACCATGAAAACCCCGGCCCTCCTCATCGCCCTCGCGGCCTCCCTCCTCCTTGCCTCATGCGGAGACAACCACCCGCCCGATGAAGCCAAAGCCGCCGGAAAAACCGCCGCAGACTTCCCGCCCGCCACCACCGATGTCTTCGCCGGCATGGACGCCGGCGTCCAGCTCACCCCCGAGGAAATCGAGGGCCGCAACACCTGGATGCTCTGGACCGGCGGCAACGAACGCTTCTGGAACCTCATGGCCCAGGAAGGATACGGCATCATCGACCTCCTCAAAGTCATCGACTCCCGCGAGCGCTCCACCCGCTTCCAACGCCTCGGCCTCATCAACGAACCCGGCTTCGCCTCCACCGCCAAACCCGACCAACACGGCCTCTACATCGACCAACCCGTCTCCACCCCTCCCCCCGGCATCGACCCCGAAATCTACGGCCACTCCACCGGCGTCCTCGGCCTCCGACTCTTCCCCAACCCCGAGTTCGACGAAAAAGCCAAAGCCCGCTGGAACGCCGAAAAATTCTACACCGATGTCGCCTACCGCACCGATCCCACCCTCATCCGCCCCTACCGCGTCGGCATGACCTGCGCCATCTGCCACGTCGCTCCAGACCCGGGAAATCCTCCCCTCGATCCCGAAAACCCTGCCTACGAAAACCTCTCCGGCACCATCGGCAACCAATACTTCAAAAACGGACAAGTCTTCGGCTTCAACCTCCCCAAGGACGACTTCCTCAAACAAGTCATGGACTCCGTCCACCCCGGCACCGTCGACACCTCCATCGTCGCCACCGACTACAACAACAACCCAAACATCATCAACGGCATCTTCAACACCGCCCAACGCCTCGGCATCGCCGAAAACCAAACCGTCGAAGGCGGCGCACTCCTCCTCGCCCCCAAAACCGCCCAACGCCCCATCCCCCACGTCCTCGTCGATGGCGCCGACACCATCGGCGTCACCGGCGCCCTCGGCCGCGTCTTCATCAACATCGGCACCCACAGCGAGCAATGGCTCAAATGCCACAACCCCATCCTCGGCCTCAAACACACCCACGAGTTCGACATCGAAAAATCCCTCGAAAACTCCGTCTTCTGGCAAGCCACCATCGACCAGATGGACAACCTCGCCAAATACCTCGTCCGCGCCGGCCAACCCATCCCCCTCGAAAAAGTCCCCGGCGGCCAAGCCTACCTCACTGAACCCCAGGAAGTCGTCGACCGCGGCAAAATCATCTTCGCCGAAAACTGCTTCGCCTGCCACTCCAGCAAACAACCCGATGGCTATCCCAAAGACTTCGCAAACTTCCGCGAATGGTCCAAAGACCCCACCTTCCTCGACTGGGCCCGCACCGAAGTCATGAAACCCGACTTCCTCGAAAACAACTACCTCTCCACCGACCGACGCATCCCCGTCACCCTCGTCAAAACCAACGCTGCCCGCGCCATCCAGGACAACGCCAAAGCCGGACACGTCTGGGGCCAATTCTCCTCCATCGACTGGAAAAACACCCCATCCGTCGGCACCATCGACGTCCAAAACCCCTTCGACGGCTCACCCATGACCCACGAAATGCGCGGCGGCGGACCCGGCTTCTACCGCGTCCCCTCCCTCATCGCCATCTGGTCCTCCGCCCCCTTCCTCCACAACAACGCCCTCGGCGATTACAACCACGACCCCTCCGTCGCCGGACGCATGGCCGCCTTCGACGATGCCATCCGCAAAATGTGCTGGCCCGAAAAACGCGCCGGCCTCGCCACCGTCGCCACCGCCACCGAGCGCTGCTGGTTCCGCATCCCCTCCCACTTCATCCCCGTCCTCGTCAAAGGCATCGCCGGAGACGCCATCGTCCCCTTCCTCCGTCATTGGTGGCTCATCCCCCTCCTCCTCATCCTCCCCGCCATCCTCCTCTTCCGCCTCATCCGCAAAAAAGCCAAACCCAAAACCTGGAAACGCCGCCTCGGCCTCACCGCCACCGTCCTCCTCGCGCTCCTCGCCCTCCTCCTCATCCCCATCCTCCGCCTCGCGGGCGGACACTCCGGAGACCTCAAACTCGGCCCCTTCCCCAAAGGCTTCCCCCTCAACCTCATGGTCAACATCGACCCCGAAATCACCTCCCCCCTCGATACCGCCGCCGCCATGCTCAAACTCAACGCCTGCTTCGCCGAAATCGAAAGCCGCCAACTCGACGACGAAGCCGCCCTCAAACTCATCGCCCAAAAAGCCGGCCCCGCCCGCCTCGCCATCAACAAAGCCCCAGACTTCGTCCGCGACCGCGGCCACACCTTCCCCGCCCACCTCTCCGACCAAGACAAAGAAGCCCTCATCGCCTTCCTAAAACGCCTCTAACCTTACCCCGGGAACGCCGACAGCCTGCCCTTCGTCTTGTCCGCCGTCTTGTCCGCCGTAGCTTTAGCGAAGGAGGAAGCTTTAGCGAAGGAGGAAGCTTCAGCGAAGCAGGGTCCCCGTCGGCATGCCAATGGGCATCCACTGAAAAGCGCGAAGTCCCACCCATTGCCCACCCATTGCCCACAAAACTCATTCGCCCCCTCGTCACCCTCCCCTAACACGTCAAAATCACTTCACTCGATTCCTCAAACGACTCGAACTCTATACCCACTGCGAGAATTTGAATCACTTCAAATAGCCGCACCCCAATTCAAAGCAACATCAACAAGTCAACAGCAAGCGAGCAGAAATCAAGATGCGCATATCAACCAGAATTATTGCACTGCTTTCCGCAATCGTCCTCGTCGGATCGGTCGGGGCTCAAGAGCAGCCTCAGCCGTTTGGCCCGATTATTGACCGCATTGAGGTCAAGAAGGGATCAGCATGGGACGTAATAGAGCAAATCAGATCCGGACTGCCGACCGAGTCGCCCGTAGGACTCTCTGTCGAAATTCCAGAAGAAGTGCTACGCAAAGTGCACGTCGAGCTGATCGATGTGCGCTCGGTGCCTTTGGGACTCGCGGTTCATTATCTGTATCAAGTAACCAAGGCCGTCAACCCGTCATACGAAGGAGGAATCTGGATACTCCGACCAATGACCTTTGATGGACCATCCGAAGAGTTGGCGGTTCAGCTCTATGAGATATCGGAAGAGATGCTCAAGCAAATTGGTATCGACTATCAAAAGGACACCGGCCTCTTCGACTCAGAAGGTAATTCATGGCCTAGGAACGAAGCATGGACAGCCAAGTTCCTTCCAGCTTCCAAGCAGCTTTTACTTCGTGCTGATATCAAATTTCACGAGGAAATCGCTGCGCTTCTTTTGTTGGCCAAACGGGGCTACACGGACCTCGGAATCAAACGTTTATAAGTCGTGAGCGGCAATTGAAAACGTCTCAACAACCTGCTCCATGAAGCGCATCCTCTTCCTTCTCGCAATCGGAGTCTCCGCCCTGCACGGCGCCGAGGAAAACGTCCTCTCCTCACTCCATCGCAAAGTCGAAGTGGCATCACCCGAAGCCGCCGCCGACTGGAAATTCGAGAAATTCAACTTCGAAGACTGGTTGACCGCCATCTCCGCCCCCTCTTGGGAACTGCTGGTCAGCACCCAGACCACCGAATTCTTCTTCGCCGCATTCCGCGACGGCGATCATCTCATCTTCTGGGACCTCGATCGAAACGCCCTCCATCGAAACACATCAACCGGTACCAAACCCAGATGGGTCGGCCCATCAAAAGTCGTCACACTTGAACACGAAATCAGCCACCCCTCCGGCAGCTTCACCCACAACGCCGTCGCCCGGGCCTACCAGATGCCCGCAGACTACAACGGCTCCATCGAGATCCACCACACCGTCACCCCCGAAGGCAGACAACCGATCCAAGTCTTCACCACAAAGGTCCACTGGAAACCGGCAGCAAAAAACACCACCGGCCCATCCACCGCCCAAACCGATCCGAAGCCAAACAACAGCAACGCACCTCAACCGCAAACTGAGAAGCAGACCCCGTAACGGATGCCAAACCGAGTCGTCCACCAATCCCACCAACGACCATGCGCCAATCATCACTACTGCCCATCCTACTCTCCGCCAGCTTCCTGGTATCCTCCTGCAAAGGAGTCGGTGACTACAAGTTCGACACAGTGACCTTTGTCATCTCCAAACCCATTCCACCTGCAGCCGGACCACAACCGGGCATCCACATCGACACCAACACCAAAGTCAGCAGCATCACCGGCGGCACCGTCAAAAGCACCAAACCCTACGCCATCGCCGTCGATTTCACGGATGACACCTTCACCTATGCCGAAGCCGAGTTCACCAAAGTGACCGTCACCTACGCCGATGGCACCAACGATCCCGGAGCCGCAGCCCTCAAGCTCCCGATCAGCATCCCCGCACGCCGCTACGAAACCACCAACAGCATGGCCGGCGGCCGCATCGTGAAAACCAAGCTCCGCGTCATCTCAGGAAAAATCCCCGGCTCCATCACCCGCGACAAACCCCTCACCCTCCGCATCGAGGGCAACCTCATCAAAGACGACGGCACCAAAATCCCCTTCGCCATCAAACAGAATTACACCGTAACCATCGACAAAACCACCAAACCCTGGGGAGATGTCATGCAGGATCGATAATCCCCACCCACCACCACCCGTTAGCCAATGCCCGGAGCCCACCCAATTTCAAAGCAATGTCTAACATCAAATCCTACCTCGACTGGCGCAAACCGTTCACACAGGGCGACCTCTTGGTGGTATACATTGCTTCTTTTCTGACGCTCTTGATGGTGGGGCTCGCAGAGAAAGCGTATGCACAGCATCAGTGGAGTCAGTGGCTTTACTGCGTCGTCTATCCCCTTGGACTTTACCAAGGGCTCGCGATTGGCAAGCGCTTCCTCGATCTTGGATATTCCGTGTGGTATGGAATTGCCGGAATGCTCATGCCGCCCGTCGCACTCGGACTCCTTTTCATACCCGGTCAGTCATCGAAACGGGAGAAAAAGCGTGAGAAGACCCGGTCGGATGATGACCAAGCCATCGCCTCCGACGGTTAGTAAGCTTCAACGTTGATCTCCCTACCCCTTCCGCACCTTGAGCGCCACAAGCGTCAGCAACACCCCGATCATCAGGAAAAGAATCCCGAAACCCACCGTGTGATTCGCCGAGTAAGTGAATCCCGGATTGTGACCATATCGGCCGTTGTCCCAGCCCAAGCTAGCCATGGGGATCGGATCAAACACCGCAATCAAACCCACCGCCACGAATCCACCGCCACCCGCCAGCAGAATCAGCCAACTGCGGTTTCCATCGCCATTGCCACGCAATTTCATCGCGCCCTTGCTAACATCCCACCCAACTCCTTCAAGCCCACATCACCGCAAACTCCTTCCAATCACCTGCCAGGCACAATCCCCGTGGCGTTGGCATCCTGCCAGCCGCCTACTCAGTAGCTTTTGGGTTAGCATAACATCGATTCAACCGGAAAGATCGCACAGATCGCAATAGGACTCATTTTTTGTGTTCTTTGCGGTTCAATCTCATCATCTGCACAGTCAAAACTGCCATCCGATCAGCTACTTCCACCTTCACCTGCCTAGATTCGCTGCAGTCGCCCCCTAAACCACCGCTTCCGAATTGGAATTCCTGGCAGGCATCAACTCCGGCTCCGGCATCGCCGGATCGGGGCGCACGAATGCATGCTGCATCTCAAGCTTCAGCCACATCCGCAATCCTTTGAAAAAGTGATAAAGCGATTTCGGCGAAGGCTCGAAAGGTTTCCGGATGAAATATCGCTGCCGGAGGTTGTTCATGCCATAGCTCCCCCGCGCGATCTTCTTGCGGGCGATGACTTCAAAACGCGCATTGTAGGTAGCCATCAACCACGCGAAAAATGACCCCGGTCGACCGTTGTAGGGCATTTTGGAAAACTCGGCGTCCGTGGCGGTATAAACCAATCGCGCTGGCCCGAGAAAGTAAGCACCCACATCCAGCAGAAATGCCGCGTGCATCAAATCGGCATCACCCAGATATTGATACTTGTTCCGGTAAATGCCGTTGAACCATCGGTGATACGATTCACCAAACTCGCGGTTGTGAGTGGCGATGGAATCCTTCACGCACTCCCCATCCAACGCCCGCAACAGAATCTTGTGCCCCGCATAAACGGAGTGGGCACAATAATCGAGGCCCTGCGAATAAAGCGGATCCATGAATCCTGCCGCGTCCCCTGCCAGCATCCATCCATCTCCCGCGACCTGCGTCGCGTGATAAGGCAGATCCTTGTAAATGCGCGCATCATTCTCCGCAGGCTCGGCATTTTCAAACATCAGCCGCCCGACCGGATGTCCTAACAGGTGTTGCTTCACCCGCTGCCCGACCGGTCCCTCGCCGGGTGGACTGAAAAGACGCTCATCCCACGTCACACCCGCCGAATAGTCGCCATTGGACAACGGAATGATCCACGACCACCAACCGCGCCCCATCAGATGATTGGTCGACGACCCGCGCGCGGAAGAGGTCCGACATTCATCGATGGCTGGCACCAGCGTTCGCGATTCATGACCATCTAGACACCGCACATTGCTGAAACGGACCCACATGGAATGCACCGGATGCTCAGGCAATGGCCGCCACAGCCCGCGACTGCGCGCAATCAACGCCGCCCGGCCCGAAGCATCAGCAATCCACCCCGCACGCAGGGTGCGGGTGATCCCATCCACCTTGAGAGTGACGGTGTTGTTTCCCGCCCCGCCAAGCTCAAAGGATTTGATGGTCGCCGGCCGCAACAGCTCGCAGCCCTCGGCGACAGCCGTTTCCAACAAATGCTGATCAAGCTTCGAGCGGTCGAGCTGGAAGGTCGGCAGGCGTGCCTGAGCGAAGGGCCCAACCTCCGTGCATTCGCCGGCGCAGGTGTTGTCCGCCTCGGTGAACCACATGCGAAGCCCATGCTTCTGAAAGTGATGGCATGCGAGATAGTTGGAAAGCCCCAGAACCCGTGTTAGAAAACAACCGGCAACCTCCGATGTCGACTCCCCCACCTTGCGGTCGAAAATTTCCGACTTCTCCACAATCAGAATGCGGGTCGCCGGTCGGGCGCGCTTGATCAACAATGCCAGCGATGACCCGGAAAAAGCGCCACCGAGAATGATGACGTCGTACTCGGTGGAAGAAGTCTGGGTGCTTTCGTTTGCCGGGATGACCATGACGCGTTTGCTGAGCGAGCATAGCCGGGGTTTTCACCGAGGCAAACCACGACTTGCAGACAGCAAAGAATCACGGCAAAGGTGGCGCGGATGGCGGGGACGGAAACATCTGAAACACGGAGGAGAATGGGGCTTTTCGGCGACTTGCCGACCCGCCTGCTCCGCCATGGCATGCAGGTGGCTCCATGGTTTCTGGAGCCAGTGCTGGTGCCGGTCTGGACCCTGCTGTTTTTCTCCCTCGCCAAACCCCAACGCCGCGCAGTGATGACCAACCTCCGCGCACTCCATCCGGAGTGGTCGGCCTTGCGCGCCTTCACAGGGGCATACCGGGTGTTCCTCAACTTCGCAACCACCCACGTCGACGCCCTCCGCAGCGAGACTGGCACCGGCTCGGTGGATTGGATCATCGACGGAGTGCAGCATTTCCACGAACTCGCCAAACGGCGGGACGGATGCATCGTTCTAACAGCCCACATGGGAAACTACGATCTCGCCGCACCGGTCTTCTCAGGTCGATTCGGCCGCACGCTCTACGCGGTGCGAGCACCGGAGCGGGAACCTGAAATGCAGGCACTTCGTGAAAAGGAATTGCGCGATCGGGAGGCAATGCATCCCGAGTTCCGGTCGCTCTATAACCACGGCGATGGCCATTTGGGTGTCGAACTCGCCCGTCTGCTCCGCGAAGCGAATGTGGTCGCATTGCAAGGAGACCGCGTCCTGTTCGATGTTTCGCCAATCGAAGTGGAAGTGGAACCCGGCCTGATCATGTGCCTTCCCAAAGGCCCGCTCTATCTGGCTCGCGCAACAGGAGCCCCATGTTATCCGCTCTTCGTCACACGCGATGGCTGGCGACGCTACCGCGTCACAGTCTTCCCCGAACTCAAGTTGCCACCCCGCCAACGTGGCGCAGCCGATCCCGCCGTTGTCACATGGGCATCCGCCCTGTTGAAACAAATCCGCAACAACTGGGTGCAGTGGCACGTCTTCGAACCGGTCTTCCACCGGAGGGAAATCAATCCAACGGAATCCGCATGACCGGCCCTAACAAACCGGAACTCAGTGGCAACCAGTTCGATGAATCAAACGGCTTGTAGTCGATGTTCACGAAGTTGATCTCGTGGAAAATCCTCCAATCGACGTTCGCCCGATCCAACGCCGCAATACGGTTCGCCGCAAGGTTGGTCACTTCGATCTCGATCACATTCTCTCCCGCACGAAGGGCTTGGGTGATTTCAAATCGATGGGGCGCCGACCACGACCTCGCGACCTCTTTTCCATTCAATCGGATTCGAGCCGTTCCTGAGACTTGTCCAAGATCAATCGCCTCCCGGCCAGGTTCCAATCCATCAATCATGAAGCTGGCTCGATAGCATCCCGTGCCCGAAAAATCCAATGTCTTCGGATCCGCCAGCGTCGTCCACGACCCCAACGAATCCAGCGTGACGGACTTGGGCAAAGCAGGACCTCCTTCAACAAACTCCAACTCCCACGGCCCAGTCAAACGCACCGGATGCCGCTGACTATGAAGCTCGGGAAACGGTGGAGCCTCGACGCGTCTCGTATCAAACGTCCGGAGAATCATCGACTCACCCGCCTCAAGCCGGATCTCAACTCCCCTCCCCAACCTCTCGCTGCCAACCTTCGCCAATCCAACACGCACCGGTCTGTTAGGATCCAGCCAGATGGCGGACGTGAACTTCCTTGCGATCGGCAAAACCCCATCAAACGCCCTATCACCCCGGTTCACGACGAAATAGTGATATCCTTCATCATGCCGCCGCCGCACGAACCGAACACCCAAATCCCCCATCGCCTCACGCGGTTGCCCCAACGAATCCAACACTTCACCCGGACCCGTCGTCGCATGAATCAGCCGACCCTTCCCACTTTCCATCCGCTTGCGAACCTCCAAAAAAACCGCACGCCGCGCATCAAGATTTCCAAACCCGGGCACATCCTCGGGCAACCCTCCCTCCACAATCACCACCGCCCCCAACTCCAACAATTCCGAAATTCTCTCTAACGTCTCCACCGGCATCATCTTCACCGATGGCAGGATCAGCGCCGGATACCGGATCCCACCCAACACCACCATCCCGCCCTCGACCTTCGCCCGCTCTAACATCCGATCCGAAACAAAGTCACAGGTCCTCCCCTCCACCCACAGACTCATCGCCGTCCTATAAAACGGCAGCGACTGCAACCAGTGATGCTGGTCATGAATCGTGAACAACGGCAAATCCCCCGGTGCCCGATGCAAAAGATCCGCAGCCGGAAAATACAACAACGCATCCACCGAAGGAACCCCCTCCTGCAAGATCGACTGGCATCGCGCCAAATACCCGTTGAACGACGGAAGATCACGCCACAACCCGCCATTTCGTCCCATGTGCGTCGATGCGTAAAACAACCACCCGGGCCACCCGGCATCCTCCGGGCTATAAGGAACCCCATGATAAAACAAATGGTTCACTCCGCCCAGAAACAGGAAATCCGCTGCCTCCTTCAGCTTCCCTGGCGTCACCTGAAAATGCTCGTCCAACCACGTGAACGATTCCGCCGAAGTCAATTTCCTCCCGCTCGTCCGCGCGGCCGAAGCCGCGAACTGAAGCATCGGAATTTGATCATCCGCCACATGCCGGAAAATCTCCGTCTCGGGAATGTCCGATACCGCATAATGATCTAATAAATTCCCCGGCGAACCATGCGCCTGGTTCCGTGTCATCGATACGCCCCCCTTCGCCCAAGCATTCCACACTTCCAGATATCGCCGGTGCAAATCACTCAGCGTCGCACGGTAATCGGACCTCACCCGAGCCGCCACATCCTCCCCCCTCGCCCCGAACCATTCCGGCACCCGATCCAACAGATCATACCCATGCTGCTTGCGAAACGCTTCCACCAACCCCGGTGTCCATGCCGCACCATAATACTCGAACGAATCATGGAAGTGCGCCCGTGGCCCGATCTTGCCACTCTCGAAAGCCTCGGAGAAATGCTTGAGATACTCTTCCATCGACTCCGTCGAAAACGGATCTAACACCGGCCCTTCCCCACCCGGAGCCGCACGCTTCACCTGTTGGACCGCTTTGGTCGAAAACAATCCCATCACCCGCCAGTCACCTTCCGGCACCAACCAATCAAGCCGCCCGCCCTTTACCATCCCCTTCAAATCCACCGTCTCGCGCCCGGAATCCGCAACCAGCGAAATCAACTCACCCTCAGGCAAAACCAGCTGTTGCTTGCCCAAACCCTTCAATGCCTTATCCCACCGCACAAGACTCCGCGAAGCCCGCTCTGGCTTCACCATCGGTCCTCCAAATGGCCATCCGGTGCCGGTTGTTAGATCGACCTTCATCCCCAACCTTTCCGCCTCCACCATCGTGTGCGTCACCGCCCCCACCCATGAATCGCTTAAAAACGGCAGATACCGCTCCTCGGCCCCCTTCACCCCGTAAATCGGACAGATCTCCACCCCCCCGAACCCCGCTTTCGCGAAATCCTCCAACTCACGCGTCAGATTCTTCTCATCCACCGCACTCCCAAGCCACCACCACCGCGT
>SXGQ01006572.1_pt1 | contig 21607 bp, 23 predicted proteins | sample 3178371 | NCBI WGS metagenome assembly SXGQ01 (sample SAMN11356859, study PRJNA531348) | freshwater metagenome | isolation source: freshwater sample F1-20 | place: China: Fuxian Lake, Yuxi | collected 2017-12-25 | reverse complement strand
GGTGTCTCTGTTGGTCACCTTGTTGGAAGACAAAAGGTTGAAACTTACAGGGCTGGCGAGGTATTTCAAGAGTACAGGCTAGTTTTCGAATACGACTTTATTCTCACCATAACAGCAGGTGAAGCCGCACCTATTTCATTGGGCAAGATACAGAATTTCTTCTTTTGGCTTAGAGATTACGCTGGTTTCAAATTTGGCCTAATAACTGCTGACCAATGGCAGTCAGAGATGCCATTGCAAACTCTCCAGGCTGGTGGTTTCAATGTCGACAAGCTGTCCATGGATCGCACAAAAACACCTTACTACGAGTGGAGATCTGCCATCCAGGAATTACGGTTGCGTTTTTTTAGACAAGACCAGCTGATGTATGAGGCGGCAGAGCTGCTTGATCTTCCAGACAAGATAGATCACCCACCAGAGGAAGACGGCGGCAGCAAAGATACTTCAGACTCTGCAGCTGGGGCATATTACAACGCAATCTCATATACCTCAAAAACAGGTTCGAATGTGGCCATAGACGCCACCATACCAGCCATAATGCCAGACTCAAACGTGGCTGAAGAGGAGAAGCCGCCTATTAGCATCGTGCTACCTCAAACTTTGGGTGCCCGGCCGAATAGTGTTTTTGAGGCGTAGTTAGTGTGATGGACCAGCGAGTCACACTGCCACCATTTTCAATGTTGTCTCAGACGCCAGTTTACAGCGTCAATGGCAATATCGTCACTGGTTTGCTCAACCCGCCTATTGTGCCAGATGCGTCGGACACTCTCTATAGGGTTACCCTAGCTGGCGAGAGACGTCTGGACCTTATATCTCAGCTACATTATGGCACTCCAGAGCTGTGGTGGGTCATTGCACTAGTAAACAATCTTATCGATCCAATTGCGGGTATAGCATCTGGAGCTGAAATTCGCATTCCACTAAGATCAAGATTATCTGCACTTGGAATTCTAAACGTATAGTCTATGTTCCTCACAACTCAAGAGTTAGATTCAATTATTGATTTGCCCATATCAATGCCAAGCACACTGGTGCGTTCAGGTGATTGGCTTTTGGTTGCAACATTCAGCCTGAGTGAAGGACAGACTCTTGTCTACAAGGACATGAATCTGTCAGTCATTAGTGCTTCAATTGCTGGCGTTGATCTTCCTTTAGGAAATCAATGTAACCAATTTAACATAAAGCTGCTCAACAACAGCTACGGCATTTCATACATTGGCATTGCAAAGGACTTCTCTGCAACAACTGATCCTCAGAGTGTTACATGGGTGGGCACTGCCGCTGATGTGATTTCAGCCGATTCAGTTGGCACATATGTTAGAGCTAGCTCTGCTGCAGAGTTGGAGATCACTGAGCCTGGTTTCTATTCGGTGGTGATTGTCAATAACTCGGAAAGCACCACCTCAACAGTGACCACATCACAGCTGTACAACGTTGATTTGAAGATGATTGTATCATCTCAGATTCGGTTAAAGCTATGATAACTCCGGAACAATTTAGCAGCGTAAAGACAATTGGTGGTTGTCTGCCTGAAACCGTCATAAGTCCTGGAAAATCAGTGATAGTTTCACTGATTGAGCTGGCCTATTTGGATGCTTTGTCAGTGCCATGGATTTGCATGCACGTCACTGATCTAGTTGGTGTGCAAAGAAACAGCCTGCTGGTTACAGCATCAAAAGCAGTTGATACGTCATCTGGTGCCACAATGACTGTGACGTCAAATGAGCCATTCTTTCTCTTATCTGATGTAGGTTCCATGATAACATGGTCCAATAATCAACAGTCCTATGTAACTGGCTATCTGTCATCCACTCAAGTTGAAGTAGTAAACTCCACGGGCATCACAAACCCTGCCACTGGAGCTCAAGATAGCTATTTCATTTTGACACCCACAGTGCCCAACATCATAAATAAGTCTATGGGCGCTGCAGTCTGTGGCATACAGTCAACATCGCCTGACAAGTTCAATCTTCCTGGTGGCTATCCTGAGTCGATTCTGACAACGTCTTTGATTGGTGTTGTAGCCGGATCACCTTTTCAACCCAGACGATACACTGGTCCAGATAAGATTGCTGTCTCTGTTCTTAACAATACCAGAAACTTTGAGTTGCATGTCGCTGTGAATACCGCCATGCGATACACTCGTGGCATATGATCCAACAGCTTAAGATTCCACCTCAGATTCCTGATGCCATAGTTGACACCACTGGAACGATTCTGTACAATCGTCCAGCATCAAATGTCCTCTATGTCAATGGCACACTTGTGTCAGAAGGTTTGGTTGTTCCAACGGGTGGTACTCTTGTTGAGACACTCACTCTTGTAAACCCATATGATATTTTTGACTGGTATGACTATCAGAAGAGAGATTTGGAGCTCATTGGACGTGACCATGCAGTGGCTGCAGCAGTGGTTACAGTGAGCTCTAATGCTGCCACAGTTTTTGGCACTCGTGTTGAGAGACCTCGTCAGTTGGGCATGACCTATCCAGCGCTACCTGACTCATCTGCAGACAGAGTCACAACAGTTAATCAGTTTGGCACAGTTTCTTATGTTGTTCCATCAGCTGTTCCCTATGACGAGGTAACAGCTGATAAAGATCTCTATGGCAGAGATCTATTGCTACATGAAAGTCTAGCCAGAACGTCTAGTATTTTTGTCAACCCACCTGTTATCAGTGTTGATACCCATGGCACAGCTGTTGGAAATATCGGTGATGTTTGGTCATTCGCAGATGGAAGTCCAGCCAATGAGGGTATCAACCCAGTTTTACGTTTAGACGTCGATCTGTTCTCAAAGCCGGATAAGACCTTGGCTTTTAATGACAACAGCCTTGGTGTCTATGTTGCCAACGTAGAAAACTTCTTAAAGAACCCGTTCATTACAGCTGAACAGCTCATAATTCAAGTGCTATCAACTGGAACCACTGGGTTAGAGGCGGAGTGGTACAGCCATGATGCATCTCAAGACACGGAAAATACTCGTGTTTGGGTTGCTGAGCCAAGACTGACAGGAAGATACAAGATCATCTACCGTACTGACACTGGCTTGTTGAGATGGTATCCTCCTAGTGCTAACACAATTCATATACCACAACCACAGCCATTTGTAAATGACTCCACAGTTATTAGTGGACCTGGAACTGACCAAATCGATTTCGTAGTAAACACATTGGCCAAGCAAGACAGCGCATTCTATGCTCAAAAAGCTGGCCAACTGGTGTTAACTCAAGGACAGTCAAAATCTTCTCTTCTCTCTGGAGCCTACTGTGCGGCTATAGACCAAGGTGGTTTGGTGCAAAATGTGCAGTTGACACTAACCAACGCCATACGGCTTCAGTCCTTTCCTGTCATAACTGCGGGTGATGTCTATGTGGGCATGACAATCATACCACAGTCTTACTATGAGGTGCTTGGGTGCCAACTGAATGGCCTCACACCCACTCAAGACTCTGGTGGATTGTTCCCAGCTGCGGTATCTACCACGGCTGACTACTCATTTGAACTGTTGCCTGGAAACTATCAGTTTGAGGTCTCTTACACAAACTATGGTGGTGACACTCCTAATGATTTTCCCGTGCTGATCTCATTTGGTGGTTCCATAGTCAGCACATCTCCACTTGTTTTTGGAGCAGAGGGCTATGAAGATGGTGATGTTATCAAGAAAACATTCAATCTTTTAGCCACTGGCACAAATGCCCAACTGTCTATTTCATGGACAGGACCGGCAGCTTCTACATCACAGCTAAAAGTGCTTGACATTCGTTTTGTATCGTCTGATGTGACTCCACTGTCCATCAAGATGAATGCAGCATTGATGAATGGAAACACAGAAGTGGGATCAGCCTTGTTTGAGTGCAATGGACTGAGAAATAGACCCGATGTAGCTGTTTTCAAGTTTAGTCCAGGGTCTACAGTTTCTAATCCTTCTATCCTTGTAAATCTCGTACAGAATTCAAATCTTCCAGCTCTTGCAATCAACCAAGTACAGCTTGGAAGAAGCAAGAATCTGGCTCTATCACAGAATGTTGACGGCCTTGGAAACTATCCATGGTCTATGCTTAACAGGGCTTTCAATAGCGTTGTGGATTCTTTCAATGCTATTGCCGATTATCAAGACCCAAGAACAGAAGTGTCTTCAACAGTGTATCAGTGGAATAGGTCTTCAACACAAAATTGGATTTCACAGCTGGAGACTCAAGAAACGCGATTCAACCTCGCTTTTAGGCCTGCGGGTCCCCTTGATGTTGGAAACCCTGCTATTATTCCAAATGGTCTTCAGTACCTTACATCTGGCACGCTTGGACTAAGTGATGGGGCTGTCCTTTCTCTTTCTGAGATAACCAGCCCACAATTGCTGTCTGCCACAGCATGGATGTTGACGCAAGGTTTCTACGTGGCAACTGACTCATTTCTTGGAATTGGCCCAGAAATAATGCCACCGACCAGCAGTGGCACAATATAAGCCTAACGCCTAATCATAGCTGACAACCACCACTTTGGGAAGAGGTTAGAGTTGTAGTCTAGCAGTCTGTTGATATCAGAGTCCATGATGTAGGTGGTACCCTTATCGGTCTCTGATCTGACAATTCGTCCACAAGCTTGGACTATGGTCTTTATGGTTTCCATCTTGTACCAGTTGTCATCCACGTCCTTTCGTTTGCATGTGTGCTTGTCTCCCATATTTGGGAATGGCACCTTAGCAATGATCTGCCACTCAGCCAATGTGCCAGCAAAGTCAAAACCCTCCGTCATGGATGGGCTGATTATCACTGTTGGCATCTTTGAGTTTGCGTGGTCATTAAATGCCTGCTCTCTTTCTTCGGCACTCTTGGGATAGATGATACGATTGCTATGTGCAGTATCATTCAAAGCATCATACAGGGCTTGACCAACTTTGTATGAGTTACAGTGTATGAGTCCCTTTTTGTCATGGAATTTGTCCATGATTCGAATGGTATATTTGATCAACACGGGCAAAGTGGCATCAATGTTTCTCATGCTCATCGACCCCACAGAGGCAATGTGGATTGGTCTATTTTCTACTGGAAAGGTTGAGCCAAGACTAATCCATGCCACATCATTAGGATCCAAACCCAACGACTGACAGTAGGTGATTTTGTCACCTGGGAAAGCTGACATGTGTAAGATCACATCAGAGTCTCCAAAGAGTGATGATGTGAACTCATGGGCATATAGTGGCCTGGCAATGTACTGCTTGCCTCTAATCTTCTGGTCCTCTTGGCTCCAAAACACCCAATCCTGGGGATTAGCCGTCATCGAATCCAGGGCCCTGCACAACTTTTGAAGCTGCATGGCCAGCTTCATGGCTTTGTCAGCATACTCGATCCTTTGACTGTTGTGGACCATGCTGATAAGATTCTCAGCTTTTTCCTTTAGACGAGGCATGTAGACCTTATTGCACCAGTTGATAAATTGGTGGATGTCTGGGAATTCAGGGATTTTGTCCAAGACTTCAACATCATCAAGCTGTTCCTGTCCAACGGTGACGTCAAAAAATCTTACTAAGAGACGCTCAATGTTATGGCACTCGTCAAGTACCATCACCCTTCTGGTGGGCATTTTTCCAACGTTTAACTTCTCGGTGATGAAGTAGGAGTAGTTCGTGACGCCAATTTTGGAGACCAAAAACTGTTCCTTTAGAGGCACGTATTTTGTACAAGCGCACTTCTTTATGCGACCGAGCTCACAATTCTTGTATTTTGTGTCATCACACTCATAGGACGCAGCCGACTTTAGCGACGCACACCCGAACTGTGGATGTTTTACAAAGTCTTTCTCAAGTTGGTCTTGCAGCATCTTTTGAGTTACAAGATAGTATCCTCCTGGTTCACCTCTTAGATTTGACGCATTTTGACTGGCTGCCCACATACACAAAGTTGCACCAATGGCTGTTTTACCTGTTCCAGTGGGAGCCGAAACAACGATGTGCTTGTATCCGCGTTCTATTGCAGTCTGGACAAACTGAATGGCTTTGACTTGTTTTTCTCTGGGTTTAGACAGAGGGAAAAAGTCAAGCATGGTTGTAGTAGTTACCATAGAAATGAAAGATCTTAAGGCTTTAATCAACTATCTGTACGATGCTCAGGAGGACAATGATTTTCGTGATGATCTCCTTAATTTAGCTGAGCAAATCAAGACGGAGAACAGGATAGAAGTTAAAAAGGGACCTTTAAACAAGGCCCTTTCTGCCATCGGTGTCAGTGTGCCAGATGACAAGCTTGTGCCTGAGTATGCGTCTGTAGTTGCTCATTTTGATTCTTCTGAAGATTACCAGGCTGCTGTAAACAGCCTCGAGTCTCCAAATGGAATGGAAAAGTTGGCTGAACTTGGCTGGGTGATGAATATCTGTGGAGATTCTGATCCAAACCAGACGGATTATCGCATCAGATTTCTTGAGCTAGACCTACATGATGGTCCTCTTAAGAATGACCAGAAGGACGTTAATCTCGACAAGATGATGAGAGACGTGGCTGACACCTTCAGCCATGATGAGGAAGACCCAAAGAGAAAATTACAGGCCAAGGAGACCAATGAGTCAATGATAAAGGCCGAAAATCTAATCAAGATGGTCTTGGAGTGCGAGGACGAGGTCAGAGCTCTAAAGAGGCTTGAAACCCCAGAAATTGTAAAAAGAATGAAAGCCAAGGGTTACAAAGTTGATGCTGAGAAGGTCAATGACATCCTTGGTCGTTCTTCCAAATAACATGAGAGACTACGACTCAATTGCCTATCTTTCTGAATCTGTACGAGACAACCGTATTGTAGAAGTCTATTCTGGAGAAGGCATTGTTGGTTGGCACGGCAACATAGAGCGTCAACTCGACAGAATGCTGACAACATATGAGGCGGCCAGAAACCGTCCATATACTGACAAGCTGTCTGCATATCTGAAGATATGGAGAGGCAATCCTCTGTCTGGGTCAATCAATATTGAGGATGTCAACACGCTGGCCAGCGGAGCAGAGGTTATGGCTGTTGATAACTGGAACCTAAAGGATTATTTCTCAAACCTAAGAGACCAGCTGAACAAGCTTAAGGCCTCAGAGGAAGAGTTGCCTAGATCTGCTGCTGGTATTGAACCGCGTCCAAGACCTCGCATGGGTTCAATTGGTAAGGAGCTTACTTCAGACTTTGGTGCTGATGCTGACAAATTGGCCACACCCCCAGCTGAAGAGCTTCCACCGACCCCTGGAAGTACAGTACCACAGCCCGCCACGCCACTTACCCCCACTAGAAAACCTTAATGAAAACGTCACAGATAGCCAAGAAGATTCTCGAGGTACGCAAGCGTCCATCACCATTTATCATGAATGGTGAGTTGATTCTTTTACTTGGCCCAGATGGCTTCCAGGAAGCTCTAAATCGTCGCTGGCTCATCCAAGACAGTGACAACGGTGCAATGCTCATAACTCCTCTTGAAGCGTTTATTGAGCAAATGAGAACGCTGGCTGAGCAGGACGACTCAGACTATGAGCCAGGTGTTGGCGACTCAGTCGTTGTGGCTTCTGATGGTGCAACCTATACTGCTACCATTCAGTCAAAGGAGGGCGAAAATTACAAGCTAAGCTTTCCTCCTGGCAAAGGACCAGGTCGAGTTGAAACCTCTTACAAGAAGAATCAGCTTAAAAAATTTGCCCAACCTGAGCAAAAGATTCAACCAGGCTCAGTGCCAGTAAAACAAAATCCCGCGTCTGGTTCAACGGTTCCTTACAACGCTGGGCCGGGTATGAACCAGACGATGAGACAATGACCATCGAGGAAATCTCTTCGACACTGAACAAAGTCCTCGAAAACGCGGGCTACAAGCCTGTTCGCGTTGTCATTGAGACTAACTTAGCAACAGGTCGTGATGTCAGTATCACCTTTGACGGCCAGTCGCTGCTGGTTCATATCTACCCAGTCCTCATCAGGAAGACATCTTTTGAGGCTGTCAAGGCCATACTATTCGAGCTGGGTGACTTTCTTCTCAGCCAGTGTGGCCAGCATTCGAAAAACCTTTGGGAGAAACGTCTTGTAAAAGCTAGACTTGACCAAGTAAACTTGTTCCAAGGTAAGCTTTCAAGCGGTGAGTACCCATCGTTCCAATCGATTGTCCTCTCCATTGAACGAGCCACAGATCGTTTGGTGGCCATTCACCTATCAAATGGCTTGCTGTCCAATGGTCAGACGGTCGTATCATCTAAAAACATAAACGTTTTGCAGTGGGGAACCACATCAGAGTTTGCCACAGGCCAGAAACCTTACAGCCTGATACCACTGGTTTCTGTCTACGCACCCGCTGATGTCTATCAGCACTTCAACGCAGCTTTTGCTGATTGTATTTTATCTGGACTTAGCAGTGTTGCAGAGACATCTGTGCGAACGGCTTACATGTCTTTGGTGCACAAAGTAACTGAAACTTTTAGAAAATGACAACTTGGGAATACATCATTGATGGCATTTTGGCCGGTACATCAGCCAAAATGTTGATTGAGCAGCTTAGCCAACTCAAGGCTGATAGAGCTCGTGGCTTAGCCAAGAGAACGGGCCTACCAATTGAGCAGATGACAGCCATAGCTGAGATTGACCCAACAGCTAATGGATCCTACATGGATTGGTTGGCCAAGATTGTAAAGAATGCGGGTGGCAATCTCCCGGTGGAGCCTGATCAAATCAGAAGTGCGATCGTTGGCTTTGAAGCTGCTAAGAAGATTCCAGCTTTCCAAGGAAACAAAAACATCCTTCAGTATCCAACATTTGATGCTTTAGCTGATGTAGTAAATCAGTCTCAAAACCTAGCTTCAAATGCCAAGAAAGAGGCGGAAGTCAAGAAGCTTTTTGCTGAGATTGACAAGCGTTTCCCACTGAGATTAATCGATCCTACAACGGGCCAACTCGGCAACAAACCAGTATTGAAGTCTGGTTATTTCCCGTGGTTGATGGGCTTGATTAAGAAGAATGATATTGTGCTGCCAGAAGATAGCACTCAGATCTTGGATGCAATCATCAAGTTTGAGGCCAAGCGTCAAGATGCAAACTTCACTGGGGCCAAGAGTATCGAGAGATACCCAACCCTTGCATCACTGATCAGTGCCGTTACACGTGGTGAAAAAGGTCAGGAAGTCACTAAATCTCGTGATCGTCTACCAGATGAGCCTGGAATCAAGTTTGTTTCATCCACTGAGAAGTATGGCCACTACTATGATGTTTATGCAGTGACCACACCTGAGCAAGCCTCTAAGAATTTCAACCCAGCTGGCATGGGAAGAAAGTCTGGTGGTGGTCAGTTCCGTGGCTGGTGTGTTAAAGATCCGACCTTCTTCAAGAGTTCCACGTATCGCATGGGTCCAGAAAACCCTGCTTATATGTTTAGAAAGGATGGTATTCCCTATGCCCTTTCTGACATTTTTTCAGGCAGTGTAAAGGATCGTGATGACAATGACGCCAATGCTGCCCTATCAGTAGAGTTGCTTGGTCTTCAAATGCCAGATAAGCTGAGAAAAGCTATTATCAACAAGAACCCTTGGACTAGAAGTCACGCTGACTTGATTGAGAAGGAAGGCATTGATCAAGCTGTAACGAGTATCTTCAAGAAAGCTGCGGGTGAGTTCGGTGGTTCCAGCAAGGCCGCACAGTTGGCTGCTAAAGATGCCATCGAGTTCATGAAAAACTTCGGTTGGAAGTATCCAACTCAAGAGGCTCTTTCATACATCTACTCCAACCCATGGTTGGCCATGGGTTATGCTGCTCGATCCATTAAAGATTGGGTGCCTGATCTCCATCCTGTTATTGAGCAAGTTCCTGCTGCTTTGGCTGCCTACTATGACATTTTGATTAGGGAGCTTAAGAAGGACCCAAGCGGTTTCCCAGACTACAAGCAGAAAGCTTTTGAATGGGCTTCAAAAGGTAATGGACAATCAGAGGATGGCATCCTGTGCTATGTGCCTCTGGCCATGTATGTTCGTAACACAGGTGACACCAGTGGTATTACCCCTGAGTTAACTCAGCGCATCAAGAAGGATGCTCCAATTGTCTGGAACTTTATCGCACCGTCGATGGAAAAAAAGCCTAATCAATGAACGCCAAGCAAATTATCTCTCGAATCCTCAATGAGGCTCCAGCGGCCCCAGTCGAGGAGCCTGTGACCAAGCCAGCGACTAAGCCGATGCCCGGACCAGCCAGGCCTGAGACTAAGCCCCAGCGCAAGCATCCCAATCCTTTCAGAGGACCACAACGCGGACCAAAGCCTGCTCCAAAGGCCATTGAGGTTGAAACTGGAACCACAGCCCCAGGTGTCTGGCCTGGTTTGAGCTAATGAAAGCCAAAACATTAGTTGAGATGGCCATGGACCCAGGTGAGGGTGGCCACCTTATCAACCCACAGAAGCGACAGAAGATTGACACTGGTCAAACTCCACTGTCGACTAACCCAGCTTTTCCAGAGGGCGAGTATGGCGAAAAGACAGCCACGCAAGCCTATGGAAAGGTTTTGCAAGGCGTAAGTCGTTCCATGGGTCGAGATGTAAGAAGTCTCAGACCACAGGAGATTATGAACACTCTTATGAACACAGTTCAAACTGTCGTTCAAAAGGAGGAAGACTATCGCTCAGAGCTTGAGGAGTTGGCTGTGGCCATTGTCCTTGACCTGCCTGAGTTCAAGGATGCTCGTCAGGCCTACATTGATGGCAAGTTGAGAATCAACGCTCGACTCATGCCTGAGATGCCTGAGGAGATGAATGCCCAGAACATGGACAACATCGATCCAGAGGAGCCAAGTGACGAGGAGATCTCTGACTTGGGCTTGGATGTGCCTGAGATCAAAGCTCAGTTTGACCAAGAGGTCAACAAGCGTAAGTTCATCAACTTTCTAATTCAGGGAGCTGCAGTCAACAAGACGCATGCTTACCACCTTGCGGCCGAAAGACTTAATGAGATAGACCCTGATCTCATTAAGCTGTATGGCAAGATGACAGCTTTGGGTGACTTGTCCTATTGGATGAAACCAGAGAACGTTTTTGGTGGAAAGCATGGTGGCCAAGAGTCCATCGAGGTGGAACAAGACGACGACGGTGAAGATGTCTACACCATCAATGCCACTGCAATAAACTTCCCCTTGCTTATTCATGAGCTTGCCAAGGGACTCTATGAGGTGGTCTTTCACAATGTGATTGAGGACCCTAGTGTCAGAGCCAGAGTCTATAAGGACGCTGACACTCTGAGCCAAGAGGAGTGGGGTATCATGAAGGGCCCAGCAGTCTGGATGCACTTCAACCACTTGGTCAACAAGATTGATGCGGCTGAATACATCCCACGTATTCTCAACCACATCACTTCACTTTCGGCTGATGAGTTCGCTGGCGTCGTACGTAGTATTTTCAGCGAGACACCTGAGGGTCTACAATATCTCAAAAACCTAGTGGACGAGATCAAGGCTGAAGACGAATCACAAAGCGAGGAGTAAATATGAGCACTGAAGAAAAAGCGATCAGGGTTATTGAAAAACTCTTAGATGAACATGTGGTTACTGAGAATGAAGAAATCACTGTTATTGGATTATTTAACGACGGTGATGTTGGGTACTTTGAAGATATTGAAGGTGAGGGGGACATGCTTCAGAAAATTTTGAAAGGTGGTGTTCTCTCTTCAGGAAATTACGTCTACTACCCTGGATATGATGGAGCCACTGGCAACCAAGACAATGGTATTGCTATCCACTCCAGGGCTCCACTGCAGCCATTCGATGACTTCTACGGAAATTCAGCTAAATATCCAGTTATCGCCACAATCAGTAAAGCCCTCGAAGCCGCTGGTTATGGTAACCTTGACGGATTTGGCGCTGGAAAACTAGTGGCAAAAAACTGACAGTTGGCGGAGAGGGAGGACGGGATCAAAGCTGAAGACGAAGCAAATAGGCCCATGAGAGTTAAATCTCTAATAGACACGATTGTTGAGAACGATGCCCTGATCCAAAGACCCAGTTTGGACAGCAAAGTTTCAACATTTTTGAAACATCAACGTGGTGAAGAATCATACTTTGCATTTGGCCGAAAAGTTGGCGTTTCTGCCTCAACTCTTTTTAGAATAGAGACTGGCCAACAGAGTATAACTGTTGGAACGTTAGACAGGATCTTGGAAAAACTTGGATTGACTATCACAGACGTGTTTTATGATATATGACTAGACGATCTTTTCTCAAAAGTATGGTCAATGGTATTGCCATGGCAGTGGCAAACCCAGTTCCTCTGTCAGCTCTTAAGTCTGCGCCAGTGGTCGCGGCCGCACCACAAGTTTGGATGCTGCCATCCGAATCTGGGCTAGAATGGACCGAGCTTGCCCACTACATCAGCCATCCCACACCATATTCTGGCCCACTTACAAACCTTTTTAATGGCATAGGAGTGACTGAGCCATTCTACAAGGGTGAAGAAGACTTGTATCCTTCAAGGAACCTAATCATCAGTGATGAAAATTTAAGAAAATTTCAAGAGATATCCAAGATCTCTGACCAAATTGATGATCACGGAATGCCATTAAATGCCGAAGCTCAAAAAGCTTTCGAAGATTTGATGAACTTTACGGATGAAATTTCGCCAATGATGTTCCCTGAAAGACTACTATCTTTCGGTGGTGTGTCACAAAATCAACTAGACAAGGCTTCTTCAAATGCCCCTGAGGATTGGAGAGAAAAGAAAAAACAAAGAGCATCAGAAGTGTATCATAAGAAAGCTGAAAAATTAAAGAAGGATGAAGAAGAGAAGAAGTCTGAAGCAAAAGTTGCGATTGACAAGGTGTATTCACGCAGCAGAATGGACTATGCTGGAGGTAGTGAAGACGTTGCAGGTTTAGATTACACGACACTCGAAAGTATATCGAGGAACAATAAAGCCAAAGCATTAGTCGCCCAATTACTGGGTGAGAATGAGCTCACCGATGTGACTCCGGTCGAGCCATTCACTCCGAAGTTAGTGGGCAGGAAGTACTCGGTGATTGAGCCGAGGTATATGCCCTCCGACACCGACTACCTGTCGGCGGTGCAGCAGGGCGACACCGAGGCAGCGCAGCTCCACTAACTTACTTCGACTCGATGCTACACTCCCTCTTGCATGAGGGACACTCTTTTATCAAGAATGTCTGATCATCGTGTGACTCGCTACGAATGATCTGAGCTCTAGCAAGATCCTCCCCACAGAATTCACAGGAAGGCGCTGTTGGTCCTTGAGATCGACGGCGCCTTCTTGGTTTGTCCTCGGCCATCTCATAGGCTGGGACCAAGGAGAGAGTCGGCTGGTTTGAAGGCACAGTGACTGGGTTGTGAGGCGGACCCTTGAAGATGTCTTTGATCACACGGACCGTTGCGGCCACAATCACGGCCAGACCACAGGACACCACGCCAAAGGTGCAGACCAGAGAGATATTTTCGATGTTGTCCACTTTTTTGTTTACAAATTTTAAGGTCCTGAGGTATACTCACCCTCATGTCAGCTACTCTTCAAGAACAAACTTTATCCGCCACGCTTCTCGACAAGGAATTTCCCATGGGCGATGATGAACAGACTGTCATCGACCTGATGGACGATTGGCCCATGCTTGAGGCCATGCACCACGAAGTTCTTATGAGAAACATCGAAGGATTCTACGCATGAGCGCTCAACGACTTCACCAGCTCCGTAGCGAGCTTCACCAGCATATCCACAACTACCATGTGCTTGCTCAGCCGACGATCACTGACGAGCACTACGATCAGCTTTTCAAGGAGCTGCAGACTCTTGAGGCTCAGTTCCCTGAGTTGGCCGATCCCAACTCTCCCACCACTCGTGTGGGCAGCCAGTCTATCGACAATTTTGAGAAGGCCAAGCACTCAGTGCCGATGCTCTCACTTGAGAACACTTTCACAGCTGAGGAAGTGGTCAGCTACTTCAAAGGCAAAGTACGTGATCAAGCCAATCCCATGGGTGTGGTTGAGCCAAAGATCGATGGTCTCTCGATGTCCTTGATCTACAAGGACGGTCAGCTCGTAAAAGCCATCACACGCGGTGACGGTACTGTGGGTGACGATGTCACGGCCAATGCTCGCACGATCAAATCCATTCCTCTCACTCCCCAGTTTAGTGGCGAGGTTCGCGGTGAGGTCTACATGCCTAAGAAACAGTTTGAACGACTCAATGCCAAGCTGGAGAAGGAGGGCGACGAGCTGTTTGCCAACCCTCGCAATGCGGCTGCTGGATCGATGAAGCGAAAGAACCCAGCGGATGTGGCTGAACGTGGTCTGGCTTTCTTGGCTTACCACATCGTAAAGTCTGATGATGCAGCAAGCCAGCACGAACGTTTGAAGCAGTTGCAGGCTCTGGGCTTCAGGACTCCTCTAGAAAGTGGAGTTCCCGTCGTCAATCTTTTTGATCTTGACCAAGTCAAATCCGCTATCGAGGGTTGGTCTATTGGACGAATCACATTGGACTACGAGATCGATGGGTTGGTTTTCAAGATCAACGACATCAAGACACAGGTCGCCCTGGGCCTCAACAACCGTGCTCCAAACTGGGCCACATCCTACAAGTTCCCACCTGAGCGAAAGGTCACCAAGCTTCTTGGTATCACAGTCCAAGTTGGTCGACTGGGCACGCTGACTCCAGTGGCTGAGTTGCAGCCCGTAAATCTGGCTGGCACAGTTGTCAAGCGGGCCAGTCTTCACAATGCTGATGAGATCCAACGACTTGGCCTCAATATTGGTGATGAAGTCATTATCCAGAAGGCTGCTGAGATTATTCCACAGGTTGTGGGCGTGGCAAACAAGCTAAGCCGAGGGGTGTGGTCTATGCCAGACAGGTGTCCATGCTGCAACTCAGCCGTCGATCGTCTCGCTAACAAGGTGGCCATTGTCTGCACTGCTCGTATGTGCAAGGACCAAGTGTTTGCTCGTCTCGAGCATGCAGTCAAAAAGCAGTCATTGGACATTGATGGTTGTGGTGAGCAGAGCATCAAGGCCATGGTTGATCGAGGCATCAACAGTCTCTCAGACTTGTTTGCAGCTGATGATCTTTCTTTTCTAGGTGTTGCAGCGTCCAAGCGTGTTGCTGCTGGTTTGAAGAAGGCCAAGACTGCACCCCTCTGGCGTAAGCTTCATGCCCTTGGAATTGACGGCATTGGAGTCACCACTTGCAAAGAGCTGGCCAATAGGTGGAACTCACTGCCAGACATGCTTGATAATTTGGATGAAGTTTCAAAACTGTTGGGCCCTGTGACGTTCTCTAACTTTCGCAATTACTTTGAACATAGTGACGATAACATTGCTGAGCTTGAGAAACTCATCAGCCTTGGTTTTGTCTTTGAAGATGAGAAGAAGTGTGGACCTCTGGTTGGTAAAGTCTTCTGTATCACTGGCGGGATGTTGAGTGGTTCTCGTGATGAAGTGTCAGCTAAGATTGAATCTCTTGGTGGATCAGTCAAGTCCTCAGTTAGCAAGAAGGTCCACTACCTTGTGGTGGGTGATGGTGCTGGCAATAACAAGTCGGCTGATGCTAGAAAGAATGGCATTCAGTGCATCACTGAGAAGGAGCTCTACGACATCATGGGACTTCCAATGGAGATTAAGATGTCTGACAACTTCGAAGAATAGTTCTGTCCTGCATGACAGTTATGGGAATAGACGCTGGTTATGGCCGACCAGGCTTAAGCGTTGTCAAATTTATTGGAGACAAGTGGGATCATCGCCAGTCAAAACTTCTATTCTCGGGATTCTTTGAAACAGAGAGACAATCTGACAAAAACACAAAGGTTGCGGTGGATGATGCTCGACGTATCGGTGAAAGCTGTACATGGATGCGCTCCCTTGTTCTTCAGTACTGTCCAGACTTAGTAGTTGTAGAGATGCCACTCAGTGGTGCAAAGAGCGCCCTGGCTATCAAAGGGATGGCGATGGCTGCAGGTTACACTGTGGCTTTGCTAACTCTAATGCAGGCTGATCTTCAGTTCAAAGTCTTGTACTATTCCCCATATGATACTAAGCGTATTTGTACTGGTAACCACCATGCAGAGAAGGACGAAATGGTAAAAGCTGCTATGGATGCTTGGCCAGATGTTAATTTTCCCATGAAGAAAACCCGTAAAAACGGTGTATTTAGTATGCATCCAGGCCGCTCTGAGGCCATGGCAGACTCTCTTTGCGCAATTTTGACACATATTCGTTTAAATCTCGGAAAATCTATTCTTTAGTCTATGTCTGACACTACAAACATTGGTGGTTACTTTAATGGCAACACCTTCCCAATACAGATCAACATATCTGCTATTGGCCAGACCTATACCTTGGCCCCAGGTGAGTTTATCACAGCGTTAAACACCGCTGGCCAGAAGGTTCGCTTAAATGATCCTTTATTTGATGCATATGTTGGCAAGAATCGTCTTTCAAAAGAGGTTTTAAAAGATAAGCAGATTCATATTTATAGGGTTATGTCACGTGATGAACGTGGCCAGGTGCCTGTTATCCAGACGGCCCCAATCAAGAATGCTGGTGATGGCAAGCTGGTAACACCTATTCTTGCACCTCCGTCTCCTGCCACTGGGCCTAACTCGCCTATCAAGGGAATGACCATTCAAGAGGCCATTAAGCTGGGTTTGATTCCTAAGCCGAGGATCTCTACGGAGAAGTCTGGTGTTACTGAAACAGAGGGCGCACCATTCAGAGGTGAGTCTATACCTGAGATCCAGTATGATGACGCCGATGTTAGGAATTACAAGCCCAAATCCAGACTGGACAACTCTCTGTTAAATGACAAAGTGACTCTTGACACTGCTGGCCAAAAAGCCTCCATACCTCTTCCTCCTCCTACCTCCATCCAAATTCCAAATGTGCCTGACGTCGTGATGCCCACACTGGAGGATGCTAAAGAGCAGTTTGAGTCTAAAGAATCCACTGTCTTTGTGTGCGACCTGGAAAATCCGACCAAAAATTTCCAGTTCCGTTCTCAGCTTGAAAGCTACCTTCGCAAGAAGTATCCCACTCAGGTTGATAGCTATATGGCTCGCTATCCAAAGAAAAAGTGATGGCTGTGTAGTTAGTTTGTGCCGAACCCTGAAGTTCCATTGGCCGTCGGTCCAACTCTACCCCTCTATGGGTACAGTGCTGACCAGTTGAAAGATTGGATTTTCCGTCAATTAGGATCTCCAATTTTTAATGTTGAGCTGCACGAGCAGCATGTCTATGACAGCATTCAAGAGGGTCTCAACAACATCTCCTTATGGAGGCCTAGAATTAGATATGGTGCCATACGGCTTTTGGCCAACAAAACGATCTACTTGCAAGGCGTGGATGTTGGTGCTCAAGGAATTGTCAATGTTGATTTCGTTGACAATGTGCCAAGCCCAACTGAAATTTTCTATGGTAACCTTATATCACCGGCTCCTCTCATTCGTACTGGTCTTGATGAGTATGATAGCTTTCTAAGATGGAGAAAAACATGGCAGCGTGTCACCTCTGTGATGCCTGATTGGATGTATGACGTGTTCACCAAAACTCTATATATCCACAATCCTATTGAGCGTTACCACGCTGGTGTTACTTCTTTTGAGAATTTCAGTCGTACACAGGATCTTCCTCCGTACGAGGCAAAGTGGGTGCGCGATTTCTCTTTGGCCCGGTCACGGTATCTGTATGGCGATATCCTCAACAAGTTCAGCGGCGCCATTCCTGGTCCAGTCAAAGACTTAACCTTGGACACCACAAAGCGAGCTGATGGCGAGAAGCAAATGAACGAGATGCTTCAAAGTCTTAAGAATTCTCAGTATCTTACGGCCATTTCCGCAGACTAAAAAGCGCATTTCGCTGCGTCTGGCACGCTTTAGAAATTTTTTTTAAAAAATTGTTTACATTCGTCCAGCCAGGAGGTATACTCACTCCTGATGACTGCGACGACAATGACAATTAACATCCTGAGCCTCCTGCCTTGGAGCCAGCCTCGACTGGTCGATACCAGCCGTGGTTTGCGCCAGGTTCGCAACGCCATTCCTGACCGTAACTTCTGGGATCTCTGGAAGACGAACAAGGAGAAACTTAAAAATCACGGCGTTTCCATCAAGAAGGTCGATACCACTGGTGAGTGGACAGCTTGCCTCTGGACTGATCCTTCTCCAGAGTACATCGAGAAGCTGGCTGCTAGCCAAGCTGAAGACGCCAACATCACTGTACCTGCCCCTGAGGGCTTCGACTATCTTGGCTACCAGCGAGCCGGTATCTTGTATGCCCACACTGACAGCTCGCTGACCACGCTAAAACGGGGCGTTCTTATCGGCGACGAAATGGGTCTGGGCAAGACTATCGAGGCGATTGGTATCATCAACCTTCATCCAGAACTTCGCAAGGTTTTGGTGGTTGTGCCCTCTTCGCTCAAGATCAACTGGAAAAATGAGCTCACTAAGTGGCTCACTGACGACCGAACAATTGGCGTTGCCAAAGGTTCTAATGTTCCTGACACTGACATCGTCATCATCAACTTTGACATCCTCAAGCAGAATCATAACACTCTTCTAACTCGTAGCTTTGATCTGATGGTCATTGATGAAGCCCACAATATCCGCAACGTCCGCACTCAACGTTACGCGTTTCTAAAGCCACTAGTTGCCAAGCACGTTGTCGCTTTGACAGGCACGCCCATCTGGAATAAAACCGATGATCTGTGGGCATTGCTTACCCTTCTCTGCTCCCCAGAGGAACTTAATGAGAAGTGGTCAGACTGGCGCAAGTTTAAGTATTGCTCCATTAAACCCAACCTTCAAGCTCAACTTAATCGTCGCCTTCGTGAGAATCTGATGATTCGCCGCATGAAGGCTGAAGTCCTCAAGGAGCTTCCGCCTAAGCTACGTCAAGTTGTTGAGTTGCCTGCCACTGGTGCAGCCTACGAGGCGGTTCAGACTGAACTTGCAGCCTATGTTGCCCGTCAATCTCGTCTCATTGAGCTTCGCTCAGCTCTTCTGTTGGCGAAAGTAAATGAGGACAAGGAAGCCTATCACAAAGCTTTGGAGGCTCTTAAGTATGAGGCCCGTGTGTCTTTTGACGAGCTCTCCAAAGTTCGTCACAACACGGTGCTTGCCAAGTTGGACCACATCATCGAACATCTCAAAGATCTTCATGAGGAGAATCCTGAGCGCAAGATCATTTTCTTCGCCCATCATCGAGATGTGCTTGAGACTATCTCGAGCCACTTCGCTGGTGCTCCTATTGTTATGGGCGGTATAACTCCAGAGGCCAAACAACAGTCTGTTGATCGTTTCAACAATGACCCGAATACCTGGTTGATCTGTGGTTCGATTCGTGCCATGGGCCTTGGCTTCAACATGACCTCCTCCTCGTGGGTGGTATTTGGCGAGTTGGACTGGACACCAGCCACTGTTACCCAGTGCGAAGACCGTACACATCGTATCGGTCAGACTGCATCCAACATCATGGTTCAGCATCTGACTCTTGAAGGTTCGCTGGATGCTCGTATGGCCCAAATCATCCTGGAAAAGCAGCGAATCATGGATGGAACTGTCGGCCAGCTTGAAGCTGAGGAGCCAGCCATTATGGATCCCAACGTTGAACTGATCACTATTTCTAACAAAGAGCTTGATCGCGCCCAAGGTATGCCTGAGGCACAAATCTCTGCCATTCATACCACTTTGCGAATGTTGGCCGGTGTCTGCGACGGTGCCTATCAGCGAGATGACATTGGCTTCAATGGTTGTGACACTATCATCGGACACGCTTTGGCCGGTTGCCATGGCCTAACCTCCAAGCAAGCTTTGCTTGGTAAGAAGATCCTTAAGAAATATCACCGTCAAATCCCTAGTGATATTTACGCCACCATTTTTAATTCATAATTTGCTGTTCTAGACAGAGTGACTTACTCGCTCTGCTACACATCAAGGCGTCCACCAGCAATTGGACCCATGGCTGATTTATGGGTCAAAATGGCTAGGGACACCTCATGCTTTGAGATGATCATTGCAGTGGATGAGGATGACTCAGCCAGTATTCAATCCGCCTGCAAGTGCCAAGAATCATTGAAATCAAAAGGCATTGCGAGTGAAGTAGTCATACAGCCTGATATGCCAGGGACTTGTGTGAAAGGCTGGAATGCTGCAGCTAAGAAAGCCAGTGGAAAGTTAATCATAGCTATCTCTGACGACTTCTACCCAATCAGAAGTTGGGACGATAGGATTCTGGCTGTTTCTGACAAAGATTGGATCAATCGCCGTCATGTTGTGATGGTGAACGACGGGTATGTCAAAGACCTGTGCACCTTGCCTATAGTCACTAAGGCACGGCATGACGAATTGGGCTATCTCTTCTATCCTGGCTATAAGTCAATGTACTGTGATACTGAGCTTACATACCATGCCATTCAAGATGGCATTATGATCAAAGCTCTTCACCTTGTTTTCAGCCACTATCACCCAGACAACAACATGCGAATAAAGGATGTAGTCGACATCAATCATTCCAATCCTGACAGATACAAGTCTGGCCAATCTTTGTTCGAATATCGTAAGTCTGTTGGTTTCCCAAAAGATCTATGAAATACGCTGCATACATTCAAGCCACCAAAGATGACTTCTGCCTTTTTGAGGTTTGTAAGGTCTTCTAGACGAAGGTCTTCAAGATTTCTTTTTCTGCGTTCCAGATGAGTACTGGAATGGCAGAATCACACCGCCTGAGGACTTGCTTCAGGTTAACAATGTGGCCAAGGAACTTAACAATCTTGGAGCTAATGCGAGAGTCAAGACTTTTGGCGTATTAAAGTACAGAAGACAAGGCAGAAGTCTGATCGAGGTTGAGACTCACATTAGAAATGAATCAGTTCAGTGGATCAGAGAATCTGGTTTTGATCATATTGTAATCGTCGATGGCGATGAGCTGTGGAAGAAGAATTACTTCCTTAACATGAAGAAGTTTGTGGCTGATTACAAGCCCACCTCCATAGCCCTTGGAATGATACCCACCATTGGCCTTCCAGGCTATCCTATTGAAGGTGCAAAGGACATGGCCACAGCTTATATTGGGCCAGGAGTTTCTTTTATTGAATGTCGCAAGCCAGATGGTCACAGAGGCGTTGAACTTGTAGATGTAAGAGGCATAATCCACTTCACAGCGACTCGAAAGACCATGCAGGAGATTATCGATAAGCATCGTACTTCAGGACACTATGATGACCCCTCTTATGATTTTGAAGGGTGGATTGCCAACACGCTACCAAATGTTAAGCCTGGTATGTTGAACGCTCACATGTATCGTCCATACCAAATTTGGCCTAGAGTTCGCAAGTGGACCAAGGCTGAGATAGACCAGATCCCACTGTCTATTCATCCATATTTAGACACTAACAACATCGATGCCTGATGTTACACGACCATTGAGTCCAGCAGTGGTTGAGAGGTCCATTCTCAATTATTTGCGAAGACAGAGAGATTGGACAGGTTATCACCAGATGATCTATCGGGTCTCCAAGGAGTTAAGACCATTCACTTACAAGGTGGATGGTACAAAACTTGCTGTCTTTAGAAGTTGTGCTGACTTACTTAAAAGCCACATTATCTTTAGAAGAAAAGCCAGAATAGGAGCTAGAAGCTGTTGTC
>SXGQ01014866.1_pt1 | contig 21612 bp, 21 predicted proteins | sample 3178371 | NCBI WGS metagenome assembly SXGQ01 (sample SAMN11356859, study PRJNA531348) | freshwater metagenome | isolation source: freshwater sample F1-20 | place: China: Fuxian Lake, Yuxi | collected 2017-12-25 | reverse complement strand
GCCGTTTCACCCGAGCTGCATTCCTGCCCGCTAGTTTCGCCGAATCAGGTGTGTCTAAGGCAAGCTAGGCGCAGCTGGACTCGCGGCCTCAGTCTGAACAAAATTTCCACACGCTGCATGGACTAACCCCTATTGACCTCCGCGGCCGAGTACAAATAAGAGTATGGTAATTTTTGCTAGAAACTAGACTGCACATTGCAGGCAACGGAACTACTACTAAATACACTTGGCAACTTAACACTTCTTTCACAACACGCTGCAAAGCTTTGATGAGAATCTAATACGGCCACAATCCCTCGCAAACATGGACTTACAGAGCACTGGGACACCAGTCGGACACGATGCATCACAGCAAGACAAACCAACTAACGCAGCTCATGAATTCAACCTGATGCACCGCCAGCTGATGGTTGGCTCCTTTAACACCGTGATAAGGCTTTGGTAACTTGCCCCCGTAATTTCTTCGGGAAACCTTTGAGCCAGAATCCACCCAGATTATTACTATCCGTAGTGCAGATGTGGCACCCCGTAACTCCTACCGGGCAACCAAACAGGTTCAATATACACAAATTCTTGACCTTGTACAATATCTAGTATACTTAAATCTTTAGGCAACAAACAGGACCAAATGAAAATCACAAAAATTGAGTGCCATGTACTGGTAGTGCCGGACTACAAATCAGCTGCCGGGTCATCTGCCCAAGATGACATTGTTGTAATAGTAAGCACCGACGAAGGTATCTCCGGAATAGGTGAAGTAGATACGAATCCATGGGTGGCTAAGGCAATGATTGAAGCTAAAGGAACCCACAATATTGGTCAGGGACTATCCGAAATGTTGCTGGGACAGGATCCCCTTCAGCCAGAGGCGCTCTGGGAAAGGATGTATATGGGCTCGCTAATGACTGGTCGCCGCGGCCTGGGCATATGTGCAATGGGGGCGCTGGACATGGCATTGTGGGACATTCGCGGCAAGGCTCTTGGCCAACCATGTTGGAAATTGCTCGGTGGTGCGAAAAAGGAGTTCATCACTCCGTATGCGTCGCTACTGCCCGACGGCATGACATATCAAGCACAATCGGATTCACTTGTGGCAAAAGTCATAAACGCCAAGCACAGTGGTTTTCAAGCTGCCAAACTGGAGATAATGATTAACGGACCCTATGCGCATTACGGACTAAAGGAAAGCAACCAAGCAATTGTGGACACAGTGGAAGCATGCCGAAAAGCCGTAGGCAAGGGTTTTGTTCTAATGGTGGATGTTTGTTATTGTTGGAGTACTGCCCGGGAGGCGTTGAGCGTGCTGGAACAATTGGAGCCCTCTGACATATTTTTTATGGAAACGCCCATTCGGATTGACGACCTAGAGGGACATCGGTTTTTAGCAGAACATTCACCCATTCCAATTGCTGCTGGCGAAATGCTCAATACCCATTTCGAATTCCTGGAATTAATGGATCGCGGCGGGGTTGATGTCGTGCAGCCAGATGTGGGGAGAGTTGGTGGATTTACAGAAGCCAAACGGGTGTGCGATTTGGCTGCGGATCGCGGAAAATTAGTGGTGCCTCATTGTTGGAAAACCGGGATAGGCATTGCCGCTTCAGCGCACCTGTCGGCAGCAACTGCGCACTGTCCTTTAATCGAGTTTCTGCCGGCGCACTTGTCGGAGTCTGTTCTCAGGCAGGAATTGACAATTGATGAGCTAACTTTGGTGGATGGAAAAATACCGCTGCCAACAAAATCAGGCCTCGGGATTGAACTAAATCCTGACGCTTTATCTAAATACAAAGTAGCCTAAAGACAGCGGCCTGGAGCAACCATGTTTGTAAAATCACTAGAAATGCGGACCGTAATCTAATTCTGGGGGTGATTTTGGATCAATTGGAAACGTACAGAAAGATGTGCCTTATACGGTCCTTTGAAGAGGAAATTTACAGCCTCAACAAACTCGGGTTAGTACAGGGAACTGCCCACCTCTATATTGGAATGGAAGCAATCGCTGTCGGAGCCTGCGCCGCGATGCTTCCCGGCGACTATTTGACAAGTACGCATCGGGGTCACGGTCACTGCATAGCCCGTGGGTTAAACACGGGGCGCATGATGGCCGAGATCTTGGGTCGCGAAGATGGTTACTGTGGTGGAAAGGGTGGCAGCATGCACATCGCCGACAGTACTCTTGGAATGCTCGGCGCTGATGGAATTGTCGGCGGTGGAATTCCAATTGCGGTAGGGGCTGCTTTTGGTAGCAGATTGAAAGGGGAATCGTCAGTTGTGCTATGTTTTTTTGGGGAGGGCGCCACCAACCAAGGATCCTTTCACGAGAGTCTAAACTTCGCCGCAGTTCAAAAATTGGGCGTAGTGTTTATCTGTGAGAACAACTTATGGGCTCTCAGTGCTCCATTTCAAGAGGTTACTGCAGGCGGAAGTGTTGCCACCCGCGCTGGCGCCTATGGAATTCCCGGTGCGTTGGTGGATGGCAATAATGTTGATGCTGTGTACGAAGCGGTCGCAGTAGCCTCGCATCGGGCACGTCTGGGATCGGGCCCCTCGCTTCTAGAGTGTGAAACATATCGGTGGGAAGGCCACTCGATCTTTACGCGCCAAGACGTTCGCCCTGATGAAGAAATTCTACAGTGGAAAAGTCGGGACCCAATTCAACAATATCGCACCAAGCTTGTAGAAACTAATGCCTTCACAATTCAAACTCTGGTGGAAGTCGAAGCACAAGTTGCAATACAAATCTCCACTGCGTCAGAGTATGCCAAAAATAGTCCAGCACCTGTTCCCGACAGTGCGTTGAAGCATGTTTTTGCTTGACCAAGTTATGACAGAGACTTCGTATGCTCAGGCACTCAACGATGCCATTCGGGAGGAAATGAGGCGCCACCCCCTAGTATTTGTTATGGGAGAGGATGTGGGAAGAATGGGCGGACTGTTCAAGGTAACCCAGAATCTTTTTGAGGAATTTGGCTCCGGGCGAATAATAGACATGCCAATTTCGGAAGCTGCGATTGCCGGGACTGGTGTCGGGGCAGCCTTGGTTGGTGCGAGGCCGGTCATAGAGTTTCAATTCAGTGATTTTATGACCATTGCAGTTGATCAAATCGTCAATCATGCTGCAAAACTTTGCTATATGACAAATGGCATGGCGTCAGTGCCCATGGTAATTAGAGCCCCGGTCGGCAGCGGCATCAATCTCGGTGCTCAGCACTCTCAGTCACTCGAGGCCTGGTTTGTTCACATCCCGGGCCTCAAAGTGGTGATGCCGTCGACTGCCGCTGACGCCAAGGGTTTACTCAAAAGTGCAATTCGGGATGAGAACCCCGTTCTGTTTTTTGAACACCGTTTACTTTACGCACAGCGGGGAAACGTACCGGACGGCGAGTACTTAGTGCCAATCGGGGTGGCAGACATCAAACGCGCCGGTAACGACATCACCATCATTGCAACTGGCCGCACAGTCCCGTTGGCCCTAAATGCTGCCAAAGAGCTTGCCGAAACTGGGGTGGAAGCGGAAGTGATTGACCCCCGTACCCTGCAGCCCTTGGATACCGACCTAATCTACCGCTCAGTGAGAAAAACAAATCGACTTGTGGTGGTGAGCGATGCTTGGTCTGCATGCGGTTTTAGTGCAGAAGTCTTGGCTCGAGTGTTGGAAGCATGCTTTTGGGATCTGGATGCACCTATTCAGAGGGTCTGTGGAAAAAATGTACCCATGCCAGTCGCAACCTGCCTGCAAAATGCCGTTATGGTTTCAGTCGATGACATTCTGAAAGCTTGTCATTTGGTGTTGCCTCCGAAACTTGCTGGACAAAATTTAGCTCAAACATATTAGGAAAAAACACATGAAAGCTATTGTAAAAACTGGCGCTGGAGAAGATCAGCTTGAACTCAAAGAATGGCCCGAGCCTGTTCCGGCGGCAGATGAAGTGAAACTCAGAATTGCCTATGCCGGAATCTGCGGAACTGACATTCATATTATAAAGGGTGAATGGCCTTGCAACCCGCCCGTGGTACTTGGCCATGAATTTTGTGGCACGGTAACCGAAACAGGCAGAAGCGTCACGGAATTCAAAGTAGGAGACCGGGTTGTTGCTTCGAACCCGGCCCGGACTTGCGGCACCTGCCTATACTGCCGGGCGGGCAACCCCTTTATGTGTAACAAGCGAATTTCCGTAGGGTATATGATTGACGGAGCTTTTGCAGAGTATTTATGCATGCGGCAAGAACGCTGTCATAAATTGCCAGATACATTATCATACCGGCAGGCCGCACTGGGGGAGCCGCTGTCTGTGGCGGTTCATGCAGTCATGGAAAGGACAATTGTTCACGCTGGAGACGTGGTGGTCATATCGGGCCCGGGTTGTGTTGGTTTATTGACGGCGGCAGTTGCAAAATTAGAGGGTGCGACTGTGATTGTAGCAGGCATAGGGAGAGATGCGCAACGACTTGCATGTGCACACGAAATGGGTGCTGACGTTGTTGTGGACGTTTCAAGAGAAGATTTGCCTGAGGTGGTGCGCAACCACACCCGCGGCATCGGTGCGGATGTGGTTTATGAATGCGCCGGCGCATCACAATCACTGGAGTTGTGCTGGGAAAGTGTGAAACGTGGTGGAAGCCTTGTGCCGGTAGGAATTTACCCCGGACCGATAATGACCGACTTTAACAAAGTGACCATGAAAGAATTGAGCGTGATCGGATCGTTTGGTTACGCGTGGAAATCGTGGCAGCGTACCCTATGGCTATTAGCCGAGAGACGAATTAACTGCGAGAAATTAATTACCCATGAGCTACCACCACATAGGTTCTTAGAGGCATTTAGGTCAAGCCGCGATGGGTCGGCAATTAAGGTTGTGTTCAAAATAGACTAATTAGTGCCTATTTCTCGAAGCTACGCGGTGCACGCGGAAAAGTGGCTCAGGCACACTACCGCACAGAACGCATAACTCCGTTATTTTTACCCCTTCTGTTGAGACACCTGACTTCGTAGCGGATCGAGTCTGGACGCTGATCAAACATGTCCGCCCTGAAAGATTGGGGCTTTCACCTAGTTGTGGTTGTAGTCAGACTGCTCGCTGGGTTGCGTATACAAAATCATTGGTTGGCGGGACCAAAGTAATGCAGCAAGAGCTGAATGGCAAGGTCTAACTGCCCGCGTCAATACTAATCTGAACAATATCAACGCCGCTTAGCCGCGGCTTGAGTTTCGCCGCTGAGGAGGACCTCAAGCGGTACCCATGAATTGAGACTGAAGCCACCGCACTGCACTTACACCGATGCCACACGAACACCTGACACTACAGCAGATTTCGTGATAACGTGGGGGTTCCGTGTGCCAACCTTGACAGGTTTGTTACTTTCTTATGGTATAAATCGTCAGAGTCAATGCTATGTGTAGATCATGAAACCTGTTAGCAAAAGATACAACACTGTCAATTGCAGCGTTTATGAAGGTGCTGTTTCCGGCTGGGGCACCGTTGTGCTTGCAAACGAGCTGCTTCGAGTTGTGGTGATCCCGGGAAAAGGCGCCGACATTTACCAGCTTGTGGACATCAAGACTGACATTGATTTAATTTTAAAGACCCCGTGGGGCCTGAGTCCACCTGGCGCACCGCACCGAGAGGGCAGCGCTGAGATTGAATTCCTCTACAACTACGAGGGTGGATGGCAGGAATTGTTTCCCAGTGCAAATGATGCCTGCATCTATCGCGGAAAGCAGCTGCCATTTCATGGGGAAGTGGCTATCATGCCGTGGCACTACACCGTGGCACTTAACTCATTGGACGAGGTGGCTGTAATGTTTTGGGTAATTTGTGGGCAGACGCCCTTCCGCCTGGAGAGACTAATGCGCTTGCGGCGCGGGACACCTACCCTCTATCTGGAAGAGAAGGTTACTAACCTATCAAGTGATGTTGCCCATTTTGTGTGGGGCCAACACTGTGTACTTGGAGCACCATTCATCGAAGAAGGCTGCCGCCTGCAGGCGCCAGCCCAAATGCTGGTCACCCCTGCCAGCCTCTACGAGCCAAGCGCCCGGTTGGAGCCAGAACAACGGTCTTCCTGGCCGATGGCAGCTCTGCGGACCGGCGGCGTGGCTGATATGCAATTTGTGTGTGGTCCAACCCTTGAAGCCCACGACGAGTTCTTTTTGTCCGGCTTATCCGCCGGATGGGTTGCAGTGACTAATCCGCGCCTGAATCTCACTTTTAGCCTCATGTGGGATCCGGCAGTCTTCCGTGGTATTCAAATTTGGCAGCCCTACGGTGGCGCCCAAGCAATGCCACTTACCGGTATATATGGATTGGGTATCGAGCCGTGGGTAACACAGCACAACCTAGAGCAAGCAGTCGCAGTGGGCGAGGCTATTGAACTTGCAGGCGGAGCGTCGTTCAGCACAGAGCTCCGCGCAACTATATCGACCGGCCACTGGAGCATCGAGTGAAAATCATCGCTGTCGAAGTAATTCCATTGGCCAGAAAACTTGAGGCGGAATTTCTCGGCGGTACTTACCGGGTGCAGAACCGCAATACCATCGTCACCCGAATACACACTGATGGCGGCATAATTGGCCAGGCTTTTGGCGGGGACGAGGATCAAGTACAGGAGCGGATCGTTGCGCTTGTCCGCCACCAATTAGCACCCCTGCTGGTAGGCGAAGATGCGCGCGATGTCGAGCGATTGTGGGAGAAGATGTTTTTTTGCGATGTCGACCTGGGAAATCGCGGCTTGCATGTTCTTGACCTTGGAAACCGTGCGATTCTGATGCAGGCAATTTCTGCAATAGACAATGCCTTATGGGATGCGCTCGGAAAGTCATTTGATGTGCCCCTTTACAAGTTGCTAGGGGGATATCGCGACCGCGTGCCGGTCATTGCTATTGGCGGCTACTACCACGCAAATGACGCGCACCATCGCGCATTGCACGAAGAAATACTGCAGTACAAAAATGCGGAATTGGCAGGCGTAAAAATGAAGGTTGGACGCGCAACTTTGGCAGAAGACTTGGAGCGCGTGCGCGCCGTCCGCGAGGCGGGGGGGGCTGACTTTATTCTTGCCTGCGATGCAAATCAGGCTTGGATGCCGTCGCAGGCGGTTGAATTTTGTCGAGCCGTTGCGCCATTGAACATTCGCTGGATTGAAGAACCTGTACGGTGGCACGATCAGCTTGCGAGTCTACAGGCGGTGCGAGCATCAGTAGACATTCCAGTGGTTGCGGGCCAAGGTGAGATTACCCGTTTTGGATGCCGTGACTTAGTTGTGCATGCTGGGGTAAATATCCTCAATGTTGATGTGACGATTGCCGGTGGCGTGACCGAGTGGCGCAGGATTGCTGGCATGGCAAGTATGTTTGATGTGCAAATGGCGCATCATGAAGAGTCGCAAGTGGCCCTTCATCTACTGGCTTCTATTCCGCATGGGTTATATGTTGAGATTTTCCCGAACATTAAACGCGACCCGCTATGGCACGAATTGCAAGTAGAGCGTCCAGTAATTCGCGGCGGCTGTATGCATCTTCCCGCCGCGCCCGGATTGGGCATCGAACTAGACGAGAAAGTAATTGCCCGTTACAGGCTAGACTAATGAACTGGCGCGGCATCCATCTGGCCTGCTTCCTTCGCCGCCTGCGGAAACGTACCAATATTCTCTGATGGAATGGAAATCATGGGCTGCCCAATCAATGCCACGGTCAGAAATCGTGCGCGGTGGGGCAGCCGTATGGCCCAAAGGGGCACGGCGACTGCTTGGGGACCCACTTGGTCCAATCATGCATTCGCATGACCTTGCAACCGAAATTTTCTTTTTTGTAAGCGGTAGGTGTCGCTTGGAAATTGGGGACTCAGCAGAACTCTACGTCCCAGGCGATGTCGTGCTAATTCCGCCCGATGTACCGCACAACTTCTGGAATGCGGACGAGGAAGACCTGTTGGTCTTCTGGCTTGTGGCGCCTCATTTTGTCAGCAATAAATGGCGCACCGAAAACTTTGTAAAAGGTGCCATGCAATTGCGGGCGGTGCGCACTCATGTGCAGGCTGGCATGAATCTGCTCGGCAATGATCACATAAATATGCGCATTGTTATACCGGGTGAAGCTGCTGTAGGGTGCACGACCGAAGGGAGCGAGGCAGTAATTTACATGGCTGCGGGGTCGGCTGCTGTAGAGGTGGGTCACCTTAGTGGCGCACTTGCGGCACACCAGTTTGTGCATGTTTCAACACACACGCCATACTCCGTGACCCCAGGCCAAAACTCGCTCACCGTAATTTTTTACATGCCGGGGACATAACTAATGCTTTTCAATGATCGGGTGGTAGTGGTGACTGGCGCCGGACGGGGGATCGGCTTTGGCATTGCAGACGCATTTTGTCGCGAGGGTGCAAAGGTTGTTATTGGAGAATTGGTGGAGGAGCGTGGTCAGGAAGCCGCCAAGCGGCTTCGGGCGGCTGGCCACAGGGCGGATTCTATGGAATTGGATGTATCCAAGCCAGCATCGTGCACGGCGCTTGTTAACCGCGTGCTTGCCGAGCACGGGCGAATCGACACGCTGGTAAACAATGCCGGACTTTTTATTTTGCACAAATCTGAGGACATGCCCGAGGCAGACTGGCGGCTTCAAATTGATGTCCTCCTGAACGGCACTTTTTTCATGACTCAGGCTGTTGCGCGGGAGGCAATGATTCCTCAAAAACAGGGTAGTGTGGTTAGTATTGCATCAATTGGCGGCATGGGGGGCTGGCCGATGCGATCTGCATACAACTGCGCCAAAGCTGCAGTGATAAACCTTACTGAAGTACTTGCGACGGAATGGGCGCACCACAACATCCGCCTCAACAGCGTATCCCCAGGCGTGACCCGAACGGAAATGATGGACGTCGCTATTAGTTCGGGCCTGGCGACCGCCGAATTGTATGCTGATCGAACGCCGCTGGGCCGGGTAGCAGAAGTGCGCGAGATGGCCAGTGCGGTGTTGTTTCTTGCCTCTGACCGTGCAAGTTATATTACCGGAGAAAACCTGCGGGTCGATGGTGGTTGGGTGCCTTGGACCAATTTGGATGCAAAGGGTTTTCCAGAATGACAATACCGGGGACACAATCATGATGCACTTAGAGCGCTCCGACAGACATCAGGAGAAACTATGTACGAAGGCATGACCGTTGTAGTTACCGGTGGCGGCCGGGGACTTGGCTTGGGCATCGCCCGGCGCTTTGGGCGGGCAGGGTTTTTGACAGTTATTGCGGAGTCGGATTTGGCGGCCGGTGACCATGCCGTCGATATGCTTCAGGCCGAGGGTTGGGCAGCTCAGCTTGAGCCACTCGATGTCCGCGACCCCCACCAAAGTGCTGAATTAGTGGACCGCTTGGTAAAACAACACGGACATGTCGATGTTTGGGTGAATAATGCCGGCATTTCCAAACTGGCGCCAGCCGAGATAATGCCTCTAACTTTCTGGGATGACAGCATCGCGGTAATGCTGACTGGAACTTTTTACTGCTCACAGGCGGTGGGACAGCATATGCTGTCGCGCAAAAAAGGCGTAATTGTGAACATCGCCTCAGTGACTGGCATGATGCACCATAAAGACCGGGCAGCATACAGTACGGCTAAGGCTGGCGTCATTGCGCTGACGGAAGCGTTGGGGGTAGAGTGGGCTGCGCGCGGAGTTCGCGTAGTTGGTGTGGCACCGGGAGTCGTACTGACCGAGATGACCAAGGCAACAATCAGTGAGGGGCAGGGAACCATGGCTGCCTTTCAACGCCGCACCCCGATGCAGCGCCTGGGGGAGGTCACGGAGGTTGCAGAAGCTGTTTTTTATCTGGCGAGTGATGAGGCATCGTACGTCACAGCGGAAACGATGCGTGTTGACGGCGGTTGGGTAGCGTACCAGTTATTCTGAATTTGGGGAGGCAGCACAATGATCATAGGCGTTGAACACACAAGTTTCACAGTTTCCAACCTCGAGCGGTCGCTGCATTTTTACAAAGACCTGCTCGGCTTTGCCCTCTTGGAGCACCGCCCCTCTATCACGAATAAGTATTTTCGAGACATAGTGGATTTTCCAGACGGTGAAATTAAGGGTGCCTATCTGGCTATTCCCGGGACACAGCATCGCCTTGAGTTGTTTGAGTACGTGAACCCGCGTGGCGTGGCATTGGATTTGCGCAATAACAACCCCGGTAGTGCGCACCTTGCTGTGCTGGTAGACAATGTTGTTGAGATGTACGCCGAACTTTTGGCAAAAGGCATCCGTTTTCGCTCGCCGCCCATTTATCTGGATGAGGGCCCGAACACAGGCGGGTGGGCAGTATACATGCTTGATCCCGATGGAATCACGATCGAGCTATTTCAAGCACCCGCCCAGTCCTCCTAATGAATCAGCAAGGCTTATCGCGTTTACGCGATCACTTTCAAAAGCAAGGGACAATGGCTGCACTGCTTTCAAATTCCGCTCATGTGACTTGGCTTACCGGTTACGCGGCTCCAATCCAAACTGGCCCGAGCCCATTTGAGGGCGGCCCTGGGCTACTGTGGTGGCATGCTGGTGAACTAACGCTTCTGCTTGTTGATTCGGAAGCAGCCGCTGGCAGGGCGACCGGCGCACACGTAATCGAGTACAGCGGCTACACGGTAGCGGAACCCCTAGACTGTTTCAAGCGGCAGGAATTAGCACTGCGAACGTTGCTAAAAGACCACGCCTCAATCAGTGGAACCGTGGGGGTTGATTTAAGGTTTCTTCCGGCAGCTCTCGTGCCAATACTTAGTGAGGCTTTGCCACATGCTTCTTTCACACCTATAGAAAGCGATCTAGATACTCTGCGCGCAGTGAAGTCAGCAGAGGAGATTTCCAAGATCTGCGCCGCCCTTAATTTATGTGACAGTGGGCAGGCCTTTATTCAGTCTCACGCAAAATCAAGTGTGTCCGAGCTTCAATTGTGGGGGGGCGTGAAAGCCCACTTGGAACTTGCCGCAGGCCTTCGCCTGCCAGTCTTGGCCGATCTAGTAGCAGGAATACGCACGGCTGAAATTGGTGGCTTGCCCCAAAGTTACGTCCTGAACACCGGCGACCCACTGATATTTGATGTTGTGCCGCGCTTTGACGGGTACTGGGGGGATAACGCATCCACCTATTTCGTTGGCGAGCCATCGACTGAAATGGCGAAAAGTTTTCGGGCTGTTAGCGAAACACTCAGCCGGGCACTCGAAGCCGTCCGTCCAGGCATACGCGCTTGCGATCTGGATAGCATGATGCGAGAGTCCATTCGACTCGCCGGCTATGAACCTTACCCGCATCATTCGGGGCATGGGATTGGAACTACGTACCACGAGGAGCCGCGCATTACCCCGTACAATCAAGCAGTACTTGAGATAGGAATGATAATCGCTCTAGAACCCGGTATCTATCTCGCTGAGCATGGTGGAGTCCGTCTGGAACATGCCTTGCAAGTCACGCCAGATGGATGCCAAGTTCTCACCCGTCATTTGGGGATTTAGTGCAGGTACAGAGAGCCGCTAGTCTTCAAAACCAGCTTTGCCATAACTTAAGATCTCGGTTAGAATTCGTAGAGAGGTAAAAAATAATGTCAAAAATTCTCAACTCCCGATATTCACGGCGCAATTTTCTGCGCATGTCAGGCGCTGGACTGGCCGCAGCGGGTATTGGATCGACTCTCCAAGCCTGCGCCGTAACTCCTGCAGCTCCCACGGCCGCAGCTGTTGCCGCACCAACCGCTGCAGTACCCAGCGGCATGACCTTGAAAATGTCATGGTGGGGGGAACAGGAAGCTCCAGGCATGGAAGGCTGGATCAAAGCGAGTATTGAAAAATACAAACTACAGTCTGGCAACACCATTGTAACAACACTGCAAGATACGAGCGTGGTTATTTCAGAGTTCCAAACAGCATCAGCGGCTAATAGTGCTCCCGATATTCAGTATTTCTGGAATGGCATATACCACATGGAAAGTGTATGGCTAGACTACGTTGAACCATTAAATGGTCTAATATCCAACGACATTCTTCTCGCGTCCAATGCTACGCCCCTGAGTACTTACCAAGGAAAACAATATCGGATGGGGTTTTACGGGCAATCGCCATTGTGGCTGTGCAATAGAGAGCTTTTCGACAATGCGGGGTTGAACGCAGATGAAGTCCCTAAGACTTGGGATAATTTTCTCAATGCGTGCGATAAGCTGAAGAGTAAAGGAATAACGCCTATTTGCGGCGGTTTAAAGGATGGGCCGTGGGGTGAGTGGTACATGGGGCACGGATTGGGTCAAAACTTAGACTCTCCGGCTGACGCGCTGAATTTATTCGCCGCGAGTTTAGATTGGAGGGAATCCAAATATTGGGAACACTGGGCAAAATTAGAAGAACTCTGGAAGAAGGGTTTTATGAATGACGACATGAATTCAATTGACCTCTACCCAGGAATAGATCTATTTGGTGCTGGTAAAGGAGCAATGACATCGATAGTGACTCCGCTGGTACCCAAAATGCAAAAAATGTTAGGTAGTGAGAAGATCGCGCCAATGGTTTTCCCTGTATTTGGAAAGGGTAGGATGGCTGGAAAACCGATCATTGATACGGCTGGAATTGGCATTTCCAGCCAAAGCAAAAACAAAGAGGTAGCAGCAGACTTTCTAAAATTCTTGTTGGGAGATGGCAGCCTACGTTCCATGTTCAAAGAAGTTGGAGTCCTGCCAGCCATAAATACGTGGGATGGCGCCGAAATCCAAGATACAGTCACGAGGCAACTTTTTGGGGGCTGGGTAAAGGGGGATGGTGTGCCTTACATTTCCAACTTAATGCCAACTCTTTTTTGGACTGACGCCATGTTTGTCAACTCTCAGAAAATTATTTCAGGAGAATTTACTGGCGAGCAGGCGGGAGACAACGCCCAAGCTGTAGCTACAAAATGGCGGGAACAGAATCCGGACTTTGTAGAAAAATACTCCACTTGGACCAACGATCTGAAGGGTTAGTCCACCTTTCCGAATTGATAGCCCTGGCACCAACTTAATTGACCGGGGCTAGAAGAAGTTTCCTGATCCGCGACTCTATAATTAGGAGTTCACAATTTATGAATTCTCAGTATTCGGGCCGCCTTACTGGCAAGAGGGTACTGGTCACCGGAGCATCCAGCGGCATCGGAAAAGCGTTTGCGTTAGCGTTTGCAAAAGAAGGCGCCGCAGTAGCACTTGGGGCGAACAAAAGGGCGGCTCAGGCACAACAGGTCGCCCAGAGTATTACGGCCGTAGGCGGAAAAGCAACAGTAGTGGTCGGCGATCTCGTCTCGAACAAAGACACCAACCGTATTGTTGACGAAGCGGTCAATGGACTAGGTGGTCTCGACACTTTTGTACATTGCGCTGGCGTCGATGTAGCGCAAACAGCACTCGTGCACGAAACCTCCAATGAGATATGGGACCAGATGATTACCATTCATATGACATCAGCTTTTCGGATAGCAAGGCGGGCCCTACCCACTTTGTTAAGTAACCAGCTTTCATCAGTTTTGTTTGTTGGCTCAGTGGCTGGGCTAGTGGGGTGGACTGGTGATGTTGCCTACAACGTGGCAAAAGCTGGTTTGCATCATTTGGCAAAATGCATTGCCGCTGACTACGCAAAGGCCGGTTTGCGCGCCAATGCGATTGCCCCGGGTGTAATTGATACACCACTGACTAGAGCTTATGCTAGCGGCATGGAAGGGGGACTTGATGCGGGGATGATAGAGTTGGCTAAGATGCACCCTATTGGTCGGTACGCAACCGTGGACGAAGTTACCGGAGCTGCCGTGTACTTGATTTCTGACGAGGCCCGATTTGTGACTGGTATTATCTTACCGATCGACGGCGGCTTAACTATGGTTTAGGCGACCCCAATTTCATAGCTGATGGCTACAACAATGCTTGCTGCAGTTTGCGATGCGCCAGGAGACGGTGATGTGCTCTCGCTTCGCAGAATTGATATCGACGATCCGGGGCCAATGGAGGTCCGAGTACGAATTCTTACCACTGGGATTTGCCGAAGTGATATCCACTATCTGCGTGGTGTCTGGGAGCATCCAAAACCGGTTATTCTCGGGCATGAGGCTTGCGGAGTCATCGACCAGGTGGGCCAAGGGGTACCGGTATCCCGGCTTGGCGAGAAGGTCGTGCTCACATTCACACCCTCCTGTGGAATGTGCCGGTTTTGCGTCGCTGGGAGAAGTGTGCTTTGCGAAGAAGTTGCGAGAGCCGCGTTGCAAGGAACTATGTGGGACAACACCACCCGATTCTCTGAGAATGGAAAGCCCATTCACCATCTAAGTTTGGTATCGTCTTTCTGCGAGTACACAATAGTGCCACACAACGGCGCCGTTCGGGTACCCAATGACACCCCCGAGGCGGAAGCTTGCCTGCTAGGCTGTGGTGCTCTGGCTGGATTAGGGGCAGTACTTAACACTGCGCAAGTCCGACCCGGCGACAGCGTCGCAGTGTTCGGCTGTGGCGGTGTGGGCCTCAGCGCAATTCAGGGCGCAAAATTGTGTTCCGCAATTCCTATTGTTGCAGTGGATGTATTAGGAGCAAAGGAGGAGCAGGCATTCCGATTTGGAGCCACGCATTTTGTGAACGCAACCCTAGTCGATCCGGTGAAGGCAGTGAGAGAAATCACGCTTGGTGGCGCAGATTACACCTTGGAGGCTACTGGCGTCGCAAAAATCGCAGAACAAGCTTACAAAGCGACCCGACGCGCAGGCACCACAGTATTGATTGGCCAGCCAAACGAAAATGCCCAGGCTAGCTTCCCACCATATTGGATTGCGCAAGACGAGCAAAACATCGTTGGTTCCAGCTATGGCTCAACTCGGCCCTTAATCGACATTCCAAAGGCGCTGCGCCTAGCGGAACATAAGTTACTTGACTTGGGTGCACTAGTCTCTGAAATCTGGGCATTTGAGAGAATAAACGAAGCCATTCGCAAGGTGGAAACTGGTACCCTGAACCGAATGGTGCTACGCATATCAAACTGAAGTAGTAGACGCAATGGGACGTGGATTACTCAATAATCGCGTGGCACTGGTGACTGGTGCTGCTCAGGGACTTGGATATGCGATAGCACAAGAGTTTGGGGAGGAAGGAGCCAAAGTCGTATTATTAGATATCAATGCTCAGGCGCTCATACAAGTTGAAAAGCAGTTACTAGGCTTGGGTCATAAAGTTTGGGCCTTTCCACTTGATATCACTGATTACGGATCATACGGAAATGCCATAAGAAATGTTGTTGAGGAATGGGGTCATCTAGATATTTTGGTAAACAATGCTGCCATTGCCGTTTACGGCACGATCCTTGAAGACACATTGCCTGCATGGCGCCAGCAAATAGCCGTTAATCTTGAGGCGGTATACATGGGCACCAAAATGGCTGTGCCGTTTATGGTTGCACAAAACTTCGGGCGCATAATCAGCACAACTTCAATTCAAGGCTTGGCATCCAGTGGAGACTGCGGGGCATACAACGCCGCCAAAGGCGGAATTATTGCCTTCACTAAGTCACTTGCGGTGGAACTTGCCCCCTACAATATCATGGCGAACGCAGTAGCCCCTGGCTTCATGCGCACACCGATGTCCGTAATTAACGGTATCGACGAAACCACCACGGAAGACTTTATGAATTGGTATGTTGATAAACGCAAAGTCCCAATGGCTCGCACTGGGCTACCCGAGGATGTTGCAGGCGCCGTCACTTTTCTTGCTTCAGACTACTGCCGCTACATGACCGGGCAAGTTTTGATAATTGATGGCGGTTTGACGAGCACCTTTTAACATTTTGCTGCGCACGAAGCGCCACACACCGTTTCTGTATCTGGCGCCGGCACTCGCGTTACTGCTGTTCGCCTTTGGCTACCCCTTGGTGGCCGTAATTAACTTCAGCTTCCGTCGCGTTCGTGGCGCCACGGGTCCATTTATAGGCGTGCAAAACTATCAGCAAATCCTTAAAGATAGTGTATTTCACGAAGCCGTCAGCCACAATGCATTATTACTGCTTGCGGTTCCCGCACTGATATTGTTGTCCTTAATCATATCCGTAATTTTGTACGAGCGAGTTTCTGGCTGGAGGGTGTACCGGTCAATTCTATTCTTGCCATATATTTTGGCGGTGCCAGTTGTCGGGGTTGTATTTAGCAATATGTTTCAACTTAACGGTGTTGTAAATGAACTTTTGCGCGCTATTGGAATGCGATCCCTGGCTCTGGACTGGATTGGGAGCTCTGAAATGGCGCTTTGGACGGTAATGGGTGTAATTATCTGGCGCGAAGCTGGTTTTGGTATTGTGCTTTTTCTTGCCCGGCTCTTGTCGCTCAATGAGGAACTGCAAGATGCCGCCAAAATCGATGGGGCGGATTGGTGGCAGCGGCTACGCTATGTCACGGTACCACAGATGCGCGAAACAATTGAGTTCTACAGCGTAGTAAGTGTAATCACAATGCTTGCATGGGTATTTTCGTATGTTTATGTAATTAGTCGAGGGGGGCCGGGGAATGCAACACAGATTATTGAGCTGTATATTTATAATTTTGCCTTTAGAAATGCCCTCCCGGGGATTGCTTCCGCTGTCGCTGTTCTTTTATTTGCGATCACAATAATTCTTATAGTGCCACTCTTTCGCCTGCGCCGCACTGCGGATGCTGATGCATGAGCTACCGCACCTCCCGGCACACATTTGATACCGCACTATTTGTAAAACATTGTGTATTGGTCGTTGCGGCTCTATTGGTGCTGCTCCCAGCCTACTTTATGCTGGTAACAGCCTTTAAGAGCCAAGCCGGTTACTCGCTCAATAAATCAAATTTTCCCGAACCTTTATTTACCGGCAACTTCACTACAGCTCTGCGAGGCGGGCGTTTTTTTCTGTGGTTTGCTAACAGCATTATCCTCACTTTAGGATCAGTGTTTTTATCAATAGTAGTCTCTACCTTGGCAGCTTTTGCATTTGCGAGAATGCGGTTTGCCAGCCGCAATATCATACTGGCGACAAACACAGCTCTGATGGTCATTCCCCCAGTAGTAATGCTTATTCCGCTATTTCTTTTTTTGGCGTCGATCCGGCTGATCAGCACATATACGGGGGCAATTTTGGTTTATGCAGGACTGGTGACTCCCTTCTCGATTTATCTTCTCACCAACTTCTTCCGTACCATTCCCCACGAGATAATCGAGTCAGCTTTGATTGATGGTGCATCATCCCTCGACGTGCTTATTCGAATATTGTTACCGCTTTCGGGGCCCGCCTTGGTTACTCTAATTGTTGTCAACTCGCTGTGGGTATGGAACGACCTGCTGATTGCCTTGGTGCTTCTTCCGCAGGATAATCTACGTTCATTGATGGTTGGAATTACAGTTTTTGGTTCACGCTACAATAATGATGTTCCAGTGGCAATGGCTGGTATGTTGTTGGCGAGCATCCCAATGGTGGCTCTGTACATATTCGGCCAAAAGTACTTTATTCGCGGACTTGTAGCGGGTGCGGTTAAAGGCTAGCAATGCCTTCTGCCACCGTAAATCCCCGCATCGCAGACATTTTTAGCGGTGCATGGCAGGAACACACCCGTTTCCAAAGGGTGCTGTACAAGGTATTACTGACTTCCGCTGATAATTGCCATGCAAGTGTGAACGCCGTGCAGGTTCCGCCCGGGGGAGTCATAGATAGCCATAATCACCCAGCCGGAATTGAGACCGTGTTTGCAATCTCCGGCAACAGCACGCTTCAGTTGGGGGGTAACGAACAGTCATTCAGGGCAGGACAGATCGTGTCTATTCCAATCGGAATGAGTCATTCGCTGCAAAACACCGGACGATGTACTGTTGAGCTCCTCACGATTTTTACTCCGGCTTTGACTTAATTTCTATGGCGTCTTCGATCTTAGATTCACGAGTGCTGAGGGACCTGTATGGCACCGCAGAAATGCGAGCGGTTTTTGATGATCTCAGCATGCTGCAGTCTTGGCTCGATGTGGAAGTGGCTTTGGCTCAGGCAGAGGCTGAAATTGGGCTCGTTCCCATTTATGCGGCAGATGAAATCAGTCGCCGCGCGCGGGCTGAAACACTCGACACGGAGCGCATCAAGCTGCTCGTGGACCAAACAGTACATCCGATTGTGCCGCTGATCCGGGTTTTGCAAGAAGCGTGCGATGGGGACGCCGGGGAATATATTCATTGGGGTGCAACCACCCAGGACATCACAGATACCGGGATGGTGCTTCAGATAAAGAAGGCTATCAATATTTTTGAGGTGCGGCTCAGCGCTTTGACTGATGTTCTATTGGCACTCGCTGGACAACACCGCGACACACCCATGGCGGGGCGCACACATGGCCAACAGGCGCTCCCGATCACGTTTGGCTTCAAGGTCGCTATTTGGTTTTCCGAAGTGCAAAGACACCGGGACCGCCTGACGCAGTGCAAAGCGCGTGTTCTTGTAGGGCAGTTCGGCGGGGCGGTCGGTACACTAGCTTCTGTAGCACGCCATGGCCTTGAAATTCAGGCTAGCATGATGGCCCGTCTGGGTCTGCGAAAGCCAGATCTTCCATGGCATACAGCTCGTGACAATATCGCTGAGTTTTGTGCCACGGTGTCAATCATCTCCGCGACTATGGGCAAAATTGCGCAGGAAATAATAAACCTGCAGCGGACAGAATTAGGTGAAGTAGAGGAGCCATTTAATCTAGGGAAGGTAGGCTCCAGCACCATGCCTCATAAGCGCAATCCGATGATCTGTGAAGCTGCTGTGGCATTGGCGCGCTTGGTAACTCGCAACGTCCCAGCAGCGCTGGATGCCATGATCCAAACACATGAACGCGACTGGGTTGCTGACCATTTGGAGTGGGCATTAGTGCCGGAAATCTGCATCATGGGCGACGGTGCTTTATGCTTGACCACTAGAGTGCTGGCCGGGTTGCAAGTGTACCCGGAGCAAATGCAGCGCAACCTAGATCGTCTTGATGGCCAAATGCTTTCAGAGGCAGTTATGCTGGCATTGGCTGCAAAAATCGGGCGGCAGTCAGCACACGAGGTTATCTACGAGTGCTCAATGGAGGCAATAGCGAATAATGCGGGCTTCAGGCAGACATTGGTTGCACACCCAGTAGTTAACGGGCATTTGTCAGATGATGAAATCAATAGTTTGCTAGACCCTGCGCAGTATACAGGGTTGGCAGCTTATTATGTGGATCTAGTCACATCATCTCGGCGTTAATAGGAGAATATTCGTTATGGCTTTTCTAATCGAGCGCCTGCCGGATGCATACAGGCAAATGCAGGTCATCCGCAAATTTGAGGAAGCAATCCGCAGTCTGTTTCAACAAGGACGAATTCGTGGGTCCTTCCATCCGTGCGTTGGGCAGGAAGCTGTCGCGGTGGGAGCTTGCTGGCCACTGCGTAAAGATGACTATCTTACATGTACCTACCGCGGACATGGGCATGCTCTGGCCAAAGGTTTAGGTGTGCGCGCAGCAATGGCAGAAATGCTTGGGAAATCCACGGGCTGCTCCAAGGGCAAGGGCGGATCCATGCATTTTACCGACCCGAGTATTGGTTTGCTTGGCGCAAATGCAATTGTAGGTGCCGGTTTACCGCACGCTGCAGGCGCTGCGCTCGCAGCCCAAATGCAGAGGTCTGACCGTGTCGCACTCACCGTGTTTGGAGAAGGCGCAGTCAATCAGGGTGTGTTTCACGAAACCTTAAATCTTGCGGTCACATGGAAGTTGCCGGTTGTGTTTGTTTGCGAAAACAATCTGTTTTCCGAAATGACACCATCCCACGAAACCACTTCAGAGGTCGAAACCTACCGGCGTGCTGCTAGCTACAAGATGCCAGCATCAAGGGAAGATGGTAATGACGTCGAGGCAATGTACGCCGCGGTTGAATCAGCCATTGATCGCGCCCGTACCGGCGGCGGACCCACATACATTGAAGCCATGACATACAGATTGTGGGGACATATGATGGGGGATCCCGAAGTTTATCGCACAAAGGAAGATGTAAGCCGGGCTCGCACCGTTGAGCCACTAGTGCGCTTGGCAAAACGACTGAGGGAAACCGACCATAGCGACGCTGACATTGAAACTTTGGAAGCCCAAGCAGAAGCCATCATCGCCGACGCAGTTCAGTTTTCGGAAAATAGCCCCGATCCACAATCCGCTGAGGCACTGACCGATGTGTTTAGTTAAGTAGGCGCATTCATCATGGGAATAATTACTTATGCTCAAGCATTAAATCAGGCCCTCCGTGAAGAACTTAGATCTGATCCGCGGGTCTTCTTGATGGGCGAGGATATTGGACTGCATGGGGGCATTTTCCGGGTTACAGCCGATTTATTCGCAGAATTTGGCGCAGAAAGGGTCCGTGATACGCCAATCAGCGAATCCGGATTTGTCGGCCTCGGTATTGGAGCTGCCATGGCAGGTATGCGCCCCGTGGTCGAACTGCTGTTCATGGATTTTGCACTTGTCGCTGCTGACCAAATTGTCAATCAAGCCGCTAAATTGCGCTACATGGCTGGCGGTACCGTATCGGTCCCAATTGTGATCCGGGCGCAGCAGGGCGGCGGGCGGGGGAATGGTGCTCAGCATTCGCAGTGCTTTGAATCTTGGATGGCACAGGTTCCTGGCTTAATCGTTGTCGCACCAGCAACCCCAGCTGATGCAAAAGGGCTGTTGAAGTCTGCAATCAGGGCCGGAAATCCAATCATATTCATTGAGCACAAACTGCTATACAACACAAAAGGGGAGGTGCCGGATAGTGAATACGTAATTCCAATTGGCAAAGCCGAAATCAAGCGGCCTGGCCGCGACGTAACAATCGTTGCGTATTCCCGTATGCTGCTACTTGCATTGGAAGCGGCAGCGCAACTAGCAAAGAAGGGCATTGAGGCGGAAGTCGTTGATCTGCGCACCATCGAACCACTAGACATGGAGACCATCATCAAGTCTGTGAATGGCACAGGTCGGCTGCTGGTTGTCCACGAAGCCCACAGTAACTGTGGTGTAGGTGCGGAAATTATTGCGCGAATGTACGAAATGGCACCGAGTGCGCTCGTTGTGCCGGCACGGCGGCTTGGTGCCAAGCATGTACCAATTCCTGTTGCAGAATTCTTAGAGAACGCTGTGCTACCTCAGGTAGATGATATTTTGAAAGCAGTGTCTGAAATAACTTGAGCTTGTGTGACATTAGTTACATGAATAGTGTTTTCTACTAACAAAAAACTACTCGTTGGCATCAAATTTTCAGAGAGCTTGATAGTACATCACCCGCCATTTCACCCGCGCTGCAGCCCTGCGCGCTAGTTTCGCCAAATCAGGTGTGTCTAAGGCAAGCTAGGCGCAGCCCCTGATATCAACCGCCACCTGTGTCTTCTGCTGCAGGCTCCTCGCCACCGGTATCTTCTGCTCCAGACTCGTCGCCACCAGTCTCGTCACTGTCTGCCGCAGCTTCCACGTCAGCCAGCAGCGCGTCCGAGGCAGCCGCATCCAAGTCCAAGCCCTCAACTAATTCGCCCAGTTCGTCACCTTCCAGCTCGAGTGATCCAAGCACATCGCCCAGCTCGGCTGCATCCAGATCCAAACCTTCCAATAGT
>SXGQ01133052.1_pt1 | contig 21613 bp, 9 predicted proteins | sample 3178371 | NCBI WGS metagenome assembly SXGQ01 (sample SAMN11356859, study PRJNA531348) | freshwater metagenome | isolation source: freshwater sample F1-20 | place: China: Fuxian Lake, Yuxi | collected 2017-12-25 | reverse complement strand
CCGGTGCGTCGCGCGCGGACGAACACGTACTGCGAGCCACGCCCGCGGTAGGTGCCGCGCCGGCGCAGCTCGTCGGGGTCGACGACTCGCCACCAGCGCGTCCGGCCCGGGATCACGAGCTCCTCCCCGAGCCAGACCGCCTCGATCTCAAAACCGTGCGCCGGGGACAACGCGCGGAACAGGAGCTCCGGGCTGAACTGGTAGAAGCCGTGCCCGAGGTCGCCGTTGGACGGGGTGAGCGCGAGGTAGTGGCCGCCGACCTTCACCATCTGGATCGCGCTGGCGAGCGCGGTGGGGAAGTCGAAGACGTGTTCGAGCGTGCCGCCGTCGATGACGACGTCGTACTGCTCGTGCCACGCGTCGGGAACCGGGACGTTGAGGTCGTGGACGAGGTCAGCGCCCTCGAAGTCGCTGGCGTCGAGCGCGTGGATGTCGGTCGCGCCGAGTGCGGTGAGGAGCTCGTCGGCGTAGCCGGAGGCGCGGAGGCGCTTCGCGGCGGCGAGGTCGGCGGTGCCGCCGAAGCGACGGACCGTGCGGGCGATCAGCGGCGCGCGGACCCACAGGTTCTGGCGGCCGAGCTGGAGCGTGCGGCCGAAGTCCACTCCCGCGCTCCGCGAGGCGAGAAGGAATTCCAGCTCCAGCATGCCGATGCCCACGCGGCGGGACCCTACCTGTCATGAGGCGAAACTGACCGATCGGTACACTCCGCCGCCTGAGCTGCGGGGGCGTCCCAGACGGCGCTGGTGAACTCAGATCACGGGATGCGAACGCACTGAGCGCTGGATGGCGAACGGACAGGTAGACACAGGCAGTGACGCCGGGGCCTTCGGGGCGATCGTACGCCGTCGTGCGTGGATCGTCGTGCTTGCCGTGCTGGCCGCGCTCGCGTCCGCGTTCGTCTTCACGAGCCTGCAGGACAAGCAGTACAAGAGCACCGCGGTGCTGCTGTTCCGCCAGGTGCTCCTCGACGTGCAGCTCACCGGCGTCCCGCTCGTCGCGCCGGGGAACGACGCCACGGTGGAGTCGGCGACGAACGTCGGACTCGTCTCGCAGGAGAACGTCCGGGTCGCCGCTGTCGCGCGGCTCGGGCCGGGCTTCACGCCCTCCAGCCTCGAGGACCAGCTCACGATCGAGCCCCAGAAGAAGTCGGACCTCATCGGGATCGAGGCGACGGCGGACTCGCCGCAGGAGGCGGCACGCATCGCCAACGCCGTGGCCGCGTCCTACCTCGCGATCGCCAACGAGCAGTCGGTCTCCCGGATCAACGCGGCGGCCGACCGCGTCCGCCAGACGATCTCGTCCCGGCGCATGTCCGCGTCGCAGCGGCGCGAGCTGCGCAGGTCGCTCGTCAAGCTCAACGTGCTCTCGCAGCTCGGCCCGCAGAACGTCCAGCTGTCGCAGCCCGCGGTGCCGCCGCGCAAGGCTTCATCGCCCAAGCCGCTGCTGAACCTCCTGATCGGCGGGCTCGTGGGCCTGGTGATCGGCCTCGCGCTGGCCTTCGGCGTCGAGCACTTCGACCGCCGCCTGCGCAGGCCGGAGGAGCTCGAGCGTGAATCCGGCCTGCCGCTGCTGGCGACGGTGCCCCGGAGCGCCGGCCTGAAGAACCCGCGCGGCGGCGCCTGGCAGGAGGACGCCGAACCGTTCCGCCAGCTCGCCAGCGTGCTGCGCCACCGTGCCGACGAGCGCGAGATCCGCTCGGTCCTGCTCGTCGCGCCGAGCCAGGGGAGCGGCACGACGACGGTCGCGCTGTACCTCGCCCTCGCCGCGGCCGAGGGCGCGGCCGCTCCCGTGCTCCTCGTCGAGGCCAATCTCCGCCGTCCGGTCCTCGGCGATGTCCTCGGGTTGCCCGGGGACACGGGGCTGACGACGCTCGCCGACGATCCGCAGGCCGCGGTCCAGCCCATCGATCTCGACGGTCCCGCGCGTGACGTGTCGGTCGTCCTCGCCGGGCCGGCCGCGGGAAGTCCCGCGTCGGTGGTCGAGTCCGAAGCGGTCATCGAGATGCTCAGGAGCAGCCGCGACGCGTACGACTTCGCCGTCGTCGACGGGCCTCCGCCCCTGCTGGTCGCCGACGTCCTCCCGCTCATCCCCGAGGTCGATGCGGTCGTCATCGTCGCCCGGCTGGGCCAGGACACCGGGGCCGACGTGCGGCGCCTGCGCACCGAGCTCGAGCGCCAGGGCGCCGAGCCCATCGGCGTCGTCGCCAACGGCAGCCGGCGGCGCAAGAACCCCTACGCCGCGTAGCCCGGCCCATGGCCTTCCGGCGGACCCCCTCCACCGCATGGTCCTCCGGCGCGGTGCTGCCGCCGCTGCCGCGTCCCGATCGTGCGTCGCTGAACGCCGCGGCGCTCGCGGTCGGCCTGACCGCGTTCACGTCGCTGCTCGTCGTTGCCGGCGGCCCCGGCATCCGCCTCAGCGCCGCGTTCGCGATCGGACTCCTGCTCATGACGCTCGCCCGGGCTCGCCCTGCGCTGGGGATCCTCGCCGCGTTCGTCTTCCTCGTCTTCCTCGCGCTCATCCGGCGCGTCCTGCTCGGGGTCTCGGATTGGACGTCGGGCGATCCGCTGCTCCTCATCGCGCCGGTCGTGGCCCTCATCCTCATCGCCAAGGCGTTCGCGCTGGACCGCAGGCCGATCGCGCCGGACCTCATCTCCCGGCTCGTGCTGGTCCTGCTGCTCATGACCTTCGCGCAGGTCTTCAACCCGCTCGGCGGCGGGATCGGCGCGGGCATCGCCGGCCTGGTGTTCATGGCGTTCCCGCTCTTCTGGTTCTTCGCGGGCCGCGACTACCTGGAGGACCGCGACGTCGAGCGGCTGATGGGCATCATCGTCGTGCTCGGCATCGCGGTCTCGCTCTACGGGCTGTGGCAGCTCGTCATCGGGCACCCGCCGTGGGACCAGGCGTGGCTCGAGTTGCCCAACGTCGAGAGCTTCACGTCACTGGACGTGGGCGGCTCGATCCGGGGCTTCGGGACGTTCTCGGGCTTCCTCGAGTACGGCCTGTTCCTGGGCATGGCGCTCGCCCTCGCGGTGTGGTTCGTCCTGGAGGGCAAGCTCGTCGCGCTGCTGCCGATCCCGCTGCTGGCCGTGGCGCTCGTGATGTCCGGCCACCGGCAGCCGCTCCTGTTCTGCTTCCTGGCGATCGCCGCGATGACCGGCATGAAGACCGGCCGCCCGAAGACGGCGCTGCTCGTCGCGTCGGTCGCCGGCGTGCTGGGGATCGGCCTGGTCTTCGCGGCCAGCGCGGTGCTGCCCGAAGGCGGCGGCAACGCGTTCGTCGGCCGGCAGGTCCAGGGGCTCGCCGACCCGCTGAATCCGGAAAGCTCCACGCTGTTCATCCACGCCGAGCTGGCGTACGCCGGGATCAAGGCGGGCTTCACGCACCCGTTCGGCCTGGGGACCTCGGCGACGAACGCCGCCGCCGGGGTGGGCAAGAGCGACGCGGACGAGAAGCTCGACACCGAGCACACCCTCGGTGAGGGCAGCGCCTCGACGGACCTGGACTTCTCCAACGCGTTCGTCGCCTACGGGGCGGCGGGCGGGCTCCTGTACGTCGGGTTGCTCCTCACCGTCCTGATCACGGCCATCCGCCTCTACTTTCGCGGGGAGCTGATCATGCTGCCGATCGTCGGGGTCCTGCTCGCCAACATCGGCCAGTGGCACAACGGCGGGAACTACGCGCTCTCCGCGCTCGTCTGGATGCTCATCGGGGTGGTCGCGGCGCGCTGGTACGCCGAACGCGCCGCTCAGAGCCGCAGCGAGGCCCGGCCGGTCGGGTAGTACGCGGCGCGCTCCTCGTAGAAGCTCGAGAAGCGGTCGGTCCGGTGGGCCTCGGGGTCGGCGCCGCGCCGGGCCCGCAGCCGGTCGGCGGGCGTGCGCATGAAACGCAGCGGCGAGATGAACGGCTGGAAGTTGCGCCGGTACGCCGACGAGACGGCGGGTCGCACGGGGCGGCGGCGCCTCCAGCCCGTGGCGAAGCCGGCGACGGCCTCCTTGACCGCGCGCGCGGCGACGCGGTCCTCCTTGACGGTGTCGATGGCCGCCTGCGAGACGATGTTGCCGACGGTGAGCAGCGCGTCGCCGGGGCGCATCAGCTTGCCCGCGATGTAGCTGTGATGGCGCGCGTTGACGAGGTAGCGGCGCGGCTCGAACTCGACGATGGCCTCCTTCATGTGGACGGCCTCGAGCTCGGGCAGGTAGAGGTGGCTGAAGCCGTGGTCGAGGAGCCGCATCGTCAGCTCGGCCTCGTTCGCCCAGATGAAGATGTCGGGGTCGTACCCCTCGACCGCGCGCAGCGCGGGCGCGCTGAGCAGCGCCGCGCAGCCCCAGTAGCTGAGCAGGCCGGTGTTCCAGTCGTCGTTGAGGCGGTGGTCCTCGTCGAACGAGCTGACGACCGAGAACGAGACGAGCCCCGCGTCCTCGTCCTGCGCGGCCCGCACCGCGGCTTCCAGCGCGCCGGGACGCAGGTACGCGTCGTCGTCGAGGATGAGGACGTAGTCGCCGGTCGCGACGGCGAAGCCGAGGTTCCAGCCCGGTGCGCCCGCGTTCTCGGGATTGCGGATGACCTGCACCTGGGGGAACTCCCGAGCGACCGCCTCGGCGGGGTTGTCGGTCGAGGCGTTGTCGACGACGATGACCTCGAGCGCCTCGGCGGGGTAGCCGCTGTGCTCGAGCATCTGCCGCAGCGAGACGAGCAGCGCGTCGCGCCGGTTGTAGACGAGGAACACGATCGAGACCAGCGGGAGTCGGCTCATCCGGCCTTCCGTTCGTAGAACGTGCCGTTCGGCGCACTGTCGATGTCGTACGTCGGCTGCACCATGGTGTGGAGGAGGAAGGAGCCGAGCTCGTTGCCGATCCGCTCGGCATCCGGCCCGACGGCGGGGTTGTGCCCGCCGTCGAAGTTGAAGATCGTCTTCGGCTCGCGCGCGGCCTTCTGCAACGTGCGCGCGTTCGAGAACTCGACGGTCTGGTCGGACTTGCCGTTGATGATCAGCACGGGGCGCGGTGCGATCTTCCCGATGAATCGGTCCGGGTCGAGCGGTTCGTAGGTCGCCATCACGTCGGCCAGGGCGTCCGGGTCGTCGATGATCCCGCGCAGCATCGGCGACTCGGGCGAGGTGATGGCCTGGCGCCAGTTGCCGGGGGTCACGACCAGCACGACGGCCTCGATCCGCTTGTCCTCGGCGGCGAAGATCGTGCCGATCGCGCCCCCGAGGCTCACGCCTGCGAACGCGATGTGCCCGTCGCACTCCGGGCGCTTCTCGAGGAAGTCGGCGGCGCTCTTGAGGTCGCCGACCGTGCCGCGGACCATGGCGTCGAAGGCCTTCGGGTCGTCGAGCACCTGCTGGTACTCGCCGGCGTCAGCGGCGCGCGCGCCGTGGCTGCGCATGTCGATCGAGAACGTCGTCAGGCCGAGCGCGGCAAGTCCCTGCCACGCGTAGTCGGCGTTCTCCTTCGTCGAGCGGAAGCCGAACTGCCAGATCACGCAGCCACGCGATGCGACGCCGCGCGGGACGGCCATGAGGCCGGTGACCTTGGTGTCGTCGACCGTCGTCGGGAACTCGACGGAGCGGATGTTGACGAGCTTGTCGGCGCGTACCTCGTCGGCGGGGTCCTCACCGGCGCCGCCGCACCCCGCGACGGCGAGCGAGACGGCCAGGATCGACAACACCAACCGCGCCCAGGTGGCGGCTGCCGAGCGGCATCCCCACCGACAATCCATGCGAGCCATGATAGACCTCCGGCGCATGACATCACAGGCGCCGCGCGTGGCGATTGTTGGGGCTGGGCTGACCGGATGCACCGTTGCGTGGCGCCTGTCACAGAACGGGATTCCCTCCGTCCTGTTCGAGCGCGCGGAGGTGCCCGGCGGGCTCATCCGCTCCGAGCACATGGGCGGCGTGCTGTACGAGCCGCACGGCTCGCACATCTTCCACACCGAGGACGAGGAGGTCTGGAACCTCGCGACCTCGATGACGCCGTTCCGCGACTACCGCCACCGCGTCGACATCGTCGTCGAGGGGAAGATCCTCAACTGGCCGATCCTGGTTTCGGACATCGACGCGCAGTCGCGTAGCGAGGACATCCACCGCGAGCTCGCCGAGCGCAAGGACGTCGACGCGGAGGCGCGCGCGCAGGCGGCGAACTTCGAGGAGTGGTGCCTGGAGCTCATGGGCCCGATCCTCTACGCCCGCTACATCAAGCCGTACACCGAGAAGCAGTGGGGCCGGCCCGCGAGCGAGCTCTCGGCGCAGTGGGCGCCGCGGCGCGTGTCGGTGCGCTGGGACAACGACCCGTACCTGTTCCCGGATCCGTTCCAGGGCTTCCCGTCCGGGCCGAACGGCTACACGGACCTCATCGACGGCCTGCTGGCGCCCGAGCTCATCGAACTGCGCACGGGCGTCGACGTCGACGCCGACAGCCTCGAGGCGCTGCTCGCGCAGGAGCGCGCCGACGTCGTCGTGCTCACCTGCCCGCTCGACGTCTTCGCCGGCGAGCGCTTCGGTCGCCTGGACTGGCGCGGCATCGACGTGCGCTCGGTGCACATCCCGCACATGGAGTACGCCCAGGGCGCGATGGTCGTCAACTACCCGGGCGCGGAGTACCCGTTCATCCGCATCCACGAGACCAAGCACGCGTCCGGCCAGCAGTGCGAGGGCACCGTGCTCGGCTTCGAGTTCACCGGTGCGCCGTCGCGCTACTACCCCATCGAGCTGCCTGAGAACCGGGAGCTGAACACGCGCTACCAGAACCTCCTGCGCGAGCAGATCGGTCCCGAGCGCACGTACTTCGCCGGGCGCCTGGCCAACTACGTGTACATCGACATGGACGACTGCATGCGCGAGGCACTCGACGCCGCGCAGGAGCTCATCGGCGACCTGCGACTCCACGCGGCCTGAGGCGTCGGATGGCCGGCGCGAAGGATCTCGTGCTGCGGATCTACACGTCCCCGCGCACGCACCGGATCCTTCCGGCGCCGCTCGCACTCGCCCTCGTCGGGGCGATCGAGCCGCCGCTGCGGCGGCTGCGCAACCCCCTCGAGGAGGCCGACGCGGAGCGCCTCGTCAGTGACCTGCTGCAGTTCACGCCGCGGGCGGGGGAGACGCGCGCCGTCACCCGGCGCCACCTGCGTGAGCGCTCGGTGATGCGTGAGCTGTTCTGGCGCCCGTGGCTGCTGCGGCGCGCGCGGATCATCGATGCCCACCGCTGGGACGAGGCGCGCGAGGGCGGGCGCGGCAGCGTCGTCGTGCTCGCCCACATCGGCGCGTCCTGGGCCGTCCCGGGCATCCTGGGCCTACGCGGGTACGAGGACTTCCGCCTGGTCGGGAGCGCCCACATGTGGGAGCCGCTGCCGCCGAATCTCGTGGGCCGGACCGACACCTTCCGCATCAGGGAGTACGGGGCTCGCATGCTCGGCGCCGAGCGCCTGATCCCGAACACCGTCGAGCCCGATCGGCTCATCGAGCTGGTCGAGCAGGGGCTGTCGGTCGGGGTCGCCTTCGACGTGCCCGGCTCGGCGGCGACCCCGTTCCTCGGGCGCTCCGTCGCGCTGACGAGCGTGCCGGCGTCGCTGGCCTTCCGCACGAAGGTCAAGGTGCTTCCGGTCATCGCCGAGCGCCACGGCACCCGCATGCACCTGCGCATGCTGGAGCCGCTCGACCCCGCGGACTACCGCGATCTGAGCGCGCTGCGAGCGGCGATCGCGAGGACCTACGAATCGATCGTCCTCGCGCGCCCCGAGAGCGTCGAGAACGCGTGGTATCCATCGCCGCTGGTGACCGAGGCGCTGACCTCGCAGGCCGCGAGCGCCCCGAGCCCGGAGGACTGACCGCATGCACCACCCGAAGCCGCAACCGCAGTTCGAGGACAACCTGACCGACGGGATCGGGGAGCGCATCAAGCCCGCCGCGGTGACGTCGGGCGGCTACCGCGACCACCTCGGGCGGTACCTGTTCGCCGCGCACTACGTCGCCGGCCGGTCCGTGGTCGACCTCTGCTGCGGCAACGGGTACGGGTCGAACCTCCTGCTGGCCGCGGGCGCGACGCGCGTGGAGGGCGTCGACATCGCGCAGGACGCCGTCGACGCCGCGAAGGAGCACTACCCCGGGCCGGAGTTCGCCGTCGGCGCGGTCGACGAGCCGATGGATCTCAGCGGCTTCGACGTCGCCGTGTGCTTCGAGGGGATCGAGCACGTCAAGGACGTCCCCCAGTTGCTGAAGAACATGCGCCAGGCCGACGTCGCGCTCATCTCGTCACCGAACGCCGACTTCTTCCCCGGCGGCTTCAGCGGCAACCCGCACCATCTGCGCGAGTGGACCCGTCGCGAGTTCGACGAGGCGCTGGCGCCGTACTTCTCCGACGTCCGGATGTACTTCCAGTGGCACTACCCCGACCCGCTGGACATCGACCGGCGCCCCGCGACCCTGGCGAAGGCCGTCATCCCGGTGTCCCTGAAGCGGCGCCTGAAGCGCGTCCCGGCCGACGCCGTGGAGCCCGACGTGCCGCAGTCAGGTGACGAGCGGACCGTCTATCGCGTGCACCGGACCACGAATCTGAAGGTGCTGCGCCTGCTGCCCGGCCTGCAGTACGGCAAGCCGGCCGACTGGGTCGCCGTCTGCCGGAAGTAGATCAGGACGTCGGGAACGGCAGGTCCATCGTCTGCACGAGGAACCGCCCCGCGCGCAGGAGGTTCAGGTCACGCGCGGGACCCTCGGCGAACGGGTCGGGACCGCCGTCGTAGTACAGCAGCGTCTTCGGCCTGCGGGCCGCCCCGACCAGCTCCATGGCGTCGCCCGGAAGGACGGTCGGGTCGAAGCGGCCGTTCATCAGCATGACCGGGCGGGGCGCGATCCTGCCGATCCATCGCTTGGGGTCGTACGGGGAGAGGACCTCGACGGCGTGGTCGAGCGCCGCGGGGTCGGCGGTGGCCGTGGGGACGTAGTTCGGAAGGTTGGGAACCCCGCGCTCGGCGGCCAGGGGGCGGGCGATGAGCGCCTGCTCGAACGTCGCGCCGACCGAGCTCAGCAGCGCGCCTTTGATCCGTCGATCCTGCGCGGTCAGGATCGCGCCTGCCATGGAGCCGAACGCACTGCCCATGAACGCGATGTTGTCGCGGCAGATGCGCCGGCGGGTGAGGTAGTCGACGCCGAGACGCAGCTCGACGACCGTGGCGACGAGGAGGGCGCGGAGGCCTTCCGGCGACGAGATCGCCGCGGCGAGTTCCTCCGGGCTGCCGCGCTCGCCGACGTTGCGGGGATCGACCGTGAAGGTCGCCAGACGCGCGACCGCAAGGGCCTGGCGCAGGTCTGCCGTCGCCTCCTTCGGGGCGTTCAGCCCGCCCTGGACGATGACGCAGCCGAGTGGCCTGGCGTGGGTCGGCACGGCGAGCAGGGCTGCGACCCGGTCGCCGTCGACGGACCGGTAGCTGATCCGCGAGACCCGCAGGGTCCCCTCGCGGGCGCGCGGCGAGCGATCCGGATCGAGGCGCAGTTCGGGCTGGTAGCGAAGCAGCGGCGCGGAGGCCTCCTCGCGCGGCGGCTCGTCCGACCCGCCGCACGCTGCGAGCCCGCAGATGCAGGCGAGAAGCACTGCTATGGTCGCCCGCCGGCTGCTGGTGCCCATCCTCGGGCCGATGATAGACGAGGGTCCGCGCCGTCCCGGAGTCGCGTGCTCGAACGTCTTGTCCCCTCATTCGTCGTGACCGCCGAGACGACGGGCGACCTGCTCGACGTCGCGTTGTTCGCCGACGAGCGCGAGGTGATCGACCGCGCGGTGGAGAAGCGTCGCCGGGAGTTCGTGACCGGCCGGGGTCTCGCGCGCGAGGCACTCGGGCGGCTCGGCGTGCCCGCCGCCGCGATCGGCAGCGGGGCGCACGGTGAGCCGCTGTGGCCGGAGGGGATCGTCGGCAGCATCACGCACTGCGACGGGTTCCGCGCGTGTGCGGTGGCGCGCTCGACGCGTGCGCTCGGCATCGGCATCGACGCCGAACCGGACCTGCCGCTCCCTGCGGGCGTGCTCGAGGACGTCGTGCACGGCCGTGAGCGCGCGCTCCTGCACCGCGACCTCGGCGTCGATCCGGGGCGCCTGCTGTTCAGCGCCAAGGAGGCGGTCTACAAGGCCTGGTTCCCGCTGACCAGACGGTGGCTGGGGTTCGACGACGCCGAGGTCTCAGTCGACGCGGACGCCCGCACGTTCCGGGCGGTCCTACGGGTTGACAGCACGCCGTTGCGCACGTTCGCCGGCCGCTGGACCGTCGAGCGCGGCACCGTCTGCACGGCGGTCGTGGTGCCCCTCCAGACTGCTCTGTGACGTGGGTCGCAGATGCGGGGGAACCGGCCACCACTCGGGGTCAAAGCGGGTGTATCGTTGCGCGTTCATGCCATCCGGTGTCGGGCTCACGGTGCTGTGGTTGCCGCGCTGTTGTCGCGGCCGGTACTCACCCGTCTCTAGGCAGGGTGGTGCGTGATGACGGTCGGACGCGCGCCGGCCCCCTGGGTGCTCAGCAGCACCGGGGCCGCCGCGCTGCGCGAGTACGCCCAGCGCCTCGTGCACGCCACGGGGGGCGCGGCCGCAGCTGACGTCGCGTGGACGCTGGCGACCGGGCGGACTGCGCTGCAGCACCGTGCCGTGATCCTCGGCGACGACCGCGACGCGGCGCTGCGCGACCTCACCGTCGGCACGCCGAGCGCGCATGTCATCCAGGGCGTCGCCGACCCGGATCTGCGTCCGGACCGGCCCGTGTTCGTCTTCTCCGGCCAGGGCGGTCAGTGGCAGGGCATGGCCGTCGAGCTGCTCGACGCGTCCCCGGTCTTCGCCGAGCACCTGCGCGCGTGCGGGGCCGCGCTCGCGCCGCACGTCGACTGGGTGGTGGAGGACGTGCTGCGCGGCAGCCCGAGCGCGCCTGCGCTCGAGCGCGTCGACGTCGTCCAGCCCGCGCTGTTTGCCGTCATGGTCTCGCTCGCCGCGCTCTGGCGTTCGCGTGGCGTCGAGCCGGCGGCGGTCGTCGGGCATTCCCAGGGGGAGATCGCCGCAGCGCACGTCGCCGGCGTCCTCTCCCTGGAGGACGCGGCCCGGGTGGTGGCGGTCCGGGCCCGGGCGCTCGCGTCCATCTCCGGGCAGGGCGGGATGGTCGCCGTGTCGCTGGGGGCGGAGGCGCTCGAGCAGCGGATCGCCGCGTTCGAGGGGCGGCTTGTGCTCGCGGCGGTCAACGGGCCGGCGGACCTCGTGGTCTCGGGCGACCTGGAGGCGGTCGACCAGCTGCTGGCCGCGTGCGAGGCCGACGGCGTGCGTGCGAGGCGGGTGGCGATCGACTACGCCGCGCATGGCCCGCAGATCGAGGCGATCCGTGAGCGGCTGCTCGACGACCTGGGCGAGGTGGCGCCGCAGCCGGCGCAGGTGCCGCTGTACCCCACGACGGCCGACGAGCCGATGGACGCCGCGCACTGGTACCGCGGCGAGCGCGAGACCGTGCAGTTCGCGCCCGCGGTGCAGCGGCTGCTGCAGGACGGGCACCGGACGTTCATCGAGGTCGGGCCGCATCCCGTGCTCACGGTCCCGATCGAGGGCGTGGCCGAGGAGGTCCTGGGCGGGCCGGGTCAGGTCGCGGCGGTGGCGACGCTGCGACGCGGCCAGGGCGGACCGGAGCGCTTCGCGAGCGCCCTCGCCGAGCTGTGGGTGCGCGGCGGGTCGGTCGACTGGACCCGGGAGATCCCCGAGGGCGCGCAGGTGGACCTCCCGGTCTCCGCGGAGAGCGGGCCGGAGGACGACGAGACGTTCGCGGCGCGGATCCGCGCGATGGGTGACGCCGAGGCCCGGCGCGCGGTCTTCGACGCGGTGACCGGACAGATCGCCGTCCAGCTCGGCCACGGCGCGGCGAGCGACATCGACGTGGGGCGGACCTTCAAGGAGCTGGGGTTCGACTCCCCCGGCCTGGTCGAGCTGCGCAACCGGGTCAACGACTGGACCGGTCTGCGGCTCCCGGCGACGGTGGTGTTCGACAACCCGACGCCGGCGGCGCTCGCCGAGCGGGTGCTCGCCGAGCTGACCGGCCAGGGCGCTGCCGCCGAGTGGAGCCCTCGCACCGTGCGGGTGGATGAGCCGATCGCGATCGTCGGCATGGCCTGCCGGTACCCGGGCGGCGTCGACTCGCCCGACGATCTGTGGGAGCTCGTCGCGTCCGGGGGCAATCCGATCGGGGACTTCCCGACCGACCGCGGCTGGGACCTCGAGCGGCTCATCGATCGCGACGGCGAGCGGCTGGACGCAAGCTACGTCGACCAGGGCTACTTCCTCTACGACGCGGGCGACTTCGACCCCGAGGTGTTCGGGATCTCGCCGCGCGAGGCGCTGGCGATGGACCCGCAGCAGCGCCTGATGCTCGAGTGCTCCTGGGAGGCGCTGGAGAGCGCGGGCATCGATCCGCTGAGCCTGCGCGGCAGCAGCACGGGCGTGTTCACGGGGATGATGAGCGCGCTGTACGGCCCGCTCATGCACCTGCCCGACGAGCGGTCGGCGGGCTACGCGCTGACGGGGACCGAGACGAGCGTGGCCTCGGGCCGCGTCGCCTACGTCCTTGGGCTCGAGGGGCCGGCCGTGTCGATCGACACCGCATGCTCGGCCTCGCTCGTCGCGCTGCATCTCGCCTGCCAGGCGCTGCGCGCGGGCGAGTGCGAGCTGGCGCTGGCGGGCGGCGCGACGGTGATGTCGCAGCCGGGCATCTTCATCGAGATCTCGCGCCAGCGCGGCCTGGCGCCCGACGCGCGCTGCAAGGCGTTCGGGGCCGGCGCGAACGGCACGGGGTGGAGCGAGGGCGCCGGCGTGATCGTGCTGGAGCCCCTGTCCGCCGCGCTCGAGCGCGGGCACGAGGTGCTCGCCGTCATCCGGGGCAGCGCGGTCAACCAGGACGGCGCGTCGAACGGCCTGAGCGCCCCGAACGGGCGCTCGCAGGAGCGCGTGATCCGCACGGCGCTGGCGAACGCCGGGCTCGAGCCCGCCGACGTCGACGCGGTCGAGGCCCACGGCACCGGCACCGCGCTCGGCGACCCCATCGAAGCCACTGCGCTGCTGAACACGTACGGCCAGGACCGCGAGGTGCCGCTGCGGCTCGGCTCGCTGAAGTCGAACCTCGGCCACTCGCAGGCCGCGGCCGGCATCGGCGGTGTCATCAAGATGGTGCAGGCGCTGCGTCACGCACGGCTGCCGAAGACCCTGTGGGTCGATGAGCCGACACCGCACGTCGACTGGGACAGCGGCGCGGTCGAGCTGCTCACCGAGCCGATCGACTGGCCCGTCGACGACCGGCCGCGCCGTGCGGGCGTCTCCTCGTTCGGCATCTCAGGCACGAACGCCCACGTCATCCTCGAGCAGGCCCCCGCGCCTGAACCCGAGCGGGCGCTCAAGGTCCCATCGCGCGTCCTGCCCTTCCTGGTCTCGGCGTCCAGCGAGGCGGGCCTCGCCGGGCAGGCGGCGCGGCTGGCCGAGTTCGTGGCGGCGCGCCCTGAGCTGGAGCCGGCCGACGTGGCGGCGTCGCTGGCGCTGCGGCGCGCGCAGCTGCCGCACCGGGCCGTTGCGCTCGCCGGTGATCTGGCCGAGCTCTCCGAGCACCTGTCGGCGTTCGCGCGCGGCGAGTTCGCCGACGCGATCACGCAGGGCGTCGCGCGCGGTGAGCGCCGCGCGGCGTTCGTGTTCCCCGGCCAGGGCGGCCAGTGGGAGGGCATGGCCGTCGAGCTGCTCGACAGCTCGCCGGTGTTCGCCGAGCGGATGCGCGCGTGTCAGGAGGCGCTCGCCCCGTACGTGGACTGGTCGCTGGAAGCGGTGCTGCGCGGCGAGGACGGCGCTCCGTCGATCGACCTCATCGAGGTCGTCCAGCCGGTGCTGTTCGCGATCATGGTCTCGCTCGCGGAGGTGTGGCGGTCGTTCGGGATCGAGCCCTCGGCCGTGGTCGGCCACTCCCAGGGCGAGATCGCCGCCGCGCACATCATCGGTGCGCTGACCCTGGAGGACGCCGCGCGGATCGTCGCGGTCCGCAGCCAGGCGCTGGCAACGATCGCCGGGGTCGGGGGCATGCTCGCCGTCGCGCTCTCGCGGGAGCAGTTCGAGCAGCGCACCGCCGATCTCGGCGGGCGGATCACGATCGCCGCGCTGAACGGCCCCCGTTCGATGGTCGTCTCCGGCGAGCCCGACGTCCTCGAGGAGTTCGCCGCGAGCCTCGAGGCCGACGATGTCCAGGTCCGCCGGATCCTCTCCACCGTCCCGGGCCACTCGCCGTACGTCGAGGCGGTCCGCGACCAGATGCTCGAAGGGCTCGCGGGCATCCAGCCGCAGCCCAGCACCATCCCGCTCTTCTCCACGGTCACGGCCGAGCGGATCGCGACCGAGACGATGGACGCCGAGCACTGGTACCGCAACCTGCGCCAGACCGTGCAGTTCCAGCCCGCGGTGCAGCAGCTCGTCGGCGAGGGCATCGACGCGCTCATCGAGATCGGCCCGCATCCGGTCCTGACCACGCACGTGCAGGACACGATCGAGACCGCCGGGCATGATCCCGACGCGATCACGCTCATCAGCAGCCTGCGCCGCGAGGACGGTGGGCTCGAGCGCATGATCGCCTCGCTGGCCGACGCGCACGTCGCGGGCCTCCCGATCGACTGGACGGCCCTCTTCGGCGGGGCGCCGCCGCGCACGCCGCTGCCCACCTACGCCTTCCAGCGCGAGCGCTTCTGGAACGCGCCTCCGATCGGCGCGGGCAGCGACCCCGCCGCGATCGGCCAGGACTCGGCGCACCATCCGCTGCTCGACGCCGCCATCACGCTGCCCGACGGCGGCGCGCTGTACACCGGCCGCCTCTCGCTCGAGCGCCACCCGTGGCTGGCCGACCACGCCGCCGTCGGCGCTCCGTTGCTGCCCGGCGCCGCGTTCCTCGACCTCGCGCTGCACGCCGCCGTGCAGACCGACACCCCGCGCATCGAGGACCTGACGCTCCACGCGCCGCTGCTGCTCGACGACACGCGCGCCGCGGCGCTGCAGGTGACCGTCACGCCCGCCGACGCCGACGGGGCGCGCGCGCTGACGATCCACTCGCAGACTGCCGACGCACCGTGGACGCACCACGTCAGCGCGACGCTGACCGCCGCGCAGCCGCGGACGCCGGCGATGACCGAGCCGCCGGCCGACGCGCAGGCCCTCTCCGACGACGGCCTGTACGACCGGTTCGCCGACGCCGGGTACGAGTACGGCCCCGCCTTCCAGCGGCTCGCGTCGGTGCGCCGCGCGGGCGACGAGGTCTACGTCGAGGCGGCGCTCGCCGAGGACCAGGAGCAGCAGGCGTCCGGCTTCGGGCTGCACCCGTCGCTGTTCGACGCCGTGCTGCAGGCCGCCGTCCTGCGCGACCTCGACGCCGGCAACGGCGATGCCATGCCGATCCCGTTCTCCTTCACCGGCGTGCAGCTGCACGGTCCGCACGCCACCGCCGCGCGGGCGGTGCTGACGCTGCGCGGGGGCGAGACGGAGATCGCCGTCGTCGACGCCGACGGGGCGCCGGTGCTCACCGTCGACGCCTTCCAGATGCGCCCGCTCGACCGCCGTGCGTTGCGCGCGGGCGGGCCCGCGGGCGCGGACGAGCTCTACGAGGTGCGATGGGAGGAGCTCACACCGACCGGGGGCGCCGAGCCGCGCGTCGCCGGCATCGGCACCGACGACCCGCTCGCGCAGGAGCGGTTCGACAGCCTCGAGGCGCTGGAGGCCGCCATCGCCGGCGGCGCGGACGCGCCCGACGTCGTGCTCGTCCCGGCGGGCGAGGCCGACGGCGACGCCATCGCCGCCGTCCACGCGCTGACGGAGCGGACGCTCGAGCTGCTGCAGTCCTGGCTGGCGTCCGAGCCGCTCGCCGCCGCGCGGCTCGTCGTCATCACGCGCGGCGCCACCGGCGAGCGGCCGGACCTCGCGCAGTCGGCGCTGCTGGGCCTGCTGCGCAGCGCGCACACCGAGCACCCCGATCGCTTCACGCTGCTGGACCTCGACGGCAGCGAGCCGCCCGCCGCCGCGCTGCTGGACGCGCTGACCGCCGACGAGCCCGTCCTCGCCGTCCGGCAGGGCGCGCTGCACGCCCCGCGACTGGCGCGCGCCACGGCAGACTCCGCGACGGTCCCGCGCGTCGATGATCCCACCTGGCACCTGACGCTCGACGGTGACGACGGCGTCGCGTTCGCGCCGCGGCCCGACGCCGGCCGCCCGCTCGAGCCGGGCGAGGTCCGCATCGCGGTGCGCGCCACGGGCCTGAACTTCAAGGACGTGGTCGTCTCGATGGGCCTCGTGCCGGACACCACGATCGGGCTCGAGGGCTCGGGCGTGGTGCTGGAGACCGCAGAGGACGTCACGGATCTCGCACCAGGCGACCGCGTCATGGGCCTCATCCGCGACGCCTACGGTCCCGAAGCGGTCGTCGACCGCCGCCTGATCGTCGCGGTCCCGGACGGCTGGACCTTCGAGGAGGCGGCGTCGGTCCCGGTCGTCTTCCTCACCGCCTGGTACTCGCTCGTCGATCTCGCGGACCTGCAGGCGGGTGAGTCGGTGCTGCTGCACGGCGCGGCCGGCGGCGTCGGCATGGCCGCACGCCAGATCGCCGCACACCTCGGCGCCGAGGTCTTCGGCACCGCGCACCCGAGCAAGTGGGAGACCGTCCAGGGGCTCGGGATCGAGCCGTCGCACATCGCGACCTCGCGCACGACGGAGTTCCGCGAGGCGTTCCTCGAGACGACCGAGGGCCGCGGCGTCGACGTCGTGCTCGGGTCGCTCGCCGGCGAGATCGTCGATGCGTCACTGGACCTGCTGCCGCGCGGCGGCCGGTTCATCGAGATGGGCAAGACGGACATCCGCGACCCCGAGCAGGTCGCCGCCGAGCGGCCCGGGGTGCGCTACCAGCCCGTCGACCTCATCACCGACCCCGGGCCAGAGCGCACCGGCGAGATGCTCGCCGAGATCGTCGCCCTCTTCGAGCAGGGCGCGCTGCACCACCTGCCGATCGCCACGCGCGACGTCCGCGACGCCGCGAGCGCCTTCGCCTACCTGCAGGAGGGACGGCACACCGGCAAGGTCGTCCTGCGCGTGCCGCGGGCGCTCGACCCCGACGGCACGGTGCTCATCACCGGCGGCACCGGCGGCCTCGGCGCGATGCTCGCACGGCACCTCGCCGAGCAGGGTGCGCGCCGCCTGCTGCTCGTCAGCCGTCGCGGGCCGGCCGCCGAGGGCGCGGACGAGCTCGTCGCGGCGCTCGCCGAACTCGGCGCCGAGGCGACCGTCGCGGCCTGCGACGTCAGCGACCGCGCGCAGCTCGCGCAGCTGCTCGAGCAGATCCCCGCGCTGACCGCGGTCGTCCACACCGCGGGCGTGCTCGACGACGGCGTCATCTCGTCGCTCGACGCCGAGCAGCTGCACCGCGTGCTGGCCCCGAAGGTCGACGCGGCCATCCACCTCGACGAGCTCACGCGCGACTGCGATCTCGCGGAGTTCATCCTCTACTCGTCGGTCGCCGCGACGCTCGGGCTGCCGGGCCAGGCCAACTACGCCGCGGCGAACGCCGTGCTCGACGGGCTCGCCCAGCGCCGCCGGGCCGAGGGGCTGCCGGGCAGCGCGATGGCGTTCGGCGTCTGGGAGACCGCGACGGGCATGAGCGGCCACCTGGCCGGCGACGACGGCGTGCTGCAGGGCCCGGCCGGCCTCGTGCCGATCCCCGACGAGGACGGCCTCGAGCTCATCGACGAGGCGCGCGCGCTCGGCCGGCCGCTGCTGCTGCCGACGCTCTTCGACCGGCCGGGCCTTCGCGCGCAGGCGCGCGCGGGAGTCCTGGCCCCGATCCTGCGCGGGCTGTTCAGCACGCCCTCGCGCTCGGCGGCGGCCGGCGGGAGCGCGTTCGCGGCGAAGCTCGCGGCCGCACCGGAACGCGACCGCGAGGGGCTGGCGCTCGACCTCGTCCGCGAGCACCTCGCCGCCGTGTTGGGGCACAGCTCCCCGGCACAGATCGACGCGCAGCGGACGTTCAAGGAGGCGGGGATCGACTCGCTCTCGGCGGTGGAGCTGCGCAACCGCATCTCCCGGGCCGCGGGGCAGCGGCTGCCCGCGACGCTCGTCTTCGACCATCCGACGCCGGCGGCGGTCGCGACGCTGCTGGTCGGGATCGTCGGTGCGGACGGGACCGCGGCCAAGGCCACCCCGGCCCGGCGCGCGACGCAGACCACGACCGACGAGCCCATCGCGATCGTCGGGATGGCCTGCCGCTACCCCGGCGGCATCGCGTCGCCCGAGGACCTGTGGGACGTCGTGGTGTCCGGGCGCGACGCCATCGGCGAGTTCCCCGACGATCGCGGGTGGGGCGTCGAGCGGCTGTTCGACCCGGACCCCGACCACATCGGGACGACCTACGTGCGGCGCGGCGGATTCCTCCGCGACGCCGCAGGCTTCGACGCCGACCACTTCGGCATCTCGCCGCGCGAGGCGCTCGCGACCGATCCGCAGCAGCGGGTGTTCCTGGAGTGCGCGTGGGAGGCCCTGGAGGATGCGGGCATCGACCCGCTGAGCCTGCGCGGCAGCAGCACCGGGGTGTTCGCGGGCGTGTTCGACTCCGACTACGGCTCGGGCAGCGACGCCCCCGATCTCGAGGGCTTCCGCCTGCTGGGCGGCCTCGCGAGCGCCACCCCCGGCCGGATCTCCTACCAGCTCGGGCTCGAAGGGCCGGCGGTCTCGGTCGACACCGCGTGCTCGTCGTCGCTGGTCGCCCTGCACCTCGCCGCGCAGGCGCTGCGCGCGGGCGAGTGCGACCTCGTGCTCACCGGCGGCGTCACCGTGCTGGCCACGTCCGATTCGTTCGTGGAGATGTCGCGCCAGCGCGGCCTGTCTCCCGACGGGCGCTGCCGTGCCTTCGGTGCCGGCGCGAACGGGACCGGTTTCTCCGACGGCGTCGGCATCCTCGTGATGGAGCGCCTGTCCGTCGCGCGCGAGCGCGGGCATCAGGTCCTCGCGGTCGTGCGGGGCAGCGCCGTCAACCAGGACGGCGCGTCGAACGGCTTCGCGGCGCCGTCCGGCCCGTCGCAGGAGCGCGTGATCCGCGCGGCGCTCGACAACGCCGGCCTGGAGCCGAGCGACGTCGACGCCGTCGAGGCGCACGGCACCGGCACCACACTCGGCGACCCGATGGAGGCCGGCGCGCTGCTGGCGACGTACGGGCAGGACCGCGCCGCGGGACCGCTGAAGCTCGGCTCGCTGAAGTCGAACATCGGCCACTCGCAGGCCGCGGCCGGCGTGGGCGGCGTCATCAAGATGGTGCAGGCGCTGCGGCACGAGCTGCTCCCGCAGACGCTGTACGCCGAGGAGCCCTCGCCGCACATCTCGTGGGACGAGGGCGCCGTCGAGCTGCTGACCGAGCCGGTGCCCTGGCAGGCCGGCGAGCGGACGCGGCGCGCGGGCGTCTCGTCGTTCGGCATGTCCGGCACGAACGCGCACGTCGTCATCGAGGAGGCGCCGCCCGAAGAGGCGGCGCCGGTCGCACCTGAGATCCCCTCGCGCGTCCTGCCCTACGCGATCTCGGCGTCGAGCGAGGACGCGCTCGCGGCGCAGGCGACGCGGCTGGCCGAGTTCCTGGAGGGCCGCGACGACCTCGATCCGGCGGCGGTCGCGGCCACGCTCGCGCTGCACCGCGCGCAGCTCCCGCACCGCGCGGTGGCGGTCGCCGGCGGCCTCGACGAGCTCGCCGACCGCCTGTCGGCGTTCGCCCGCGGGGAGTTTGTCGAGACGGTCGCGACGGGCCTCGCGCGCGGCGAGCGGCGCGCGGCGTTCGTGTTCCCCGGCCAGGGCGGCCAGTGGGAGGGCATGGCCGTCGAGCTGCTCGACAGCTCGCCGGTGTTCGCCGAGCGGATGCGCGCGTGTCAGGAGGCGCTCGCGCCGCACGTCGACTGGTCGCTGGAAGCCGTGCTGCGCGGCGAGGACGGCGCGCCGTCCATCGACCTCATCGAGGTCGTCCAGCCCGTGCTCTTCGCGATCATGGTGTCGCTCGCGGCGCTGTGGCGCTCCTACGGGATCGAGCCCTCGGCCGTGGTCGGCCACTCGCAGGGCGAGATCGCCGCGGCGCACATCATCGGCGCGCTGACCCTGGAGGACGCCGCCCGCATCGTCGCGGTGCGCAGCCAGGCGCTCGCCACCATCGCCGGGGTCGGCGGCATGCTCGCCGTCGCCCTGTCGGTCGAGCAGCTGGAGGAGCGCGCGGCGGACCTCGGCGACCGCGTCACGATCGCGGCCGTCAACGGTCCCCGCTCGCTCGTGATCTCCGGCGACCCCGAGCTCCTCGACACGTTCGCCGCCGGCTGCGAGGCCGACGGCATCCGCGTGCGCCGCATCCTCTCGACCGTGCCGGGCCACTCGCCGCCGGTCGAGGCCGTCCGCGAGCTGATGCTGGAGGGCCTCGCGGGTGTCGCGCCGATGCCGAGCAGCATCCCGCTGTACTCGACCGTCACGGGCGAGCGCATCGCCACCGAGACGATGGACGCCGAGCACTGGTACCGGAACCTCCGCCAGACCGTCCTGTTCCAGCCGGCGGCCTCCGCGCTGATCGCCGACGGCATCGACGCGCTCATCGAGATCGGCCCGCACCCGGTGCTCGCGGCCCCGCTGCAGGAGATCCTCGAGCCCACGCCCGACATCACCTCCATCACCTCGCTGCGACGCGACGACGGCGGGCTCGAGCGGTTCATCGCCTCGCTGGCCGACGCGCATGTCGCCGGGCTGCGCGTGGACTGGACGGCCCTCTTCGGCAGCGCGCCGCCGCGGGCCCCGCTGCCCACGTACGCCTTCCAGCACCGCCGCTTCTGGCTCGAGCCGGGCAGCGGCGAACAGGACGCCGAGGCGCTGGGCGTCCTGCCCGCCGGGCATCCGCTGCTGCGCGCGACGACGCCGCTGCCGGGCGGCGGGGCGCTGTGGACGGGGCGGCTGTCGCTCGCCGAGCACGAGTGGCTCGCCGATCACGCGGTGCTGGGCGACGTCGTCGTGCCCGCCACCCTGTTCCTCGACCTCGTGCTGCACGCCGCGATCGAGACCGACACGCCGGTCGTGGAGGAGCTCACGGTCACCGCCCCGCTGGTCCTCGAAGAGGGCAAGCCGGTCGCGCTGCAGGTCGTCGTCCTGCCGGCCGACGCGCAGGGCCGCCACGAGGTGAAGGTGTCCTCGCGCCCCGAACGGGCCGACGACGGTGACGCCGTCCTGACCGAGCACGCCGCCGGCACGCTGACCGCCGACACCGGTCCGGCGGCGCCCGCCCTCGCCGCATGGCCCGCCGACGGCGAGGAGCTCGACCCCGCGAGCGCCTACGCCCGGCTGTCGGAGGCCGGCTACGAGCTCGGCCCGGTCTTCCACGGCCTGTCGCGCGCCGTGCGCGACGGCGACGCGCTGCACGGCGAGGCCGGCCTCGGGGACGAGACCGACGAGGCGCACCGGTACGACCTGCACCCCGCGCTTCTCGCGTCCGGCCTGCAGGCGATGGCGCTGGCGGCCGACCCGCGCGCGCCGGGGATGCCGCTCGCGTTCTCCGGCGTGCGGCTGCACGAGCGCGGCGCCGCGTCGCTGCGGCTGCGCCT
>SXGQ01501487.1_pt1 | contig 21620 bp, 10 predicted proteins | sample 3178371 | NCBI WGS metagenome assembly SXGQ01 (sample SAMN11356859, study PRJNA531348) | freshwater metagenome | isolation source: freshwater sample F1-20 | place: China: Fuxian Lake, Yuxi | collected 2017-12-25 | reverse complement strand
TACGCCAAGAATCCCTGTCAGGAAAGCCTGTGGGTGGTCTGTCTCGACCGGAAGAACAAGCCCATCAGCCGCACGATGGTCACGCTCGGGACGCTCACGTGCGCGCTCGCGCACCCGCGCGAGGTGTTCAAAATCGCGATCCTGGCGTCGGCCGCCGCGATTGTGGTTTCACACAACCACCCCAGCGGCGACCCGGCGCCGAGCGCCCAGGATGTCCAATTGACACGCCAACTGAGAGAGGCCTCGAAGATCATCGGAATCGACCTCATCGACCACGTCATCGTCGGCACGGTCGAGGACGATCCGCTCCACGTGGGACACTATTCATTTCGGATCGCCGGACTTCTCTGATGGCCAACTTTGGACCCCCGAGGCGCATCTTACGACCGCTGCGTGCCTTGCAGCCCGCCATGGGTGTTGCCAAGGCGTTTTGAGCGGCCTTAATCCACTTCAACCTACCCAACGCACCCCCCCCCGCATGGATATTTTTCGAACTCACGCTCAAATCGTCGATGATTACGCGACTTACATTCGCAGTTTCATCAAGATTTCCGATGACCAAATAAGGGCAGAGGTCGAGCGGGAGCTGGAAAAGGGGAAACTTTGGCCGCAACCGTTGCTCCAATTCAACCCGTCCTTCGAAATGTTCGGGCGGATGGATGACCTGACGGCCAAAGGGAAACTGCATCCAGATCTTCGCGACATCTTCAGGGGCTTCCAGCTCTACCGCCACCAAGTCGAGGCGATCCGGATCGGGACCGAGGGCAAAGATTTTGTCGTCACCTCAGGCACGGGTTCAGGCAAGTCGCTGACCTACATCGGCACCATCTTCCACCACCTGCTGAGTAATCCAGGCTCCAAAGGAGTTACGGCCGTCATCGTTTATCCGATGAATGCGCTCATCAACTCCCAGTTCGATGAGTTCAAACGCTACCAAAAGAACTACGAAGACAACACCGGGAAGCCGTTTCCCATAACGTTCGGCCAGTATACGGGGCAGGAAAAAGAAGAGGTTCGTGAGAAAATGCGGGATGAGCCGCCGCAGATTCTTCTCACGAATTACATGATGCTGGAGCTGCTGCTCACGAGAATTCGCGAGCGCTCAATCCGCGACGGGATCTACAGCAATCTTCGCTTCCTCGTATTTGATGAGTTGCACACCTATCGCGGTCGCCAGGGTGCGGATGTTGCGATGCTTGTTCGTCGCATTCGCTCACGGTGCGCCCATGAAATCGTCTCAATTGGAACTTCGGCCACGATGGTTTCGGGAGGCAGTATCGAGTCTCAGCAGTCTCAAGTTGCCGACGTGGCAACAAAGCTTTTCGGACGCCCCTTTTTACCGAAGCAAGTCGTGATCGAGACGCTCACTCGATCACTGGCTTTCGACGGTGTGCTCCCCGACAAAGCGTCCCTAGCCAACGCGATCAATCGTCCCATCAACTTTGAATCCTCAACCGAGGAGCTAAAGAACCATCCCGTCGCGGTATGGCTTGAGAACCGTATCGCACTGGAAACTCGTGACGGCATTCTAGTTCGCGGTAAGCCCAAGCAGTTTCCTGAAATCGTCACCTGTCTCGCGGAAGCCAGCGGCCTGGAAGACAGCAAATGTCGTGAATTCCTTCAGCAACTCCTGCAGTGGATCAGCCTCTCCAATAAGCGTCTTCAAGATTCAGGGCAGCGCTACACAGTTCTTCCGTTCAAGCTTCATCAGTTTATTTCTCAAACCGGCTCGGTCTACACGACGCTGGATCGAGACGAAAATCGGTTCATCACGTTGGAGCCTGGTCTATTCAAGCCGGACGAGGAAGAGCGAAAGCCAATTTTCCCCAATGTTTTCAGCCGTTCCAGCGGCCACCCATTCATCTGCGTAACGCGCCTCGGGGATCGTCTCGAACCCCGGGAGTTTCGCGAAAAATCCGAGGAAGACGAGGATTCACATGATGGCTACCTGATCATCGGCGAAGAAATTTGGGACGAATCAGGAGACACCGAACTTCTGCCTGAGACTTGGCTCCGCCAGACGAAGGCAGGTTTGGTCCCCCGGAAGGAAAAGAAAGATTTCTTCCCCATTAAGCTTCATTTTGACGAGTTTGGGAACTGCTCAGAAACGACACCCAAGAAATGGTGGGGCTGGTTCATGCGGGCACCGCTGCTCTTTGATCTCACGAGTGGCACTTTCTACGACACCAAGACAAATGAGGGCACGAAGCTAACCAAACTCGGCAGTGAAGGGCGGAGCACCTCAACCACAATCACCACGTTTTCGATCCTTAATCAGCTCGCGGACGCGGGTTTCAAGACCGAGGACCAAAAGCTTCTCAGCTTCACCGACAATCGCCAGGACGCCGCCCTGCAGGCGGGGCATTTCAACGATTTCGTTCAAGTCGTTCTCTTGCGCGCAGCAATTCGGAAGGCCGTGGAAGCTTCGCCAACGAAGACCCTCAATTTCTCGACGCTGGGTGAGGCTGTTTTCAAGGCCCTGAGGCTTCCGTTCACCGAATTCGCCAATCGTAACGACGAGCCATCGCTGCCGGCGGTGCGCCGCTCCTACGAGGAATGCTTCCAGAGCTTCCTGTTATATCGTGCGATTGCCGACCTCCGCCGGAGTTGGCGAATCGTCCTGCCAAACCTTGAGCAGTGCGGATTGATCGACATCGACTACGAACATCTGCACGAGAACGCGGCCGAAAACGCGTTCTGGGCCGATGTCCCGTTGTTGAACCTGCTGACACCGGAAAAACGTGCGGACTTTATCCGCGTAGTGCTCGACTTCTGCCGTCTCGAATACGCCATCGATAGCGACCTTCTCTCCGAATCGCGCCTTCGCCAAAACGAGAAGGAGTTTCGCGAAAGGCTGAAAGCGCCTTGGAGTATCGACCGTGAAGAAGAGTTGCGTGAACCACGCTTTCTTCGACTCGACAACCTCGGTCGCAACGCCGGGGTATCGACCACCAGTATCGGACCTGCGAGCGCTCTCGGGAAATACATCAAGCTTTACGTCCGGCACAACGAGTTGCCCGTTGACCTGCGGAAAGACGCCTACCGCACCTTCATTCTCGCCTTGTTCGCCAAGCTCGAGGAGGCCGACTACCTGCGATCCCGTCCGGCACGAAACGAAGAGAACGAGGAAATACCGATCTACCGCCTGCGTCTTCACAAGTTGATTTGGCGTCTGGGCGACGGCGAGACAGTCCGCGCCGAGATCGTCAAACAGCGTTCCTACAAGGAGCGCGAGGTTAAGCCCAACGCGTTCTTCAAAAAGCTCTATCTGCGGGATTTCTCCCGAATGAAGCGTCAGCGAGGCGAAGACCACACCGGGCAGTTGAACACCGACACCCGCATTCAACGCGAGGAGCTGTTCCGGGCCGGGTCCATCAGCGCGCTCTTTTGTTCGCCCACCATGGAGCTGGGTATCGACATCCGCAATTTGAGCGTGGTTCACATGCGCAACGCTCCGCCCAATCCGGCGAACTACGCCCAGCGGTCAGGGCGGGCAGGCCGTAGCGGTCAGGCGGCGTTGGTCTTCACCTATTGTTCCAGCTACTCGCCGCACGACCGGCACTATTTCCAGAATAAACAGGATCTCGTTTCGGGGGCCGTGATGGCGCCGAAGCTCGACCTGTGCAATCGCGAGCTGCTGGCGTCGCACCTCAACGCAATGGTTGTTTCTGAGATTGGCCTTCCTGGACTGGAGGAGCTTAACGGCGCCCGTCCTTCGCTGATGCGTTTCATCGTTGATGATAACGACAAGATGCCACTTTCAGCAGAAGTCCGAGCCGGTCTGACGGTAGCCCCAGCCAGTTTTTCTGCGCTAAAAGCTTCGTTCAAACGGGTGATTCACGACTTCGAGCCCGAACTCGCGAAGGCGGGCGCATCCTGGTATTCAGATCAGTGGATCGAGCAAAACCTCGGCAACATCGCGGAGTCCCTTAATCGCAGTCTTGATCGTTGGCGGCATCTCTACCGTTCTGCGCGCGTCATCCTCACCCGGGCGACTCAGAAGATCGAACCCGGCTTGCTCACACCCGGGACCGACGAATATCGCAAATACGACCGCCAACAGAAGCAGGCATCGCATCAGCTCGCGCTTCTTCGCAACGACCTTTCAGGCAGGGCCACCGAGCTATCCGAGTTCTACCCTTACCGCTACCTTGCGTCCGAGGGATTTTTGCCCGGCTACAATTTCACGCGACTTCCGATCCGCGTGTTCCTTCCCACCGGGGACGGCATGGCCGGAGAGTTCGTTTCGCGTCCTCGGTCTATCGCGCTGCGCGAGTTTGGCCCCCTGAACATCATTTACCACAGTGGTCGCAAGTATCGCGTCTCTCAGCTCGTCGTGCAGGATGCCGAGGGTTCGCTGAAGGTGGCGAAGATCAGTCGGAAGGCCGGCTACTTCCTGACCGACGATCAAATGGATCGGGAAATCTGTCCGTTCACCGGGCTCAATCTCGCGGACAACGCGAACCGGGAGAACGTCCACGACTTGATTGAAATGGCGGAGTCCCGCGCCGAGGAGATTGATCGGATTTCTTGTGAAGAGGAGGAGCGCGTCTCCCGTGGCTTCGAAGTGGAGACTTTCTTCTCGGTTGATGGCGGGCACTTGGAACGAGTGAAGCGTGCAGTCGTCACCACCTCGGAGAACACCTTGCTCAACCTTCGCTATATTCCGGCGGCCCGCTTGGTGCATTTGAGCAAGCGCTGGCGTGCCCAGACTGACGGAGACGGTTTCCCATTGGGCATGGTCTCCGGTGACTGGCGATCTTCGATTCCCGCTCCCGACAGCAATATCAAGGAGCCTTTCCGGCTGGTGAAACTGTGGACATCGAACCTTGCCGATGCGCTCTATATCCAGCCCGTCGAGCCGCTTGGTCTCGGCCCGGACGGCGTCATCACGCTTCAGCATGCTTTGAAGCGCGCGATTGAAACTGTCTTCCAGGTTGAACCGAACGAAGTGGGTGTCGTTGCGGTCGGCGATCCCGACGCCCCCAACATCCTGCTCTACGAAGCGTCCGAGGGCAGCCTCGGGATTCTGTCTCAGTTCGTTGATGACGTGGCGGTGTTCCAGCGAGTCGTCGCGCAGGCGATCAAGCTTTGCCGGTTCGACGATGCTTCCTATAAGTCGCCGGCTTCTTACGACGACCTCCTTAGCTACTTCAATCAGCGCGATCACAAGAAGATCGACCGCGCGCTCATCAAGGATGCGCTGGAGAAGCTTCGCGTTAGTTCGGTCACCATCGAAACCAACTCGAAATTCGCCAGCTACGAGGACCACTACCAAGCGCTGCTTCGCACCCTCGATCCGACTTCCTCGACCGAGCGGAACTTCATCGAGCACCTTTACAAGCATGGCCTTCGCTTGCCGGACGCCGCCCAGAAGCGCGTTGACGGCATTTTCGTCCAACCCGATTTCTACTACGAGCCTCGGTTCTGGGTTTTCTGCGACGGCACGCCCCACGACGACGCAAAGGTGAAGGCCGATGACGACGCGAAGCGTCAGGCCATCATCGCAAAAGGCGATGAAGTCTGGGCTTACTATTATCGCGACAATCTCGCCGAGAGAATCGCTGGGCGCCCGGACATCTTCCGGAAGGTAAGATGAGCACCGCGACCTTCCAGCCCGGTAAGTTGGTCACGCTTCGAGGGCGTGACTGGATTGTTCTCCCCTCGGAAGATTCCGACCTCTTGATCGTGAAGCCGCTTGGTGGTTCGGACGACGAGATCACCGGTATCTACCGGCCGCTGGGCATCGAGTCCGATGAGCCGACCGATGCCCATTTCCGTCCACCCGAGAAAGAGGACCTTGGCGACATCTCCACCGCCCGGCTGCTTTACGACTCCGCTCGCCTCGCGTTCCGCAATGGCGCAGGCCCATTTCGTTCCCTCGCCAAACTGTCCTTCCGTCCCAGGTCCTACCAGATGGTGCCCCTCATCATGGCGCTCAAGCTGGACCGCGTCCGATTGCTTATCGCCGACGATGTGGGTGTCGGTAAGACCATCGAATCTTTGCTGGTGGTGAGGGAGTTGCTCGAGCGTAGAAAGATTAAACGCTTCGCCGTAATTTGCCTACCGCACTTGTGCGAGCAGTGGCAGGCGGAAATCCGTCAGAAACTCGACCTCGACGCGGTGATCATCCGCTCGAATACCCGCGCCAGTCTTGATCGACAGATTCACGGCGACACGAGCGTTTACGAGTTCTACCCGTTTCAGGTCATCAGCATCGATTTCATCAAGTCCGACACGCGCCGTGATGTCTTCATTGAGCAGTGCCCCGAACTCGTGATTGTCGATGAAGCCCATACCTGTGCGCGCCCAACGGGTGCCTCGCAGACGCAACAACAGCGCTATCATTTGGTGAGCCGCCTCGCCGAGAAGCAGGCCCAACACCTGATTCTGCTAACAGCCACGCCGCACAGCGGAAAACCGGAGGAGTTTCATTCGCTCCTCGGCATGTTGAGTCCCGCGTTTGAGGCGCTCGACCTGCCATCGTCGTCACCAGCTCAACGGAAGGAACTGGCCCGCTACTTCGTCCAGCGTAAACGCGGTGATGTCGAAAAGTGGATGGGCGAGGACACGCCGTTCCCGGAGCGCGATAGCTTCGAGTGGCCCTACGATTTGGCCGATAGCTACGCCGCGTTCTTCGAGACCATCCTTTCGTTTGCCAAGCAGTTGATCGCGACCGAGCCGGACAATCAGCGCACACGCCGTGTCCACTATTGGACGGCGCTGGGCCTCCTTCGTGGAGTCATGTCGAGCCCCGCCGCCGGGATTCAGATGCTCAACGCACGCCTTGAGGGAATTCCTGCCGGTGTGCCCCGCGATGGCGAAGACGATCCTGCTGCCGTTGAACTTGCGGTGAATCCGATTGGCGACACGGAATTCGGTTTCGAGGGCGACAATTCACCGACCTCCGTTGCTGAGAAACTCGATTGGTCGGGCTACCAGCGTCAGCAGATTCGTGAGCTGGCCGCAAAACTCACCCAGCTCGCCAATCCGAAGGACGACCTCAAACTCGCCAATGCCGAGGCCGTCCTCGACGACTGGATCAAAGACGGGTTCAACCCCGTGGTCTTTTGTCGCTACATCGCCACCGCCAACTACCTTGGCCAGCAGCTTGCGCCGCTTCTCCAAAAGCGTTTCCCGAAACTCGATATTCAGGTCGTCACCAGCGAGATTCCCGACGAAATCCGAAAGCAGCGAATTGAGGAGATGGGCCGCGATCCGAAGCGACCACGCGTTCTCATCGCCACGGACTGCTTGAGCGAGGGCGTGAATCTGCAGCAGCACTTCACGGCGGTCCTTCATTACGACTTGCCGTGGAATCCCAACCGACTCGAACAACGTGAGGGGCGGGTTGACCGGTTCGGTCAGCTCGCGACCAAGGTAAAGACCTGTCTGCTCTACGGTGCCGACAATCCCATCGACGGCATCGTTCTCGACGTGCTTCTCCGCAAGGTCCGGGAGATCAAGAAGTCCACCGGCATCAACGTGCCTTTCCCCGATGACTCGCAGAGCATCATCGACACGATCACCCAAGCCCTGCTCCTCAACCCGGATCGACGCATCTCGACCGCCAAGCACGACCGGCGGCAGATTAAATTCAACTTTGACGAGTTCGATGAGGCCGCAAAATCGAAAGCCGCGGTCACCCATAAGGTAGAGGAAGCCGCCAAGCGTGAGCAGGCGTCCCGCAGCATTTTCGCTCAAAACTCCATCAAGGCAGAGGAGATCGAGACCGACTTGAAGGAGGTTGACGAAGCCATCGGTGACCCTCGGGCCGTCGAGACTTTCGTTGTGGCGACATTGACCGACATCCTTGGCGTGCAGGTTATCACCGATGCAAAGGGCCGCGGGCACCGGTTTGTCCTCGGCAATATGCCTGAGTCATTGCGGTCACTGCTGCCCGAATCGGCCGAACCTCTCGCGGTCAGCTTCACCTCGCCCACACCCGAGGGCTACTACTACATCGGCCGCAATCACCGCTTCGTCGAACAGCTCTGCCAGCTCGTCATGGCGAACACCCTGGCCCGCGAAGGGAAACGGGCTGCGCGCTCCGCCATCATTCGCACTCGTCAGGTATCGACCAAGACCACCTTGCTGCTCTTCCGTTGCCGCAACGTCATCGAGGAGCGTAAGGCCCAGCATCAGATTGTAGCCGAGGAGATGGTGCTCTGGGGCTGGCGCGGCACGCCCGACCAGAAGGAATTCATCGATCATGCGACGGCCAAGGGCCTCTTGCTCGGCGCCCGGGCATCTTCCGATCTCTCGCCGCAGGCCCGGGCTGGTTTCCTCGAAAACGAGCTGCGCATCCTGAAGGCGCTGGAGGCCGAGTTCAGCGCCGTCGCGGAGCGCCAATCCGCCAAGTTGGTCGAGGCCCACGAGCGTTTCAGTGCGCTCATGGACGCGAAGAGGTTCCAGGTCGTCTATCCCGTTCTTCCGATGGACTTGCTCGGCGTTTACATCCTTCTGCCCGACGGCGGACAAACCTGATTGCCCGCCGATGAACTACCCCTCCATCCGCATCGAAGGCGCGATCATCTCTCCCGAGCTTTTCGACCGACTCGACGAGTTGTCCGGCCAGAAACCTTCGGACTTTGGCTTGTCTGGTTCGATCACGGTCAAAGACGAAATCGCCCGTGCGTGGGCCGACGCCCAGGACTACTGGCGCATCTTCCGGCGCAAGCTCGACACCCTCCCGGAGAACTCCTTTGCAACGACCGAAACCCGTAATCTCTGGATTTCGCCGCTCCTCAGCTTGCTCGGCTACCAGTTGGAATATCAGCAACGCGGCCCTGAGCTAAACGCCAAGGCCTATCCGATTTCGCACCGCGCCGCCAACCGAGCCAATACCCCCGTCCATGTCGTCGGCTATCGCGATCAGGCCGGGCTCGACCGTAAGCCCGAACGCTCCGGTGGCCCGCGCATGTCCGCTCATGCGCTCGTTCAGGAGTATCTCAACCTTTCGGATCAGCTCTACGGTGTAGTCACCAACGGCCGGCTCATCCGGTTACTCCGCGACAGTTCACGTTTGGTCAAACTCACCTACCTGGAGTTCGACCTCGACCGCATTTTCAACGACGGGCTCTTCGCCGATTTTGCCGTTCTCTACCGCTTCCTTCACGCCTCGCGGTTACCCGTCACCGCAGACGCGGCCCCCGAGAGCCTGATCGAGCGGTATCACCAGAATTCGGTCGAATCGGGAGCCCGTATTCGTGACGGCCTCAGCCGCGCCGTCGAATCCGCGATCCGCTCCTTCGCCAACGGCCTGCTCGCCCATCCGAAGAACGAAGCGTTACGCGCCGCCATCCAGAGCGATTCGCTGAAGGCCGATCTGTTTTACCAGCACCTGCTCCGCCTGATCTACCGGCTGCTGTTCCTGCTTGTCATTGAGGAGCGGAATCTCGTCTACCCACTCTCGCCCTCCGCCGCGAAGCGCGATCTCTACTACCGCTTCTACAGCTTGCAACGGCTTCGCCGTTTGGCGGAAAAGCGGCACCTGGCCGATCCGCGCAAAGACGATGCATGGCTCGCACTCATGGCGTGCTTCCGTCTCTTCGAGGCGGGCGGCCCGGGACCGAAGGTCGGCATTGCGCCGCTTGCGGGCGACCTGTTTCGACCGGATGCCATCGGGTCCTTCCGCGACTGTCAGCTCGACAACTCAACCGTGTTTGGGTGTCTGCGTTCGCTCTCACTTTATCAGAATCCTGACACCGGACAGACGATCCGCGTCAATTACGCCGCGCTCAACGTCGAGGAATTCGGGTCGGTTTACGAGGGGCTCCTTGAATTCGAGCCGGTCTTTCTTCGCAACGGATCGAAAGTCGAATTCGCTTTCGCCCAAGGCGAGGAACGTGCCGCTACCGGCTCGCACTACACTCCAGACGACCTCGTTCAGCCGCTGCTCAAGCACTCACTCGATCATCTGATTGCGGAGAAATTGAAGGAGAAGGACAAGGCCACTGCGCTACTCTCTCTCCGCGTGGCAGACATTGCCTGCGGCTCAGGTCACATTCTTCTCGCCGCAGCCCGACGAATTGCGACTGAGTTGGCGGTTGTCCGCACTGGCGAGGAGCAGCCGTCACCCGGTTCGTTTCGAGCCGCCATTCGCGACGTGATCCGGGAATGCATATACGGCGTGGACTTGAATCCGCTCGCCGTGGAGTTGTGCAAAGTCGCGCTATGGTTGGAGGCCCACAGCCCCGGTGAACCGCTCAACTTCCTAGACCACCATATCAAATGCGGCAACGCTATCGTCGGCTTTGCCCGGCAGGAGGAAATGGAGCGTGGTGTTCCCGACGAGGCTTTTGCTTCCATTGCGGGCGACGACAAGGATGTTGCCGCCGCATTTCGACGGAAAAACAAAACAGAGCGCGAGGATTTCGCCCGCGGGCAAAGGAAGGTAAACCTAGCTCCCGAACTGAAGGCGCAACTCGACGCGATCTTATCGCGCTGGCGCGAAATCTCCGGTCTTCCCGAGCGCAATCCCGCCGAAATCGACGCGAAGAAGAAGCGCTACGAAGAATTCACTCACGGTAAAGACGCGTGGCTGCTGCAACAGATTGCCTGCATTCCCATCGCTCAGTTTTATCTCCCAAAATCAGCGACTACCAAGAGCCAGCTCATCACGGACGAGGAATTTCGTGCCTTCCTTGATGGACACCGCACACCGCAAGGCCAAGCGACCGCAGCAGCGTGGGCTTTAGCAGAACGGAAAAAATTCTTTCATTGGTTTCTCCAATTTCCCGACATTGCCGCTCGCGGCGGCTTCGATTGTATCCTTGGCAACCCGCCTTACCTTGGCGGCCAAGCGCTTAGCGGCACATACGGTCATCCATTCTGCGGCTACGTAAAATGGGAATATGCACCCGCTGGTCTCAGCGATCTAGTGGTGTTTTTCGTCCGCCGTATCTTTTCGCTGCTTCGGCCGGGTGGATTCACGGGATTTATCACCACCAACTCGATCAAGGACGGCGACGTGCGCAAAGACGGATTGGAGCAGGCGTTAATTGCTGGTGGCTCGATCAATTTTGCGGTGCGTGGCATCAAGTGGCCGGGTCGCGCTAATCTAGTTGTATCGCTCATTTCGATCCATCGGGGCGCATGGAGCCGCCCACGAGTGCTCGATGGTAAGAATGTCGAAACAATTAACGCCTACCTCGACGACTCGAACGACGTTGGCGAACCGCAGGCTCTGATAGCCAATAGCAGTCGTATCTATCAAGGCTCCGTCGTGCTAGGAGACGGTTTCTTTGTTTCGGAGGGCGAGGCCCGTGGGATGATTGAATCAGACGCGCGTAACAAAGAGGTGATCTTCCCAATTATTAACGGCGCAGAGCTGAATGGGCGCGCCGACCAAGCGCCTGACCGATGGGTGATTAACTTTTTCGATTGGGACATTACGAGAGCCAAATCGTATTCACTCCCTTTTGAGAGGGTTGAAGCTGTCGTCCAAGCCGAACGGCAAGCAATCAAGGACAATGAACGCTATAAAGGCGCAAAGGCGAAGTGGTGGCTGTATATCTGGCCGCGCCCAGAACTCTATTCGAGCATACGCTCCCTGAGTCGGTGCTTTGTTGCCGCAGCGACCACGAAATACATGAATTTCTCGGCGGCGCCGGTGGACCGCGTATTCTCGCACGCGCTTTTTGTTTTTAATACCGACCGCTGGGACAACTACGCTGTAGTTCAATCCACGATTCACGAAGTGTGGGCCCGAAAATACAGCGGAGCGTTGGAAACGCGCCTCCGTTATTCGCCATCCGATTGCTTCGAGACCTTTGCTTTCCCTTCTGGCCAGTGGCAGACCGAAAATCCAAAGCTTACCGACATTGGCAAACGCTACCACGAACACCGCCGCGCTCTGATGCTACGCCTTTGGTTGGGCCTGACCGACATCTACAATCTCTTTCACGACCGCGATCTAAATCCCGCTGAAGTCGCCCGCTTGAGCAAGAAGCCCAACGAATCCGAAGCCGGCTACCAAGACATCCTTCAACTCCGCGCTCTGCACCGTGAACTCGATGAAGCCGTCCTTGCCGCCTACGGTTGGACAGGCCAAGTCGCTCTCGGCCACGACTTCCACGAAGTCGAGACCCTCCCTGAGAGTGACCGCGTTCGCTACACCATCAGTCCCGCCGCTCGAAAGGAAATCCTCCGCCGCCTTCTTGCCCTCAACCATGAACGCGCCGCCCAGGAAGCTGCCGCCGCCGCCGTCACCGTGGCGAAAAAGCCTGCGCGCAAACCCAAGGCACCCAAGGCCGCGACACCCGACGAACTCAATCTTGGGCTCGATTTATTTGGACGAATGGATGCGCATGTCCCCGCTGCCAAGCCCCGCCTGACGCTACCGGTCGGTAAACGGCAACTGGCGATCACCGAAGCCCACTACTTATTCAGCCTGATCCCCACGCTCCTCGATGAAGCGGGAGGACGGACGAGTTGGGATGACTTTGTCCGTGCCGTTGTTTTCCTCAGTCGCTCCGAGACGATCCTGCCGAGCCTGACCGGTGAACTGCTCGCTGAGGTCAACGCATGGCGTCAGCGTGGCGTTCAGTCGTTTTCGTTGAAGAGCGTTATCCCTGCGGTCCGCGAGCTAGGACCGAAAAACCTCCACCTCGCAGCGGTTGCCTCGGGTCACGAGTTGTCCCTGCGTTCCCATCGACCGAACCCGCTGCTCGCCGATTTCGCTTATGATGCCGATCTCGCGGTTCGCGTCATGCGGGCGACCGCAGTGCCGGTGAAATTTGAGGCGGACGTGAAAGAACTCCGCGAATCCGCCCCACAACTACTCACCATGCTCGCGTAATCCCATGAACGACCAGCTCGCGCTTCTGTTGGAGATCACCTCACCTGTTTCGTTGAAACCGGCCGAGGGGCGCGCCGAGCCGGTCCTTTGGGTCAAGACACTGGCCGTCTTCAAAGACTGGCCGCTGACCAAAGAAAACGAGCTGCGAACGCTTCACCTTCACAAGGGCCTGAACATTCTCTGGGCGATTCCCGGAGCGCCCAATGCCGAGAATCCGTCCCGAACCTCCAAGATTTCGGGACACGCTACCGGCAAGACGACCTTCTGTCGGCTGGTTCGGTATGTATTGGGAGACGCGAGCTACGGCTCCCAGCGTGCCCGCGAAGCGTTCCAGTTGAAGTTTTCCAGCGGGTGGGTGGTCGCCGAAGTCATCCTTGCCGGTGAACAATGGTTGGTTGGCCGCCCGCTTGGTCGGATCGGCCATCACCCCTTTGCTGTGCGCGGCCAGAGCATCAACTGGCTCAAGGAGCAGGAGCGGAGACCGACGACGGGGTTCGAAGATTACGAAAAGGCGATCAATGCAGCCGTGCTCGCCGACTGTGGCAGCCGGACTCTCGCGACCACCGGCACGGAGCTGCGGTGGGATCTTGTGCTGCAATGGCTGGCACGTGACCAAGAGAGCCGGTTTTCGGACCTCCTCACCTGGCGCAGCAAGTCGAGTGAATCCGGGGCCGAAGAAATGGCCCAAGCGGACAAACAGAACCTTGTGCGGGTTATCCTCGGGTTTGTGAGTCCGGAAGAGCAGGAGCTGATTCGCAAACACGCATCCGCCTCCGAACAGCACCGCGTCGCCGTCGGCAAGAAAGGCCAATTCAGCTATCAGGTGGATACGGATACACGCCGACTCGCGACGTTGTTCGACATCGCGACCTCCGAGACGGAGCGCCTCTTTTCCGAAGCGATTTTTGCGCAGCACACAGCCGGCCTGCGGGACAAGATCGCCGCTCTCATGCAGCAACGGCCGGCTCCGGAGAAGGCCGCGCAGCTTCGTGAACAGTTGGAGAAACTGAGCTTGGCGGTCGCCCGTGCTGGGGAGGACTTCAACGAGGTCCAGCAACTCATCACCCACAAGAAGGCGCTGCTGGAAGTCGCCAGCGGAAAGACCGCCAAAGCGACCCAGATCGCCGGCCTTCACAGCCTGCCGCCCTCAGCCGGAGCCTGTTCCCATCCACTTGATGAAGCGTGGCGGTCGAAGTGTCCGCTCGCGAAGCTCCGGGTGGAAGACGACGACATCAGGAAGGCCCTCGAAACCGCGCAGACCGAGGGAGAATTCATCGCCATCGAGATTCGCCAATTGGAGCGCCAACTCGCCCAGCGCAAAACCCTCGTGAACGAGCGCAAAATGGATCGGGCTCCGGTCGCGAGCGAATTGGCACGGATTGAAGAAGAAGAGCAGCGAATCCGAAACGAGATCAGGCCGCACGAAGACCGGATCAAAGTAGCAGATCAGTTGCGCCAAAACCTCCGCGACGCGCTCGCCGCGCAAGAGAAGAACGATGCGGAGATCAAAGCACTGGAGGGCCAAAAGGCGTTGCTGGACGAACAACTCGAGCGCTCCAAAACCTTGCATCTCCTCCGCATGGGCGACTTCTCCCGCCTCTACGATTTCCTTGCGAAGGAACTCCTCGGAGCCGAGGTCAACGCCAAGGTCGAGTTTGTCGGGAAAAGCATCGATCCCACGGTGGAGTTCCATGGTCGGCTGGACAGCGCAGCGTTGGAGACCGTGCGCTTGCTGGCGTTCGACCTCACGGCGATGACATCGAGCATCATCGGCTCAGGACACCATCCGCGTTTCCTGATGCACGACAGTCCACGTGAAGCCGACCTGTCACGAGGAATCTACCAGAGCATTTTCTTTTTCGCGCAACGATTGGTTAAGGAGGCAGGCGGTGCGGACAATGCCTCTTTCCAATACATCATCACCACGACTGAACCACCGCCCGGCAGTCAACAGACAACCGACTGGCTAATCTGCGATCCGCTCGACGCATCCAAACCGGAGTCACGGCTTCTCCGAATCGACTACTGAAATCATGCCGACCTCAGAGATTCCACTTCGCTCTGTCAACGTGACCCCGTCTCCAGGAGGCGCACTGCAACTCGATTGGAACGATTTGCTGTGGGCAGCGATCACGGTGGGCCGCCCAAACCGATACTACGTGTTTAAGCATGGCCGGTCCTCTCGCTACGAGGCGTTGTTCCGGACTTCACTTGTGCGCATGGCCGTCGAGGAGTCACTGGGCAGTCGAAGATTTGTGCGCACGGCCGCATGCAAACATCTGGACCCGTCAGAAAAAGGGGCGATCAACTACTTCCTTGGATTAACGCTCTGCAAAGCATTCGCTGAAAAAGCGCTTCAGGTTCCGTGGATGCTCCACCTCGACGTTTTCCGGAACGGTCTGAATCCAGTCCTTCAGCGCAACGAACGCTCGCGCCCCGACCTCGTTGGCCAGAGTCTCGACGGAAGCTGGATTGCATTCGAATCGAAAGGCCGGGTCAGCGAGCCGGATTCGAAAACTAAACTGAAGGCGAAGGATCAATCGAAACGCATTGTGAGCGTCTTGGGCCGCTCCGTCACCGGACACTTTGCCGGGATCTCCTATTTCAATAAGGACACCCTCAGCTTTTACGTCGAAGACCCGGAGCCGCTTTCTCCAGACGATCCGACATCGATCTCGATTCGCGGAGAAACAGCCGACCTACTCCGCAATTACTACCTTCCACTGGTCGATGCTTTCTTTAGTTCACAGCGGGCAGTCGGTTCTCAAGGGGAACTGGCGTGGTATCGAGACGAGGAAACCGACACCCAGGTCGGAATCCACTCAAAGTTGCTGGCCTTGCTTCAACGCGAGCAATGGGCTGCTGCCGGCATGTTCTGCCGGGAGTTCCGTTCGCTGCTAGTTTCGTCAGAACTACACGCTGATGGAGTTGCAGTGAAGGCGGGACCGACGTGGCGGCGTGCCAATCAACGGAGAGACGTTCGCCGAACGGAAGACGAATAGTCACACCAACCACTTCTCCATGCACATCAGCCGAGTTGAGATCGTCAATTTTCGCAATTTTGAGCACGTCTCTTTCAATTGCGGTCCCAACGTCGTGCTGCTTGGAGAGAACAAGGCTGGAAAATCAAATCTGCTGTTTGCCCTCCGGCTGGTTTTGGACCCTGCACTTCCTGATTCCGCCAGAAGGCTTCGCATGGAAGATTTTTGGGACGGCCTTGGAGAGCCCGGACCAGAGGACAAAATCACCGTCTCAGTGGATCTTTCGGATTTCGAGAACGATGAGGACCAACTGGCGCTTCTTGCCGATCATCTCGTCGAACCGTCACCAATGGTTGCGCGCCTCACTTATGCCTGGGAGCCCAAGAAAACCCTAAAGGAGCCGCCGTCGAAGGAGGCTGACTACGATTTCACCGTTTACGGCGGAGACCGTCATGAGAGTTGGGTTTCGTCTGACCTGAGACGACGCTTACCCATGGAGCTACTTCATGCGCTGCGCGACTGTGAAGCAGACCTCGCAAAGTGGAGTCGCTCGCCCTTGCGTCCACTGCTTGATCAAGCCGCCAGCGGGATTTCCAAGGAGAAGCTTGAGGAATACGCTGAGGCGATCGAGACCGCGTCGGCCGAGCTAACCGAGGACCCTGAAATTGCAAGTCAGGCAACAAAACTCACGGACCAACTGAAGACGATGGTCGGTGAAAACCAAGCCCTCGATATTCTGTTCCGCTTTGCTCCAATTGACCCAGCGAGACTGGTCAGGTCGTTACGCATCTTCATCGACGGAGGGAAGCGTGGTGTCGCAGATGCACGCCTCGGCTCAGCCAATATTCTGTTTTTCGCTCTAAAAATGTTGGAATTCCAGCATCTGATTGCCGCTGGTGAGCGGCAGCACACATTTCTGGCGATAGAGGAACCGGAGGCACACCTGCACCCGCATCTACAGCGACTGGTTTTCCGAAACTACCTTCGCTTGCGCCATGACACGGACGACGATGACAAGCTCCCAGAGGCAAGCGTTTGGGTGTCTACGCACTCGCCACACATCGCGAGCGTTGCACCCATCAAGAGCTTTGTTGCCCTCCGATCAAACGGTGAATCGTCCAGTGCGGTCTCAACCCTTGGAGTCGATCTCACAGACAACGAAGTGGAAGATTTGGAGCGTTATCTCGACGTTTCGCGCGGCGAAATGCTGTTCGCACGCGGAGTCGTTCTCGTGGAGGGTGACGCGGAGAAGTTCCTGCTGCCAGTTCTGGCGGCGGTTCAGAACCTTGACCTCGATGAGGAGGGAATCTCGGTCTGTTCAATCTCGGGCACCAATTTCAACGCCTATGCCAAGTTTCTGAAATCGTTGGCCATTCCGTTCGCCGTTGTGACCGACAAAGATCCGACCGATACAGGATCTCTTGCTCACATTCGCGTAGCGACACTGGTCAGAACGCTCACGGACAAGGATCTCAGCTCCGCAGACGAAGCCCAGACTTTTGCGGCCGGAGAAGAAGCCGGAATTTTCGTCAACTCGCACACTTTAGAAATCGATCTCTTCGAGTGCGGTTTGAAGGAAGAGTTTCTTAGCGCAACGAAAGGCCTCAGAAAACCCGGCAAGGCGCTGGAACGGATGACCGGCTGGGCCCAAACCAACACGGCTTTAGACAAAGAAAGGTTCCTTGCCGACATCGAACAGATCAGCAAAGGCCGTTTCGCTCAACGCTTGGCGACCGCGATCAAGAAGTCCGGCAACAAATCTTGCCCAGCATACATTTCAACTGCCCTGGGATTTCTCTGGAGAAGGCTTCACGGTGAGTAGTGCCGCATATCAAATCGCTGCCGAAAACCTTCGGAAAAACAACGGACAGTGGGCGGCCTATGAATCCACCGGCCATTGCGTAGTTCTTGCAGGTCCCGGCAGCGGAAAAACAAAGACTCTTACCATTAAGCTGGCGCGGATGCTCGTCGAAGACGTTTGCGCGCCCCGTGGCATCGCGTGCATTACCTACACACGAGCATGTGCAGCTGAACTTGAGCGACAACTCGACAAGCTTGGCGTATCCGATTCGAGCCGCACGTTTGTCGGCACGGTCCACAGCTTTTGCCTCAACCAGATCGTCGTTCCTTTCGCTAAGCTCGCAGGGATTTCGCTTCAAGATCCCGTTGCAGTAGCAACTGCGAATGAGCAAATGAGAATTTTCGAGGAGAGCCTGAAGAAAATCCGAGGCGACGAGAATCCTGCCAATTTTCGCACTCGTTTTAACACCTACCGACGCACATGTTTTGGGCGGCATCTGCCAGACTTTGAGGCAAACGACGAAGAAGCCGCCGCAGTTGCTGAAGAATACGACCGACGTCTCTTGGCAGCCGGTCTCACGGATTTCGATCAGATAGTCGAAATTGGACTTCGCCTAGTCGATGACCACGAATGGGTGCGCAAGGCCCTGAAGGGACGATACCCAATTCTAGTCGTTGACGAATATCAGGACATGCCACCTGCGCTCGACCGTTTGGTGCGAACGCTATGTTTTGGATCGGGCGTTCGCCTATTTGCGGTAGGAGATCCCGATCAATCAATATATGGGTTCAATGACGCGAGCCCAGATCTACTCCGACAGCTTTCACAGAGAGATGGCGTCGAAACCATAGAACTGAAACTCAACTACCGATCAGGCCAGCACATCATTTTAGCAGCCGAACGTGCACTGGGCGAGGTCCGCAACTATCGTTCGAGCTCAGAAGAGCCCGGGGTGATTGTGATCCATAAGCTCACAGGCGGTGTCGAGGACCAAGCCCGAGCCATCATTCAGACCATTATCCCTGAGGCGTTGAGCCGAACGCCAGCACTGGATCTTGGCGATGTTGCCGTCCTATACCGGAATCAATATGTTGCGGAGCCCTTCGCGAATGCGGCGGAGGCGGCAGGCTTGAAATTCATACGACAAGACAACGGAAGCCCTATTCCGAGATCCCCACTTATCGACTGGATACAGGATTGCGCGTCTTGGTGTGCCGATGGCTGGAGAACTGGACAGCCCCGGCTTTCAGCATTGCTTAATGCTTGGGTGAACTTTCACACGCATTCTGCCCCTTATCTCGATTCGAGAGTTTTGCGCGCGGAGGTCGTGCGGTTTCTTCACTCGCACCGGACGCTTGATACCAGCGCGTTCGAATGGTTAGCGAGTTTTCATAACGCCTGCGTGAAGGCATATCTCGAACGCGCAACCGACGCGAGGGATGAGCCTGCAAATATTTCGAAGCTACTCGAGCTTCTAGGACCGGAAGGCCAGCTCGCAGCCTTCACGGTAAAGGCTCTAGCCGGGCAAGGTGGTGCGAAAGATCATCTTAATTTAATGACTCTGCACACTGCCAAAGGCCTGGAGTTTCCTATTGTCATCATGCCAGCGCTTGAAGATGGGCAGTTCCCAGACTTTCGAGCAGTTCAGTCCGCAGACCGAGGATTCGACAAACAACTTCGTGAAGAACGTCGGTTGTTTTATGTCGGACTCACCCGCGCCAAGCGTGAAATTCACCTCCTATGGTCAGGATGGTATAAGACCAAAAACGGACGCCGTGGAAGTCAGCCTTCGCGCTACTTGGCTGAAGTTGCGGCGGCGATAAACCAGAGTCTCTAAAAAAGAGCTAAGTGCACAGTCTCAAAACGTTTTCTGCCGGATCGATATCCACCCGTCCCGAGCTTAGTCCTGTCCTTAGGAGGCCGCGCACCACGGCATTCTGTAGCTGACGCTCAATTGTCTGCCGCAGCGGCCGTGCGCCGAGTTGCGGATGAAAGCCCTCGCGGATGAGGAACTCCAACGCCTCGCGCGACACCTCCAGATCGAAGCCCACCGACTTGAGCCGCGCGACTTCGTTGGCGAGGTGTAGCTCGGCGATTTCGCGCTGCACCTCGGGGGCAAGCCTAGCGAACACGAGCTTGTCCGGAATCCGCGCCAGAAGCTCCGGCCGCAAGGATTCCGCCACTCGACGCAGCACGGCTTGCTCCACGCTCGCCGGGCTTGAGCTCGCCATCCGCATCGACTCGGTCGCTCCGAGGTTGGAGGTGAAAGCAACGTAGTCGGACCGCAGCGACACCGTCTCGCCGTTCGCGAGAGTGACGTGACCCGGTTCCAGCATCTGGATGAATAGGTCCAAGACTTTGGGGTGGGCCTTCTCCAACTCGTCGAAGAGCCAAACGCGTGGGGAATCGCCTCTTGCCGCGCGTCCGATCGCGCCAGAGTCCGACGCATCACTCCCTAGCAGTCGCTCCACGGCATCGGCCCGCTGAAACTCCGACAGGTCGAAACGTCGCACCCGATCTGCACCGAAAAGGTAGCGGGCCGCCAGGAGCACGAGTTCGGTCTTGCCCGTGCCAGTTGGCCCGACCGCCAGGAACGCGCCTCGCGGGCCGTCGGCTCTCGCCAACCCCAGTTCGCCACGGGTGAAGACCGCGGCAGCACGGGCCAGCACATGGTCCTGCCCCCGCAATTGAGCGCGGAGGTAGGCGTCGAGGCCCCGCAGGTGGGCGATTTGCGCCGCGTCAGCCACGAGCTTTGGCCTTTTGCTCCAGGCGGAGCTTCGAGAGACCGCGCGGCTTGTTCGGAAAATCCTCCAGGAACTTCGCCACCGCTGGCGCGAGGGTCTTGCCGTCTGGCGACGCCCGGAGGATGGCCCTCACCACGTAGGCGCGGGTCGCGACGATCTTGGCCTTGGCCAGGTGAGCGACGACACCGTCGAGCTTCTTCACGTCGTCCTTGGGCAAATTCACGGTCGGGTGGCCGGCGATGACGTCATCGTCGGACGTGCCCACCCCGAGTGCGCTGTCGCCGGCGAGCCGGACGGCGTGGGCGATCATCTCCGCGGGCGAGGTAAGGTGGATCAGCGCGCGAAGGAGCGTCGCGCTACGGGCGTTAACGCCCGCCTTCTGGAGTCCTGCCACTCGTTCGTCCAAGGCAGCCATATCGGCCGCGTAAAAGGAGAAACTGTTCTTGATGGGGCGGGAGTCAGCCATGCCCAAGCTAAAAGCCATACGATAGTGTTTGACAAGTTATGATTTTCGTATGGCTTTTAGAAACATGACGACTTTGTCCCTGCTCACCGCCCTTCGCGCTACGGCGGATTTGCGCCTCCCTAGCCCCGTTTTGGCGCAACTGCAGCAGGTCCGGGACGGTTTCGGCTCGGCTCTCGTGCTCGTGTTCATGGTCGGGTTCTTCTGGGGAATCATCAAAATCTGGGGAGGCGCCAACGCGATCTCCAAGGGCGACAGCGAGGGCAAGGGCGGGATTCTGGCTGGCATCATCATCGCCGCCGCCGCGGCCATCATGGCGGCGCTATTCACCATCTTTGGGATGCAGGACGCGGTCCTGACTCCTCGGTTCTGAGGCGACGGGGAAGACCATGAGCGGCCTGCGCTTCACGGACACCAATGCGGCGGATGACTCCGCCGGACGCGTCTTCGGCTTGGAGGGCAATCTCTACCTCCCCGTGGTGGGCGGGTTTGTGGCCGGAGTGCTGCTTTTCGCCGGACTCGGGTTCGTCGGCACGGGCTATCCGCTGGCTTGCATGGTGGCAGGCATCCCCATTGCGGGCTCTCTCGTATGGGTTTTAGGATTCCGGCAGGGTAAGCCATCCGGTTATGACCGTGACCGGCTGGATCAGGCTTTTGGCGGGGCCAACTTCACCCGCAGCTCCGAGCCTAAAACCCATACGCGGTTTCATGCAGACGCCCCCGAGGGCCGATTCGTGGACGGAATGCTGGTCTTCGGTTCGCCGGAGCGGGGCGGGTTGGTGGCGAAAGGTTTCCGGCTGGAACCGCCGGATCTGCGCGGCGCGAGCTT
>SXGQ01815027.1_pt1 | contig 21626 bp, 17 predicted proteins | sample 3178371 | NCBI WGS metagenome assembly SXGQ01 (sample SAMN11356859, study PRJNA531348) | freshwater metagenome | isolation source: freshwater sample F1-20 | place: China: Fuxian Lake, Yuxi | collected 2017-12-25 | reverse complement strand
GCCGCCCGTTGGAAATGCAACCGTGTACCAAGACACTGAATTCATCGTTATGGTTGTAGGCGGTCCAAATTCTCGCAAGGATTATCATTATAATGAAGGCGAAGAATTCTTCTTTCAATTGGAAGGAGACATCACCGTGAAAATCATTGATGATGGAAAGCAAAGAGACATCCACATCAAAGAAGGGGATATTTTTCTACTACCTCCACGAACTCCACATTCTCCGCAAAGAGGTCCGAATACAGTTGGGCTTGTCATGGAGCGAAAAAGAAATGATAATGAACTTGACGGCTTTATGTGGTTTTGCGAATCATGCACATCAAAACTCTATGAAGAGTATATCCCCGTTAATGATATCGTAAAACAATTACCACCAATTTTTGAACGATTCTATGGTTCCATCGATCATCGCACATGCAAGCAATGCGGTTCGGTAATGGAGCCACCTCCGAAATTGACATGATACATTTCGCACTTGATTTCGGTAATTCGCGCGTCAAATGTTATGCGCAAGGCCCTCAATTATTGGGGGCTTTTGCATATTCTACCAGTGACTGGGATGTCGCACTGATTGCCATCATCAAAGAACATGCACAAGGCAAAGATTGTATTATCGGAATCTCTTCGGTGAATCCCGGAATGGATCAACAATTCTCAAGTTCTTTAGAGCTTAGTGCATGCACGATGATTCGAACAAAATCACTCCTGATTGAATCGGGCAGTATTGACTTTTCGAATATTTCAGGCATGGGGGAAGACAGAATGCATGGTTTATACGGCGCATTGCAAATAACACAATCACCACTCATCACCATCGACTGCGGAACAGCAATTACTTTCAATGTATTAAATGAGCAAAGAGTTTGTTTGGGCGGTGCCATCATGCCCGGATTTACCACAATGTATGGTACACTCAGTTCTCAAACCGCCGGCCTTCCACTTCTTGCACCTCAACCTACAACCCATATAACAGGAATATCCACTCAGGATGCCATTCATGCCGGAATTTCATCCGCCATTTCCGGAGCAATTTCCAAGTTTATAGAAGCATATCCCGATTATGAATTTCTTGTTCTCGGTGGTGACGCAGAGTCAATTATGGCTATCATGGAGAATAAACCCCATAAACAAATCCAATATGTACCTGATTGCATTGCCCATGGCATCTTCGCCGCCCTTGCGTTGAAATCATAAAAGCACCCATCAAAACTTTTTCTTGTGAGAATACCCAAAATCTCCTATTTTCGCAGTTCTCATTATGAGAGAACAGTTCATCAATTCATCGACTGTACAAGTATGTTTGCTGTAGTAGAAATAGCCGCCCAACAATTCACCGTCAGACCAACTGACACTCTTACAGTTCCCTTGTTGGATGCTGAAGTTGGATCAAGCGTTGAATTTGAAAATATCCTTCTTGGTGGCGAAGAATCAAATGTTTCGATCGGAAATCCCTATCTCAATGGATCGGTCAAGGCAACCGTCATTGCGCATGGCAAAGGCGACAAAGTTCTTGTATTCAAGAAAAAGCGTCGTAAAGGTTATCGCAAATTGAATGGTCATCGTCAGCAGTATACACAAATTCAAATCAACGATATCAAGCTCGGATAAAGGAGTTATAGAATGGCACACAAAAAAGGGGCCGGATCTACCAAGAACGGCCGTGACTCAAATTCCAAACGACGTGGCGTTAAGCGCTTCGGTGGTCAAATCGTTTCAGCGGGAAATATTCTCGTGCGCCAATGTGGAACACGTTTTCATCCGGGTAACAATGTAGGTTTGGGCAAGGATTATACCTTGTTCTCCCTCGTTGACGGAGTGGTTAAGTTTGAGCGTAAAGATAAAACACGACTCAAAGTTTCTGTTTATCCCACCGCCTGATTCACCCCAGAACATACAGGCCCCAATGCACATCACTGCATCGGGGCTTTTTTTTTATTGGAGAAGAATATCATGTTGAAAGTTCAAATCATGCAATGCGGTGAAGTGCCCGGTGCATTGCCAATCTATGCAACAAAGGGGTCGGCAGGAATGGATATAACAGCTGCTATAACTGAACCATGGATATTGGATCCGGGTGCAATTGCAATGATTCCTACCGGAATTGCAATCGCATTGCCGGAAGGCTATGAATGTCAGGTGCGCTCCAGAAGCGGCTTGGCTGCAAAGCACGGCATTTTTTCCCTAAATGCCCCAGGAACCATAGATTCCGATTATCGAGGTGAAATCAAGGTGATTTTAGCCAATTCCGGCAAAGAATCATATGCCATTCAGCCCGGTGAGAGAATAGCTCAATTGGTTATTGCCAAATATGAAACGGTTTTGTGGGAAGAAGTAAATGAACTTTCCTCAACAGAACGTGGATCAGGCGGCTTCGGAAGTACAGGTACTTTGTAATTTTTCTTTTTGCCAATTCAAGAAATACCCGTACATTTGCAATCCTGTTGTTTACATTTTTCTCTGCAAAATACACATGGCAAAGAAGCAGACATTCGGCGATAAGATGAGTAAAAAGGCAGCTGCCTCCTTCATCAATGTTCGCGTAATCAAGCCTTATCACACAGAAAAAGGCAATATGAAATACCTCGAGCGTTTTGTGCGCATTGGGGACTTGTCAGAAGTTGATAAAATTGACATTAACAGATAATCACATGAAAAAGAATCTTCATCCCTATTATCATCAGGTCGAGATTGTCATGACAGACGGTACAGTCTATCATACTCGCTCCTGTTATAAAAGTGATCGCATGGTACTTGAAATTGATTCAAAGAGCCATCCGTTCTTCACAGGCAAGCAGATGCTTGTTGACACAGCGGGACGCGTAGAGCGTTTCAATAAGCGCTTTGAAAAAACGAAGGCAATGAAAACTCAACCAGATAAGGAAGGATAATCATGAGACAACAACCATTGAATGCTGTTAACAATCCTTTTTTGACTGGTAACCGCAACAAAAGAACGCCTGCCAAGAAGAAGGTCAATCCTATGGGCCAAAGCCGCGTGATTGATTATCTTGAACCAAAGGCATTGCAACGTTTCATCAATGATCAGGGCAAGATACTTCCTCGCCGCATTACCGGTGTGACAGCTATCCAACAGCGTCAAATTGCTCTTGCTATCAAATATGCTCGTCATTTGGCATTGATGCCATTTGTGAGCCAAGATGTTCGTTAAAGGACAATGAAAATTTATGTGAAGGACATGATCATATCATGTCCTTTTTTTATTTTGGCCTTCCGTCACAAATGAAATCAATCTAATCGATGTCAGAACAAGATTTAGACATATCGACTGAATTACAGGCATCCACTCGAAAAGAATATTTCGAGTTAAGCAAGCATACCACATTGCAGTATATAGTATATGCGGGTATGATTGTATGTGTTGTCTCTTTTCTTCACATGGTTATTGCCATGCCCTTGATGGATGTCTTTTTCACGAGCTTCATGCATGCGGATGTAGCTTCTGATGGAGAAGTATTGGAATATCGGATTGCTGAAGGTGCACCTAAGGATGAGATAGTCACGAATCTCTTTACGAATTGGGGAATAGTTGAGCGTGTTGCAGGTATGGAGAATGAACCGAACAAAATGCGTGTTGCTCGCTATCTCTTCAATCCAACTTTGGCTTTATTGCCATTGATCTTGTTCATTGGAGTTGCGATCAGCACATATATTGTTTCCTTCTTACCAAAGAGCATTGGATTATTGCGTCAGAAAATTCAACGTGAAATCATGAACATGTTGGACACTATTTCAATTTCATTATATGGTGAACACACAGATGCCGAAATCATGGAATTGCGCAGAAGGGTAATTGATGCTGATATTCGCGATTTGCATGATCTTGCGAAAGAATATAAAATCTCCGTTGATGAGATGAAAAATCTGCAAGGCGCATTATTATGGCAAGAAGCGACGAGTCCATTTGAATCATTCGTTCGAACACAAGTTGCAATTCAATTTTATATGCGATCCTATTTTTCAATCCAATATGCAAATGCCATATTGGGTATGGTATATATGGGCGCTGCGGTATTGATCATCATCATTGGTATTCGTGGATTGAAATTTATTCCATCGAGTGAGCCATCAATCATTTTGTTTGCTTTAAGTCTGGAATTCATTCTTTTGATCGTATATGCGATAATGTTGATTTTCTCTCCAAAAGAGGATGAACGAGAACAAGTTTCAATGGCGGGTGAAAGCGGAGGATTATTCTCATTGTTCGGTGGCGGTTCGCAAGAAACACAAGCTCGTAATGCAGAAGTGGAGTCTTTGCTCAAGATTTTCATGACGCAACCACCTGATACCAAGAAAAAATAAGCCCGTTATTCAACGGGCTTTTTTATTGGAACTGAGACCGTATATGTTTCGTTATATCCATATCAATTATTCATTAGAGAGTCAATCATGCAGAATGTAATCAAATTATCGATGCTGATCGCATCATTTGGAGTACTCATTATGTCAACAATAGGATGCGAAGCAGAAGAACGTGCAATGTCAGGTGGCTCCATTCATCAATTTACAATGAAGAACATAGATGGAGTTGAAACGCCGCTTTCCCAATATCGTGGTCGCGTGATGCTCATCGTGAATGTAGCCTCACAATGTGGATATACACGTCAATATGCAAATCTTGAAAAATTACATGCATCTCATGCTGCAAAAGGATTGAGCATTCTTGGTTTTCCCGCAAACAATTTTGGTGGACAAGAGCCCGGTACAGATCAAGAGATTAAAGATTTCTGTTCAACAAAGTTTAATGTCACTTTTGACATGTTCTCAAAAATATCTGTGAAGGGTTCCGATAAGCATCCACTCTATGGATTCCTTACCTCCGGTGGAGGCAATGGAGATTTATCAGGTGAAGTGGGTTGGAATTTTGAGAAGTTTCTTGTTGATAAAGAAGGGAAAATCATAAAGCGCTTCAAATCCGGTGTGGACCCCCTGTCCGATGAGTTGATCAAAGCTATAGAGCAAGAGATAGCAAAATAACGTAGACCATGCAAATTCATGCCTTGATGATTCAAGGCATTTTTTTTGCAAATCGTTTCTTAACGGTCTGTATCTTTGTATGTGAATGTTTACAAATCAACTCACTATCACAAAATCACTTCATGGTAGCATCAGAGATACAAGAAGAGTTAAAGCATTTGGAAGAGATGCTCGTCGAAGGTACAAATATTTCCTTCATTCTTGAACAATCCAAGTCTCTTCTATCTCTTGTTGATGCGAATATGCATTGGCAACTCCATGCATCCATCCTGTTACAAATTGGCAAAGCACATTTCTTTCTAGGTCAGATTGATGAATCAAGAGAAATAGTTGCACATGTGCTTCAACATTATTCACATAAGGATAAAACCATATGTGCAAAAGCACTAATACAACTAGGAAATATTCATCAGCAGACTGCTCAGCTAGCTGAGTCAATTGCTTGTTTTCAAACTGCACTTGAAATCTTTGAAACTGAACAAAATATCCTTGGGCTTGCACATGGATATACTAATGCGGGGATATCCTATCGTAAGTTGGCGGACTATTCAACTTCTCTAGAATTCATGGATAAAGGCCGTCGCCTCTATGAAGAATTGGGAGATGAAGCAGGAGTTGCTGCAAATACCGGAAATATTGGCAATGTATATTTCGTAATGAATCAATATGCAAAAGCGCTTGAATATCAATATCAAGCTCTGGCCATAAATGAGAAAGTCAATAATCTTCGAGGTATAGCAAATAATTGCCTTACAATTGGTGGAGTTCATTTAATGACAAATGAATATGGACTTGCTGATTCGTATTTTCAAAGAGCTTCAGAGCTTTTTGAAATTCTAGATGACAAAGCTGGCGCTATGCATGCACAAAGCAATATTGGCATTTTGCTTGATTTTCAAGAAAAGTTTGAAGAAGCACTTGCTCTGGATGAAGAAGTCTTGAAATATGCTATTGAAAAAGATGATGCATCGGGTATCGCATCCCAATTTGTCAATATTGGAAACCTCTATGCAAATCCAAAAAATACAAGATATGAACCAATCAAAGCTGAAGAGTATTTTCTCAAAGCTATGGACATACATATTGAATTGAAGCAACAAGATGCTGTTTGCTCATTGCACAAACAAATGAGTGAACTCTATGAAAGAATGGAATTATGGCAGAAATCACTATATCATTTAAAAGAGCATTTACAATTAAATAATGTCTTGATTTCAGAAGAGGCACAACACAAAGCGGATTTATTTGATCAAAGAAGAAAGCTTGATCAAATTGAAAAAGAAAGACAACTAGAGGTTGCCCGTTTTCAAGAACAAGAAAAAATTCTTCACAATATCCTTCCAAACACAATTGCGGAAAGAATGTTGAATGGAGAATCCAATATAGTTGACAAAGCAGAAGATGTGAGCATTTTCTTTTCTGATATAGTTGATTTTACTGCATTGACTTCTGCCATGAATCCTGAATCTCTCATCATGGATTTAAATAAACTTTTTACTGAATTCGATAGAATTGCAAAGAAACACAATGTTGAGAAAATCAAAACGATTGGTGATGCTTATATGGCTGTTTGCGGGGTACCCAAGAAACATCAAGATCATGCATTGAGATTGGCGAATTTTGCATTCGAGGTAATGTCTGCATCAAAACAATTCATCATTGGTCACAGCAATGTAGATTTACGAATTGGCATTCATGCCGGCGAAGCAATTGCAGGTATCATCGGTGAAGATAAATACAGCTATGATTTATGGGGAGATACTGTAAATATAGCGAGCAGAATGGAAAACACGGGAGAGAAAGGTCATATTCAAGTGACTGAGCATTACAAGCAATTGCTTGACGGCCATTCGGATATCATCTTCACTTCACGTGGTGAAATAGACATCAAAGGTAAAGGAAAGATGAAGACATATTTCATGCATCAATCGAATAATGCTTGATCAGTCTTTCCCTCTTTTCCAAAATGACGATAGCATAATGCCGTGGCTTCGCGACCTCTTTGTGTTCTTTGCAAGAATCCTTGCTGAATCAGAAATGGTTCATATACTTCTTCCAATGTTCCGGCTTCCTCGCCTACAGCAACGGCTAATGTACCAACTCCAACAGGGCCTCCATTGAATTTATCGATGATAGTCAGTAGAATGCGTTTATCCATTTCATCCAGACCGTATTCATCAACCTCCAATGCAGCCAAGGCAATATGAGCTATTTCTTTGGTGATTGTTCCTTTACCTTTTATTTCCGCAAAGTCTCGTGTTCTTCTCAATAATCTATTCGCTATGCGAGGGGTTCCTCTGGATCTTCGTGAAATCTCATGAGCCCCGTCTTCATCAATGGGAACATTCAAGATACCGGCAGAGCGAACAATCACATGATATAAATCTTGATGAGAATAATAATCCAATCTACTGACAACACCGAAACGAGATCGCAATGGAGCGGTGAGTAACCCTGCTCTGGTTGTTGCGCCCACCAAGGTAAAACGTGGAATCGTGATTTGCACGGATCGAGCTGCCGGACCGGACTCAATCATGATGTCCAACACATAATCTTCCATGGCAGAATACAAATACTCTTCGATCACGGGGGATAGTCTGTGAATTTCATCAATGAAGAGAATATCTCCTTCTTTCAGATTTGTAAGCAGACCTGCGAGATCTCCCGGCTTTTCGAGAACAGGACCTGAAGTCGTTTTGATTTCTGCTCTCATCTCATGGGCAATGATATGACTAAGCGTGGTCTTACCCAGACCCGGTGGCCCGGTTAATAATACATGATCCAATGCCTCTCCACGATTTCTTGCAGCTGCAATGAATACCTTCAAATTATCCACGATTTTGGCCTGTCCCGTGAAGTCATCAAATGAGGAAGGACGCAGGGTTATATCACTTTCATCTTCATGAATGCGTTGCGTGCTGACAATGTCGGATTGGCGTTCCATGTGTTTTGCCATGAGCAGTTGATTAATAATTTGTCAGAATGATTCTTGTCCTTTGCAATAAAGCAAAGGATTGGTAATTTTCATCACAATGTAAGCATTGAAAGTGCAAAATAAAACTTCACGATGCCATACTAAAGACTTTTGTTTTGGTGTAAGTACAATGTCATTTATTCGCGTGTCTCGGCTTGTCACGATTGAACGTCATATCGCCGAGGAACAACAGTATCATCCTTCTGCTACAGGGGAATATTCACGATTATTGAGGGATCTCACACTTGCTTTGAGAATCATAGCCCGCGATGTGCGAAGAGCGGGTTTGAATGATATTCTAGGTATGACCGATTCCATGAACATTCATGGGGAAACTGTAAAAAAGCTTGATGAATTTGCCAATGAAGTCATTTTTAGAGCTATGGATCATGGCGGCCATCTATGTGTGATGGCTTCAGAGGAATCAGATGGCATCATCAATATTCCTGAAGAATATGCAAAAGGAAAATATGTGTTGCTCTTCGATCCGCTTGACGGTTCTTCAAATATTGATGTGAATACTACCATCGGGACAATCTTCTCGATTTATCGTCGATTGGATCCGCAATCAATCACAGATGGTGATGAGCGCGATGTATTGCAACCCGGATATAAACAAGTGGCGGCAGGGTATGCTTGTTATGGAAGTGCCACCACATTGGTCTATACTTCCGGTCATGGCGTTGATGTATTTACTTATGATCAAACAATCGGCGACTTTCTTCTCACACATGAAAAAGTGCGCATGCCGAAACAAGGGAAAATTTACAGCGTGAATGAGGGAAATTATTCTTTATGGTCCGATGGCATGAAACGCTATGTGGATCACTTGAAACAACCATCTTCAGGAAAACCTTATTCACTTCGATATATTGGAACAGCTGTTGCCGACATTCATCGCACATTGCATTATGGTGGCATCTTCATGTACCCTGCCGACACGAAACATCCAAATGGAAAGTTACGTTTGCTTTATGAATTGAATCCTCTTGCAATGATCATCGAGCAAGCTGGTGGAAGAGCGAGTGATGGCATCAATAGAATTTTGGATATCATACCCACTGATATTCATCAGCGATCACAGGCATTCATGGGTTCTGAACAGGATGTCCTTGAAGCCGAATTGTTTTTGAATGATCGTCAGCCCTGATTAATGCCACAAGAGTGATGAATCGCCATAGCTGAGAAAACGATATTCATTGTCCAATGCGGATTGATATGCTTGTTCCCAGCGTTCAATACCAAGAAATGAGGATACCAAAAACAGCAATGTGCTTTCTGGTTGATGGAAATTCGTGACAAGACCTTCAATCATACCCCATTGATAGCCGGGAACTATCATCAATTGTGTTTCTCCTTGAATTGTGTTCATTCCATGATGATGCATCCATCGAAGAATTGCTGAACAAGATTCCTGTGGAGAGATGGCATATTCGAATAGATCATACACATCCCATTGTCCGAGAGAAAATGTTCCTGTATGCCATGCAGGATGCTGCTGATTCATCAAAGCCACTCCAAACCAATACAAAGATTCCATTGTTCTACATGATGTTGTTCCAACTGCTATGCATGCACCTCTCTTATCATGTGAAAAGAATTCTTTGCAATGTTCAATGACTTCTCTTCTTACGATGATTTTTTCGGAATGCATAGAATAGTCTTCCACTGCTTCTGCATCAAATGGCTTGAATGTTCCAAGACCTACATGCAATGTTACCTCTTCCATTGCAATGCGCTGTTTTCTCAATGTATCGATGACTGATTCAGTAAAGTGTAATCCGGCTGTTGGTGCAGCAACGGAACCATCTTCTTTTGCATAGACTGTTTGATATCGTTCCTCATCTGATTCCTCGGCATCTCTATTAAGATAGGGAGGTAAAGGAATCTTACCGATTTCTGTTAGTATGTATGCGAGATTCTCAGCCCCTGTCCATTGCAATTCAATGACTGCATCCATACCTGACTTTTCCAATACCTGAATGATCAGATGATGCTGTTCATCCATTGTTGAGAGCGTCATTCCCGGAATGATCTTCTTTCCACCGATGATGCATTTCCACCTGCTCTTTTCTATATGCGACATTGCATCGGTAGCAGCACCAATTAGTGGTTCAGTCAGAAGTACCTCTGCCATTCCACCTGACTCTTTCATGCAAGCTATACGGGCATGAATCACTTTGGACACATTTACGAACATCAGTGAATTTGCAGGTATATGTTCGGGAAGATCATAAAAGTGCTTATGAATGAACCCTTGATTCTCCTTTGGCACTATCAAAAGTTTGCTGTGATCACGTTCTGCAAGTGGGTAGAGCGCAATCTTTTCTTCCGGGAGATGATACTTGACTGTTGTTGGATCAAATTGTGGTTTCATGGTCGGAGTAAAAAAAAGCCCTGATAAAATCAGGGCTCATATTCCAAAAATGATGTCTCGTATTATGAGCAACCGCTGGTGGTACCGCAGTCTTCGCAGACCGTACAAGATCCATTTCTCTTCACGCGCATGGAGCTGCATGTTGAGCATTGTTCACCGGTATAACCTTTTGCTTTTGCTTCGAATACTTTTTGTGTTCCATTTCCTGCTGCAACTTTCACTTTTGCAACCGCACTTGCCAAAGCAGGCTCAGTGACTTCAATCACTTTCTTGCTTGTCTTGGTTGTGAGCACGGGGTTTCCTGCAGGTGAAGTTGTTTTTCCGTCTTCATCAACGGCTTGCACGTGCACGAAGTCTGTACGATTGAGATAATCATAACCGAGTGAACGGAAGATATAGTCAAGCACAGAGGTTGCATTTTTGATTGCATCATGACCTTGCACAGGACCTGCTGGCTCAAAACGAGTGAATGTGAATGTATCAACCAATTCCTCGAGAGGAATTCCATATTGCAATGCTTTTGATGCCAATACTGCAAAACAGTTCAATAGTCCTTTGAATGATGCACCTTCTTTGTACATGTCGATGAAGATTTCTCCAAGAGTACCATCTTCAAATTCACCCGTACGAAGGAATACCTTGTGTCCACCGACATTACCTTCACGAACGAATCCACGGCGTTTCTTTGGCAATCTTCTGCGTTCGGCTCTATGATAGACACGCTCGACTATACGCTCTTGCACATCCTTTGGTCCGAGGGTTTCATCAAGTGTATGCTCATCACCCAATACGATAACTTCATCGAGGTCTTCATCATTGGAAGCATTGAGTGGTTGTGACAACTTGGATCCATCACGATACAGTGCAATTGCCTTCACGCCTGTTTTCCAAGCTTCATGATACACTTCACCAATTTCATGTACTTTTGCTTCGGCTGGCATATTCACCGTCTTTGAAATCGCACCGGAGATGAATGGTTGAGCCGCGGCCATCATGCGAACATGAGCCATGTGCTGGATATATCGCTTGCCTTTCTTTCCGCATTTGTTTGCGCAATCGAAGATGGCAAGATGTTCATCTTTCAAATGTGGTGCACCTTCGATGGTCATCGTTCCGCAGATGAAATCATTTGCTGTCTCAATTTCATCTTTGGTAAAGCCCAATGCCTTGAGCATGTCAAAAGAATAATCATTCAGTTGTTCGTCCGTGAAGCCGAGTGACTTGCAGAACTCTTCACCGAATGTCCATTTATTGAATGCGAATTTTACATCGAACACATTATCCAATTGACTTTCGACTGCTTCGATTTTATCATCGGTGAAGCCCTTGTCTTTCAAACTTTGCTTATTGATGCCCGGACATCCAATCAATGTGCCATGCCCTTTGCAGTATTTTTCGATGTCTTCGATTTGAGCTTCGCTATATCCAAGATTAACCAATGCTTTGTGCACGGATTGATTCACAATCTTGAAATATCCGCCACCGGATAATTTTTTGAATTTTACGATTGCAAAATCAGGTTCAATTCCTGTTGTGTCGCAATCCATGACAAGTCCGATTGTTCCCGTTGGAGCGATAACCGAAACCTGAGCATTGCGATATCCAAATTCTTCACCGAGTGCGAGCGCCTTGTCCCATGCTTGCTGAGCTGCATTGATCAAGTCTTCAGAAACAAATGTCGGATCGATTCCCATCGGGAAAATGGTAAGATCTTCATAATCTGCATTTGGAGAATTATATGCTGCCAAACGATGATTGCGAATCACGCGAAGCATATTATCCTTATTTGCTTCATAACGAGGGAATGGCTTTACATCACGAGCCATTTCAGCGCTTGCTGCATAAGATTCACCGGTCATGATTGCAGTGATTGCGCCGCACATTGCCAATGCCTCGGGTGAATCATAAGGAATGCCATTGATCATGAGGATTGTGCCAAGATTGGCATAACCCAAACCAAGCGTACGGAAATCATAACTGCGTTGAGCTATGTTTTTTGAAGGGAAATGAGCCATCAACACAGAAATCTCAAGGACGATGGTCCAGAGTCTGGTTGCATGACGGAAATCTTCGATGCGGAATGTTCCATCTTCATCGATGAATGTACCCAGATTCAAACTTGCGAGATTACAAGCAGTATCATCAAGGAACATATACTCTGAACATGGATTCGATCCATTTATGCGTCCATCAACGGGACAGGTATGCCATTCATTGATGGTTGTATCATATTGCAAACCGGGATCTGCGGATTTCCATGCACTGAGATTGATTTTGTTCCAAAGATCACGCGCTTTAACGGTGCGTGCTACACCCTTGCTTGTGCGCCATGTGAGATTCCAATCTTCATCATTCTCAACCGCATTCATGAATGCATTGGTGACGCGGACGGAATTATTCGAATTCTGACCACTTACAGTGATATATGCTTCGGATTCATAATGTGTATCGAATGTTTCAAAATTGAGCGTTGTAAACCCTTGCTCAACAAGAGAAAGAACCCGGAAAATATAACTCATCGGAACACCGCGATGCAGTGCATTCTGTATGAGTGTGTTCAAGCGGTCATTGACCTTGCGATCGGCACCATTTGCTGCTGCTTCATCAACGATAGCTTTCAAAAATGTGGACGACACCTTGGAGCCCGCCACGAGGGATGCTACTTTATCCTCTTCGCGAGCTTTCCATTCGATAAACTCCTCTATGTCCGGATGATCGATGTCCACGATCACCATTTTGGCTGCACGCCTTGTTGTTCCTCCTGATTTGATTGCTCCGGCCGCCCTGTCGAAGATCTTGAGGAAACTCATGAGACCGGAAGAGTTACCTCCTCCGGACAATTTCTCGCCCTTACCACGAAGATTCGAGAAATTCGAACCCGTTCCAGAGCCATACTTGAAGATGCGTGCCTCACGAGTTACCAAATCGAAAATGCCTCCTTCATTCACCAAATCATCGGTGACTGATTGAATGAAGCAAGCATGTGCTTGTGCTCGTGAATAAGCATCCTGCGAAAGTGTCAATTTTCCTGATTTGGGGTCAACATAATGATGCCCCTGCGCGCTTCCCGTAATGCCATAAGCAAAGTGCAAGCCCGTATTGAACCATTGTGGTGAATTGGGTGCAGACATCTGCTTAAGGAGCATGAATGAAATCTCGTCATAAAATGCTTCGGCATCTTTTTTTGAATCGAAATATCCATGCTTCTCGCCCCAATGTCTCCAACAACCGGCCAAACGGTGAACAACCTGACGTATGGATGTTTCAGGACCGGTAATCTGATTCCCGTTTTCGTCCAATTGCGGTGTACCATCCGCATTATATTGCGGTACACCGGCTTTGCGGAAATACTTTTGTGCAAGAATGTCAGTGGCTACTTGTGACCACTGGGAAGGTACTTCTATATTGTCCATCTGAAATACGGTGGATCCATCAGTATTGCGCAAAACTGATGAACGCATTGTGTATTCACATTGGTCAAATGGGCTCAGTCCCGCTTGGGTAAAGCGTCGCACTATATTCATACGAGTGCCTCTTCAGAATAGGGTGTTTTTTTTGTAATAATGCTGCTTCGGATCGGGGAAATCCGAGAGGCAAAATACATAAAAAACATGAATCACGTATATGATTCTTATGTTATCAAATAGAAATTTCAAATACTTATGAGGGAATGGCGTATTCCCGCGATTTTCTTCGTCGGTGATCTGCTGTGGGGGGCAAAGACACCAAAACTTTCCTCCCCCGCTACCCTTTGAAGCGGAATGGCAATTGATTCCAAATTGGAATAATGGCTCGTCGGGAGAGGCAAATTCAATATGCTGCTTTGCCGTGGTTCAAAACTACATGTTTCTCTTTCAAGAGCAATGCTTGTGGAAAACTTTCAATAGAAAAAATGATCATACTTGACTTGCTTTGAACTGCTGATTTCATCAGGGTTCCAGGGTATTTTTTGGTCAAGTGATGGCATGATTTCGTGATATAATTTTGCGTGTTTTTTTTCTTGTTCTTGCAGTCGGAAATCTTCCTTGGTTTTGTTCGTCTTTGGGTTGCGGTTTTTGTAGTTTGCCAATGCAAATCGCACAATTCAGTACTGATTTTTTTAGGGATTTCGTAGATAACTTGAACTATTCTCTTTTCAATAGGTTCTCTTGTACCACTGCTATGGTATTTGCATCTATGCTGTTGTTTTTCATGACGATGCATGATGCTCATGGGCAGGAATTCGGAAAGAACAAGGTGCAATACAGAGATTTCTCATGGAAATTCATCAAGACAAAACATTTTGATGTGTACTTTCATGAAGACGGAGAATATCTTGCGCGCTATGCAGGAATTCATGCTGAACGTGCATTGAGTTCTGTTCAGAGTCAATTAAACTATTCCATTACCAAAAGAATATCACTCATCATTTATAATTCACACAATGATTTCCAACAAACTAATGTTGTGTGGGATTTTATGCCGGAGGGTGTTGGTGGTGTTACTGAATTATTCAAGAATCGCATCACTCTTCCTTTTGAAGGTGGCTATGAGCAGTTCAGACATGTGATTCATCATGAGTTGGTGCATGCAGTGCTGAATGACATGTTCTATGGTGGTTCAGTGCAAAGCATGATATCAAATAATATTCGCATGGAATTACCTCTATGGATGAATGAAGGATTTGCTGAGTATGAGGGAAATGGTGGATATGATACAAAGACAGACATGTTCATGCGTGATATTGCATTGAGTGAATTCATCAAAGGTTTTGATAATCTTACGGGATATTATGCATATCGTGGTGGACAAGCATTTTATTGGTATGTGTCGGAAAAATACGGTGAAAGAAAAATCGGTGAATTGTTGAATCGATTACGTACTTCCGGTACACTTGACATTGCATTCAAAGGTTCATTTGGAAAATCAGTCGAAGATTTTTCCGAAGAATGGGTCAGAGAAATGAAGAAAAAATATCTTCCTGATTTGGATCGTTTTGAAAGTTTGGAAGATATGGCCATTCGCATAACGAATCATAAAAAAGATCATAGTTTTTACAATTCTTCTCCTGCGCTTTCTCCATCGGGTGACACGATTGCATTCATATCAAACAGGGATGGACAATTCGGCGTGTTCTTGTTGAGTCTCAGCAATCGAGACAAAGAACCTGAAGAACTTATCAATAGTGGGCGCGCAGTTGATTTTGAGGAATTGAATATTCTCACTCCCGGCATTTCATGGTCTCCCGATGGAAAAAAACTGGCGATATCCGCAAAATCGGGTGGTGAAGATGCACTGTATATCGTTGATGTGAAAAGTGGCGATTATATGAAACATGAATTCAGTATCAAGACTTTGACATCTGCGATTTGGTCTCCTGATGGTGCAACGATCGCATTCATTGGGACCGTGTCCGAACAAACGGATATCTGGCTCTTTGACATAAAAACGGGAAGCATCATCCGTGCAACTGATGATGTGTTTTCGGATTCACATCCTGTTTGGTCTCCGGATTCACGTATCATATATTTCGTTTCCGATCGCGGGGATTATGTACAAGGTCCATATAAAGCAGAAGACATTGCGATGTGGAAACATGATCCAAGCATATCGGATATTTATCAAGTGGAATTGGAAACTGGTCTGATGGGTCGTTTGACATTCGATCCCACATCGAATAAAACATCTCTTGCTGTAACGAATAATGGTGCTTCTTTAGTCTTCGTTTCTGATAATAATGGTATTGGCAATCTCTATGAATTGCAATTGGAAGCATCAAAGGTGATACCTCGAACTAATGCACTGAATGGCATCACGCAATTATCCATGAGCTTGGATGGATCAACATTGGTGTTCACCACTCAAAACAATGGTGGATTTGATTTATTCCAAATGCGCTATCCATTGGAACGTAGATCGTATGATTCTCTTCCGCTCACAAAATTCATGATGTCCAAGAAGGGGTTGGGAACATCTATTGCCGGAAATAAAGAATCATTGCAATTTTCTCAACCACAAGAACTAATGGGATATGGAGAGGGAATCGACATAGAGTTTTCTCGTCAACAATTGATTCAACCAAATCAAGACATCGCGAGATTTCCTCAGCAGGAATCTTCTGCTCCCATCACGAATATCATGCGTGCTCAAATGGAGAGCGATATCGCAGATCCGATGAAAACTCCTGCTCAAGAGTATAAAATCACATTCTCCAATGATGTGGTCCTTGCCAATGCGGGTGTCAATACATTCTGGGGATATCAAGGTGTTGCACAAATGCTGTTCAGCGATATGCTTGGAGATCATCAAATTTACCTTCAAGCGAATTTGTTTTTTGATATACGCAACAGCAATTTCTTCTTTTCATATTCTTATTTACCTCATATCATTGATTGGCAAATCACTTCTAATCACAATGTTGGTTATGGTTTGGTGAAGAGTGATAATGCGCCTTCAAGTTATTTTTATCGATTCAGAAATTATGGACTTGGTGGCATCGCATCTTTACCAACTTCACGTTTTCGTAGATTTGAACTTGGCTTGAATTATATGCATCTCAGTAAAGAGAACATGGAATTTCCTCAGGAGCCGGTCACATCGCGAGACATGATTGTTTCTCAGACAAGAATGGTTTATGATAATACAATGCCGGGCTGGTATGGTCCTTCAAAAGGAACACGATATGCAATGTCTGTACAAGCAGCTCCTCGATTGGAACAGTCCGGTCTTGGCCTTGCAGTGATGGATCTTGATTTCCGGCAATATTTCACCCTCACTGAGGATTTTTTGTTTCTTGCTTTGCGCGGTGCAGGCGGAATGGGCGTGAGCACAAATCCTGATCAACAATTTTTCTTTCTTGGTGGTATTGACAATTGGATCAATCGTTCTTTTGCAGGTGGCGCGCTTCCTTTTAAAAGTCCGGAAGATTTTGCCTTCTTGAATTATGCATTGCCTCTTCGGGGTTGGGACGTGAATGAACGCTTCGGTACCAAATATGCAATGATGAATGCGGAATTGCGATTTCCATTATTCACTGCACTTCTTGCCGGACCAGTGCCTGTGGTGTTTCAAGCATTTCAGGCGGCATTCTTCATGGACATGGGAACTGCATGGAGTGATGAAGTGTCATGGAATCTTGCACAAAGCGGAGATTATGCACATTTCAGATATCCCAATTCAGGAGATTTGATGATGAGTGCCGGTGTAGGCATCAGAACATTTTTGTTTGGTTTGCCATTCAGACTCGATATTGCTTGGAGAAATGAACATCTTGGATGGTCCATGCCTCAATGGTTATTCTCTCTCGGGGGGGATTTCTAAAAATTTTCTTCTTTTAGTATTGCAGATCGAATGAGCATGCGCTCTTGGGAAGACGCAATATCCGGTTCTTTACTCATACGCATGAATGTGTATATCGGCTTGGTTTGAATCAGGCGTCCTTTGTAAAAGGCACATTGTAGAAAAAATGCTCTCCGTACATCCGGCTTATATGTTTGATCAAAGAGAAAATTACCCGTTCCATAAAACAACATCTTTCCTGTATGCATGCCGATTTCCTGGACCACATGGGCCTGCGATCCTATCAAAATATCCGCACCAAGTTCTATCAAACGCTTTGAGATATTCCTTTGTGCCTGATGCGGTATATACCCATCAACTTCACTGAATTGCACGCAAGCGATGATTGTATTGATGCCGATTCTCCTGAGTGAATCAATCAATCTTTTTGCTTTTTCTTCGGAATATCTATTTGCACCCGGTCCATTGTCGGCACATTCACCAAGCGGGCATCGTTCATTAAATCCTATCCATGCAATACGCGTGGAATCTTTCAGTGTGAGTATGAGCGGAGTATTTGCCTCGCGCGGATTGGCACCGCCTCCAAAATATCGCATATCATGTTTTGTATACCAATTGAGCGCTTTGAGATAAGGCGATATTCCACGATCCAAATTATGATTGCCTGTCAATTCAATGATATTCGCTCGAAGTGCTTTCAATACTTCCAAATGTTTTGTTTTGGTGAGAAACGAAAGTCTCATGCCGGCATAAGTACATGTATCATCAATCGATACTTCATTACTGATATGAATGAGTTCCGGCTTTTGAAAATATGGTTTGATATGCTGTATGTAATTCTCAATGGAATGTCTATCAAGATAAAGCCCCGTTGAACGTGTGAGGGCAGTCACACCGGTATGCAAATATGTCGTGACATCCTGTTCAAATGAAAATGCATGCTGACTTGGAATGATAAGTGGATATGCTGTTGGATTTGAGAAGTAATCAATTGAGTCAATCTGCAAAGGAAGAAAACGATTGGACAGTGAGTCGATGCTTATGAGCATGAGCGAAGTTCTTGAACGATCATCCCACTCATTCAATGATTGAATGCGGGGATTATCTATGCTCCATGTTGATTTCACGAATTCTTGCAAATCACCGGTGATACTGATGCTTCCTGATTTCACTCCGCGGATGATTTCTTTGATGCTTATTGAGGTATCGTCATGCAGATAGGTTCCAACAATGAAAAGTGGAATGCTGTCTTGCGACTTATCTTGTTTGACAATCTGTTTTTGCGAACTCTTCTGCTCAGTCCCTGTACAAGAAATCAATTGACTGAATAGTATGATGCTGATGATGATATGCATGCTGTCCTCCCAAATGACAGATGCAATCTACGAAGGAATAAGGAAATCTATTAAGGATTGATCAATATTGGATATGATGTCATTCTTTCGCCATCATGAATGACTATCACATATAATCCCCGTGAATGCGCTCGCCAATTCCATTCACTTGATGCAATGATTTTTTCATGAATGCAATTTCCAAGAATGTCATGGATACGGACTGATTGGAATGGTCGAGAAGCTTGAATAGAGATCATGCGACCATGAACGAGAATGGTCGCCGATGTGGATTCTTCTTTAATGGCACTCGTCATATTCGCATTTCGCACGGATATGACTTTCAGTCTTTGTGTTTTGAGCGCAGAGGTGGTGATGCCATATCGAGAATCCATATACCATGCTTTGTCATTTTGATTGGATAAAGTGGTTGATGACCAATACATAGTAGTTGGCAAATTGATGCCGAAGATTGGATCTATGGATGGCGATGAATGTGACTGACTTGCGAGTGAGAAAAGTTCTTTGATATTCGGCATTCTCCAATCATCATGAGAACCCGCTGCGGAGTGCTCTGCAAATTGCAATGCTTGTTCCCAAGTTATGCTGTCGGGAGAGGGTGTAGGGAACCATTCGAGATTTGTTCTTTTGTCTATGATGCTCCCATAATCAGTTCGTACATAGGCTTGCATGAGGACTTCGGGTGTAATTGCATCTCGGACAACTCGCGCATGTATTTTCTTTGTGCCTCCGGCAGAAATCGTTTCTTTTTTCAAGTGATTGCCGATTCCACCACCTGCATTCGTAACCCACACTTTTGTTGCATCATTGTATTGCGGGAGATTCGTCCACCAATATTCCGCTGTTGAAGTTGCAAATGCCGAGAGATCGAGAGGTGGTTTGTTTTTGCTGAATATGGTAATGGAATAAGCTTCAAGCGGACTCGGCAAACGCCAATCGGTGAAGCCACCCAATGTACATGTATCCGCATAGATGATTGCCTGCTCATGCGTCATTTCACCGGCATCTACCCTTTGCCATTGCAAGCCCGTCACATTATCGAGAACGATTCCACCATTAATTATCGTATAGCTTGGAACATTGATCGAATAATCAGCATCCTCACCGGGCGTATTGGTATATCCTAAGGTTTGACCTGTATCAGGCAATTCTTTGATTGTTTTGCGAATCTCTTGTGCTTGGATTTCAAAGGTAAGCACTGCAATGATGAGGAAATGAAGGAATGTTATCATGGTTGATGCACTATTGTATGCATGGTATTGAGTGGAGACAATTTCAGAAAATACACACCACCCTGTATGCCGTTCAATGGCATGATTTCACCTTGAAGTGTTTTGATCAATCTGCCTTGAACATCATAGAGATGCATTGCAAGGAGTGATTGCATGTCATTGTTCAGCATGATCCGTATGGTTTGTCCATCATAAGCAAGATCAGGCTTGATGTTTTCCTCTTGGATTGAAGTGGTGGAAATCGTACAAATTGGATTGCCTTTATAACTTTCGGTTCTAATTCCATTTTGGTCATAGAACACATAGATATAATTTCCTTGAGGTGTCCATGAATAATCAATGGAATAGTTCTGGCCATTCAATGTATATTTCAAATCATATCCGGAATTCTTTCCATTAGGTATCAGTGCCGTGATTGTTGCGCCTTTAAGTGGTGTCAAAGCGGGTCGAACTCCTTTTGCAGTAGCTTGTGGAATGAGTTGAAATGTTGAATCTTCCGTTACTTCACCGGCAAATGATGCAATCATATATGGTGCGGCAGAGGTTCCGTGATAATGATACACTCCCGATGCATCGGCATGGCCATGATGGGAATCAAGTGTTTTCATTGCGCTCCCATCGGGTTCAAGCGCTCCATAAACTGCAAATCCATCAAAGGCATAAGCAATAGGTTTTGCTGTGGATGTAAATGCATAAAGATGAAGTGGCGCTATGTGATAGTGATAATCATCGGCTCTTCCCGAATGGCCGCCAAAATCATCCAATTGTCCATCCAAAAATGCATCGATGCCCGTATTCGTATATGGATTAAAAATCGGAATGCCATTGATTGCAATTGCGATTGCACCTCTCGTGAAATGTTTTTGATCAACCGGAATGGAATTTTGCGCCATCACCGGATTCAAAGGAATGCTCCATGCATTGGCATTCAAATAACATTGAGGTATGGGCACTTGTTGTTGCCATGCCGTGATGCCTTTCATCATTTCATGCGTTTTTGCAATACCTATTGACCCAACCCTAAAATACTTTGTGTCCCAAGAAGTGACTACCTCGCTTTTGAATGGCGTGAAAGCAGAATCTATCGTCAATGGATTTGTTTGGACCATGGTGAGTGCTTCATAACCCGTGTTAAATCCGTATCCGAATAAACCGATGAAAGCTAGTAAGGACATCATGGCGAGGCGTGGAGCGTAAGTTCGCAAGATCAATGCGCCTGAAAGGAATACTATGCCCATGAGTACCAAGGCAATTGGAATTTCATTCTGAACATGATAAGAGATTGGTGTATTGATATGCTGATTGCGCGGAAGATTGAATCGTCTAATCATCTCATATCGTTTATCTACATAAGCTCTGTCTTCTTCTCCAAGTGTTGCATAGGGAACTGATATTACATCATGTTTTCGTTCAAT
>SXGQ01384254.1_pt1 | contig 21633 bp, 21 predicted proteins | sample 3178371 | NCBI WGS metagenome assembly SXGQ01 (sample SAMN11356859, study PRJNA531348) | freshwater metagenome | isolation source: freshwater sample F1-20 | place: China: Fuxian Lake, Yuxi | collected 2017-12-25 | reverse complement strand
TTCATCAATACCATCAAAAGTTTTTTGCTTTCGTCCCTCTTTGTACTTTTGAATCATAGCACTCACAAGTGCATCTTCATTTGGCTCAGCCCACATCAATTTTTGACTACGACTTGTTCTAAAATGATGTTGACCTTGATCCATACCCTCGACTGGCACTAATTCATAAGGCAACAAAATATCATTTGTTTGCTCTGATAAATATTCAATAGGTGCAGACCATCCTGTTGCAATACATTCATTTCCTAAAAGCTTTGCTTGAAATGGTCCTAAACCAAACCCCTCACCCCTATGCGCTGAAACAAACACATCACCAAAATTGTGCAACCATTGAACTTGACCCTCACCCCATTGCTCAACCCAAATCCAAATATCATCTCTACTTGCTTTGCCAGTATATTCTTTGATAATTTGTGCAATGTAATTCTCAACACTCTTACCACCAGTGATTTTAAGTGCAAGTGCTACATCCTCTTGTTGTGTTGGGAATGCTTTCAAATAGGCTTTGAGAACACTTTCAGGATTTTTTCTATTGTTCCACCCACCCACATAATAAAATGTGAATGGTCTGTCTTTTTCAATATCCACCTTTGTTTCCCACCACCACTTGCCAATGGTATGGGGAACTACATGAATTTCTTTTTCATAACCTGAGTTTTCAAATTGTTCCTTGTTGAATTGTGATGGTACAACTAAACAAGGAATATTTGAATCATTCAAATCTTCAATAATCCAACGAGGAACTCTAGATGTTTCAAGTGTAGTAATACCAATATTAACTTGTGCAGCCATAGGTAATGATGTCAATGTATCTGGTGTATGATGGAGAAAACCAACATTGGTAGGTGTTCCAGTTTTACCAGTCCAATATGATAATGGATCAGCCCACTTTGGTAGTAATCGCCAATTTGTCATACCAGTCACTGGCATAAGCCAAATAGGTTCTTGTACACTATATAGAGCCATCAAGTAATTCAAGCCTGCTTGTGCATAACCAATAGACATATTGTCCAATTGTCCAACAAATGTTGCCATAGAATAAATCCTTTTTTTGAGATTTGTGTTTTATTGTGGTGTGTTTTATTGTGGTATATTTTCTTTTGAAATAGTATTGACTACATCATTTGTGATATTTGTATCATTGCTTTTTTCATCTTGTGTTTCTTGTTGTGTAATAGGCTTTTGCTCTTGATTACCTTTCAACAATAAATCACTTTCATTAAAAGATTTCAACAAGCTTTCAACATCTTCATGTGTTTTTGATGTACCATTTCCATCTCCTAAACCTTGATTGATTATATGATCAAAGCAATGACCATTGATAATTCCACCCTTCCAACCACATCGCATAATAATATTAGCACCTTTGACAGAACTATTGCCTGTCCACTCAGTATCATAGTAATCACAACCAATAACACCATCAACACTTACCAAAGGTCTTAATAGACCATCAGATTCTGATCTCATTAGCTTATCCCAATGAATGACGATTTCTTTACCACCATCCATATTTCTTGATGTTTTACCTTTGATATACAAAGGCGCACTACATCTAGGACAAAGCATTTGCATACCAACAGCCTCGATTTCAATTCTAGGATTTTCAACTGTTCCAGCATTGTATTGCCCCAAATCTAAATCTGTTGCGAACTCTAGTTGAGATGTTCCATCATTACCATAAAAGAACATACCCTCTAAACGATCAAAGGCATTTAGTGCTAAACCATTCCTTTGCTTTTGCTTTTTTACATCATGCTTTTTGATTTGGTCTTTTAATTTCCAAGTATCATGCTTTCCCATTTTTTAACTCCTTATTTTTGATTGGTGGATTCCTTTACATGACCAACCACACCTTAGTGTAATTGGATTACCTTCAACATCTACATCAACAATACCATCCTCCATTTTTTTCCAATGTGATGGACAAGCTATTTTTTGACTAAGAGATATACTACCCTTCTCTAGAGTAAGTGCTATTTGGTCAGGCTTGATCACAATAGGGTATTCACATTTTGGGCATGGAATAATAATATTTGTGCAAATCGTCATTTCATTTGGGGATATCCACAAATATGCATCTGCGATGATTATTTTGTCTTCATATGAAATGTTGATATGCTCAATTTTACAAGATGAATTGTAAAAATCTAATCCTAGATTAGGAATATGTGATTTCATGTGTCTTTAACTCTTTTAATTGCTAGAAAAGCTTTGATAAAAACTTTTAGCACTAATAGAATACAAAGTCAAAAACTTTTATACAAAATGTGTCTTTTCACTTAAAAACAAAAATCAAAAATAAACACACTTAAATCCCACCAAATATACAAAAGTTATTTGGTGCTTTTGTGATCATCCTTGAGATCTAGAGTGTTGATACTATCTAAGAATCTATAATAATCAGTACTATTGATCAAATACCCACTCACATTGAATATTGGTAAAATACCTCTAAAAACACCATAAGTAGGGTCAGGGGGGAAATTAGCACCTGTTGGGAAAGAGCCCCAATTTATGTTCAAGCTCAAGCTTTGGTTTTCACTAAACATCAAATATGCAGGGGCTTGTGTTCCATTAGCCAAGGCATTTTGATTAAACACAGTATATGACCCAGTTAGTGTTTGTGCTGTTGTTGATGTAAAAGAAATGCCATAATTGAATGCCGACAAAAATGCATTATTCAATTGGTTTCCTGATAAAGAAAAACCAAAGCCAAATTGAAACAAAGCATCATCGCCCAATGGAGTTCCCAACACAATTGGTCCTGTATCATATTGTGTGTATAATTTACAAGATAAAGAATTGGCTAATAAAAACCTTCGAGGTGGGATTTGAAAAAAATCAAAACTAGCAGTTCCACCCATTGAAGCAGTAAGTATATTTTGTGAAAAACCTCTTCTAAATGGCACTGCAGATATTGGCGAAAAGTTAGAAAAAAAAGTATTTTGTGTAACCACATTCATTGGGTAGATTTTATCTACTTGCTTTGGTTTTTCATCATGCTTTTCTCTTAAAAACTTTTCCATATCGTTTAGAGATATATCTATGCTTGTTTGTTCTTGCTTTGCTTTCATTTGCTTAGGTAATGTTGGATTAGTATGATTATTCATATTTTAGAATCTCCTTTTAGTAGCCTAATGCTTTGGTTATGTCAATCCTACCTAAAATCTCATAACCATGAATACAAAAACGAACCTTACCACTTGCAAATGTAGGATTTAAGGTTTTAGCATTGATTTTGATCTTGTCAGTCCTATCAATATACCCAGATGTTGCTAGATACAATGGCTTTCCATCATACCCATAAAATGCAGCAGCAGGTATATATTCATTTGTCCAAAAACGACCACTACCTATAATCTCGATTTGAAATGCGATTTCAGGAATATCTAAAAGTATCCCATTCTCAGGAGTTGGATTTATTGAACTCAATCCTAACAATTGAACCAAGCTAGGATTGTTATAACCACTAGCACCTGTTGTGTTTGTATGTCCTAATGTATTTATGACATTTGCATAGCTAGTACAAGGTAAAATACGATTGGTTGGTAGGCTTGTAGCACCACCACCCAATGCAACAGGATTAGCAAAATAATCACTTATAGCACCACCAGCAGGTATTTCGCTTTGTGTAATTTGCCATAATGGATTCATTTGGGTGATTACAATAGGACCTTCGGCATTGATGATGGTTTCAGTTGAAATCACAGTATTCATTGGGGTTTGTGCTGGAAACTCAATGTCTACAACATACCATTTAGGTATTTTAACACCTGGTATATCTTCAATCGTTTTGAATCGATTGTTCTTTACTAAATTTCTTAAGTCAGCATCAATATGATGCATTTTTTCTCTCAAATGACTTACTTTGGATAGTAAATTCATCTTTTGGATTTCTAAACCCTCTTGTGATGAATCAATCATACTAGATACTTGTGTATTGCTTTTTTGTAACTCAACCAATTGGTTAGAAAAGTTTTTTAAACTTTCTACAATATCATTCATTTACATAACTCCTTAATAGCCTAGTTCTTTGCTAATATTCACATCACCAAGTATTTGGTATCCATGCAATATGAACAAAACCTTGCCCACATGTGGAATTGCAACAGATGGTATAGCCTTGATTGTCAATCTATCACCTCTATCTATCCAACCTAGCACACCTACATCTAATGGTCTACCAAAATAACCATAAAAGGCTGCAGCTGAAATAGGTTGGTTCGTCCACATTTTACCTGTTCCAGTGATTTCTATTTGGAAAAACAACTCAGGAATATCACTAAGTGGACCCCAAGATGTTGGATTACCAATATATGTATCCCTATAGAATAGTTGTGGCATTGATGGTATACCATACCCAGTTGAAACACTATTAGTATATCCCAATGTCTTAAGAACCAAGGGATATGCACTACAAGGCAAAATTCGACCTGATGGTACTATATCGCCAATACCATTTGCAAAATATTCAGTTTCATTGTTTCCAGATATATTGTTGCCATTACCTACAAACCATAATGGTGTGATTTGCTTAACAATGAAAGGACCTTCAGGGTTGATATCAACTGTTGAAAACTTTTCACTATCGTCATTAATATCAAAATTAATCACTACTTGATACCATTTTGGTGTTCTAACACCTGGTATGCTATCTAAATCTCTTACATTAGGCAATAAGCTATTTGTCAAAGCTTTGATATCTCTATCGAAATCATCCATTTGATTTCGACTTATCAATGACAAATTAGATATTTCAGATTTGAAATCAAATATCATCTTTTGCAAATCCAACAAGGATGCTTGCATTTGACCTTGTGTTTGCAATTGTGTTTGGATATTACTTGAAATATCATTTATTTCTTTTGAAAAACTTTTTGTATTGTCATCGCTAGACATATTTTACTCTCTTTTTTAGAATAGTTTTTATATCAAATCTTAATAGCCTAATGCCTCAGATATGCTAACATGTGATAAAATTTGATACCCATGAAAACACATTCTAACCTTACCAGTGTTTCTAAGAGCAAACAAAGGTATTGCATGAACAATTAAACGATCTGATCTTTCAAGCCACCCTTGAATACCCATATACAATGGTTGACCACCATAGCCATACAAAACTGCTGCTGGTATTGGTTGGTTAGTCCAAAAACGACCACTACCACCTATTTCAATTTGGAAATTGAATTCAGGAATGTCACTAAGAGGACCCCATGTTGTGTTAGCACCATTAGTATTTGTTAATTGTGCCAAGCTAGGTGTTGTGTATGCAGTTGTAGAATTTGTATATCCCAAATTGTTCACAATCATTGGAAAAGCAGTGCAAGGAACTATTCTACCCACTGGTGTAGACCCTGCAGCAACTGGATTTGCAAAATGATCATCATCAGTATCTTGGAATTCCCAAAAAACTGTAATTTGTGTAATCACAAAAGGACCTTCAGCATTGATTTGTATTGATCCTATTTTTTCAGCATTTTCTAAATATTCGAATGGAACATCTACTTGATACCATTTTGGTGTTCTAATACCTGGAATATCTTCAATACTTTTGAATTTGGGATTCATACTATTAGATAATCTTTTTAAATTATCCACCAATCTATTCAATTCGTCCTCTAAACCCTTAACTTCATTTTCTGAAATCGTTTTGGTTGATGACAATTGTTGTTGTAAATTGGCTAGTCCTGCTTGTAATTGACTTTGTGTGATTTGTTGCTTTTGAAAAGAATCTTTCAATTTTTTCAAATGGAAATCAATTTCTTCTGTTGACATATTTATCGTCATTTTTTGTATCCTTTTTTGTGGTATTTCAATATCCTATTAAATCACAAATTGTGATAGGATTCAATATTTGATAGCCATGAAAACAAATTCTTAGCTTTCTAGAACGAGGGTTTTCTTCAGTTCCATCACTGAATTGTGTTTTCAATCGAGCATTTACTGAAATTCTATCAGACCTTTCAAAAACCCCTTGAACACCAGTGAACAATGGGTATCCCTTTGTTCCAAATAATCCAGCACTTGTTAGTGGACTATTTGTCCATAATCGACCATTACCCTCAACCTTGATTATGACATCAAACTCAGGTACATCCCCTAATACCCCCCATAAGGTTGTTGATGGAACAAGATTGTTTTGATATGTTAGTTCAGATACACTTGGTACATTGTATCCAGCACCATCTGTGTTTGTTTTACCCAAATTATTACAAAATTGCATATATGTTGTTGTAGGTATAATTCTACCTCTTTCAGGAACAACATTACTAATTGATACGAAATTACCATCTAGCTTTGTTGGTATTTGTAACAATGGTGTTATTTGTGTCACAATGAATGGCCCATCAGGACTTATGCTCATGGTTTGTGTTGTGTTCACAATAATATCAGTTTCTGTACTTGTACTAATATCAATAATAACATCATACCATCTAGGTATTCTAATACCTGGTATCTCTTCTAAGCTTTTGTACTTTGGTGTAATTGTTGTTTTCAACAATTCTAATATTCTTTTCATTTGATCTAATGTGCCAAGCTGCTTTTGCTTTTCAACATCAAATTTCGTTTTCATCAAATTTAGTTGTTGTTGTATGTTCAACATAGCCATTTGAAATTGGTTTTGAGAAATGTTTTGCTTTTGAATAGATTCCATTAAGTCTTTTACTTGATTTTCCAAATCCTCTATTTTGAGAATCTCTTCATTGCTTGGCATAGCATCTAGATTCATATTTTTATTCATAGAACTCATACAAATATCTCTTTTATAACAAAAAAACTTTTTGAACATTACAATATAAGATAATAACTTTTTTTTTGAAAATGTTCAATTTTAAAAACAAATTATATACAAAAAAATGAAATCAAACCAAAAATAAAAAAGGCAACTTTTTCAAGTTGCCTACAAAAATGTTTTTTTGTTTGTTTAGTTTATTTGTTAGATTTTACTCTAATTCTATAAACTAAATATTTGATCATATTGATGAGTTTGTCACCACATGACAATCCAAGACAAAATCTTAGAGAACATCACGAGTGTTATAACCATCGATATAAGCACGAAGCATCTTACCACCACCATAATTGTTGATGGAATCAACGATGTTGATGCTTGCACCAGCAACTAAACCACCACCAGCTTGGAAGGTAGCTTTCTTTTCAATCAATTGGATTGCTTGACGCTTGGTTACAGCGATTGGTAAAGGCAATACATAAATTGAAGGAGATGCAGGTTCACCATTAACGAGTAAAGGACTTGCACTATCAGAAACAAAGCCCCAAGCACCACCACCAGCGGGTGTCATTGTGAGAGGACCTTCGAATTCAACCTTTTCAGATACTTTGTATTGGAATGAGCAATTAGCTAATACCCAAATGTAAAGTTGAGCAACACTAGCAAAACCAGTCAAGGCTGCAGTAGGTGTAATACGAGTATCAACACCATAGAAATTGAGTTCATGACGAACTGCAAAAGTCAAAAAGGTTTGATCTGATGACAATTGACCAGGTGTTACGAGATTGGTGCGAGAAAGATCGCCTTGCCCTGTGGTGGTTGCGAAAAGAATCTTTTCACTACGAGCAAAATCTGCTGATGAAGAAGCAGTAGCGCCATTGCACTTAAAGTCAGTATCATAGAAGAACTGAACTCTTTGTTGACGAAGACCAAGAACTTTAGCCATTGGAATTCTCCTTGTTGATGAAACATCAACGAAAAAAAATGAGAAAAATCATGAAATGAAACTAAAAACTAAAAACTGAAAACTGAAAAAGTTTTTTGTATTCAAATCACTTATTATTAGTAATAAGATATTCAAAAACAAAAAGCAAGATCTTTTTAACTTTTTTTGAAAAAATTTTTTCATCTTTTTTAATCATATTTATAAATGCTAATTTGCACATAAATCCCTATGCAAAATACAATTTACTTTTACTAAAAGTTTTTTTTGATTTTTGTGAAGTCCTATGAAATCATTTGCTTTATTTTAATATACAAGTCAAATTTTCAAATTAATTGTGAAACTAAATTATATCTCAAAGTTATCAAACAAGCATTTAATCACATATAGCTTGTAAATTCTCAATATTAGAAATCTTGGCTACCATCAATGTTTGGTAATCTTGTTGCGAATGCACCACGACCAAATACACCTGATGTAGGAATTTCAATAGATGGAGCAAAATCAATTTGTTCAGGACCAAAATCACCAGATGGTAAACTTGGATTGTATTCTTTTTCGATTGGACCTTCACCTGATGTTGCAGCTTCAATCTTTACTAAAACACTTCCATCACTCTTTGATGAATCCTTGATCTTTTTGCCTAATTTGGTTTTTTGTAGCTTTCTAGCCATTTGAGGTGTTGTGCGAACAATCATGTCATTCACATAGCCAGATAAACCTTCTTTTGCCATTTCAGAACTTGATAAAGGATCAGCCTCTCTCAAAATTTCAATCGCATCTTCAATCTCATCCATAGATGCTGCTGGACTAAGCTGATCTAAACCATCATAGTCCAATTCTGTGGGTGGATTGTAGGTGTACAAAGGATCATGTCTTGGGGTAGAAACATACTTACCCATACCAGCAGCACCAGCATAAATTGGAGCACTTTGTTCTTGTGCCATACGAGCAATCTCATATTTTTCAATCTCAGCTGGTGTATATTGATATGATGGTGCAGCAGCCTTGCCATTGCCCTTTTGGACAAAACGACCAAATCCACTTTTTGGTTGTGGTTGAACTTGTTGTGTAGCATCTCCAAATATAGTCAAGAGTTGTTGCTCAACAGCACCAAATGTTGCTTGTAAGTTTTCTTCACTAGCAAATGACATACCTAATGGATCGTTTTCACCTATCAAATATACACATTCAATGTAGTATTTGAGGGCACTAAATGGGTCAAATAGATTTTGGTACACAACAACTTCATTTGTTCCCATACTTGTTGGTGTGTATATTGTTCCATTGATCTCAACAGTCCCATCTTGCAAGTGTCTAGCAACCACACCATTAAGAACATAAGTAGGTAGTTGTGGTATTGGTGCAGGTACTTGTTGTTGTGGTACTTGTGTATCTGATTCAATCGTTGTAGGTTGTGAAACTACAGGGGCAACTTGTTGGAACAAGGATGGGAACGCCACCTTAGCCTCGGCTTCTGTTAACACCTTCTTGGTAGATGCAGCATAATATTTGCTACCATCGGCAGACTTATAAACTAAATTGCTTGGATCACTATTATTGAATAGTGCATAAATTACACCATCAATAGTTAAAGATCCATTATCATTTTGAGTTACTTGAGTACCACTTTGAATAGCAGGCAAGGATTTCTTAAAGGTATTATCACCTAACCAACTAGCTGGCATTGCTACGATTGGGTTAAAGAAATACTTAACAAGAGGACTAGTAGAATTCTTCATGCTATGTGCAATCGCTCTTAGTGCAACACTAAGACCTGCACCTACCATCAAGGATGTTCCTAATTCTTTGTTCTTGTCCTTACCAAAGGTATGGTATGCACCAGCACCCAACACTAAAGCAGGGGCTAGATATTCAGCAGCATAGAATTTTCCACCACTTGATGTCCCACCCTTGTTCATAAAGGATTGAGATAAGGATGAACCTACATGTGCTAAACCAAAGCCTAATGCACCAACACCAACCTTATGCATTGTAGACATACTTGGGTTGTTTCTCAAAACCTTTACATCTGGATTTGCCTCAGCCTCAAATAGGGCTGCATCAAAGGATGCTTGTAGATTTTCAGCGATACGAACAACAGCCATTTCCATGTCTTGATATACAGAGGTAGACTTAGCTTTAGTCTTGAATTCCTTTAACAAGTCTCTCAAGGCATAATCTACTTCCTTTGTACCAAACTCATTTGTTCCTTCATCATAGAATGATAAACGAGAACCATCAGCTAATTGTTCAATCACAGAGTCAGTAAATTCTACATTAGGTGATGTCATGCCTATGAAGTTGTTAACATCACTTGTTGGCATTGCTTTAAGACCATCTCTATCATCTTTGAGATAACCTACAAACAAAGCATTAAGAACCTTAACAACTTTTTCTCTAATGTCATCATGACCACAATCTTCTGAACCAGTGCCAGTTGGACTTGCATTAGACTTGAATGCTTCATTGAAATCTTCACACAAGAAATGTAATTCTTCAATCAACTTTTCATTCAAGAATGATTTAAAGCTATCATCATATATTGTATCTGGTAATGCATCGATATCAGCAATCGCCTTTTCAAGTGATTTTTTGATTTCGTTGATTTCAGATGAATTTAAAACAATACCCTTCAAATCATCATACAAGAATCTAATCTTACGAAAAGCCTTCCAAATGTCATAATCTACTGGACTCAAATCGTTAGCAGTTGTTTCATTGGTTGCTAAAACATTGATCAAATCAACATCATCATGGAATACTGCATAACCAAGTGCATCTAAATCTTCGATAGCAGTATTAGTTGTAGCTTGAACTAGTAATAATTCTGCTAACAAATACTCATCAGGTGTTGCCCCAGCATGAACTAATTCGAAAAAATCTTTTCTTAATTCTTCAGCTTCGCCAATGGAATCAATATAAAGAGAATCTCTCAAAGTATCAATAAAGTGATCAAATGACTTTTTAAGAACAATTAATCCCTTTTGGAACAAATCTTGACTCTTGATTTTGGTCTTACTTGTAGATGAGTTGTAGGCATCTTTGTAATAAGCAAAGGTATCATCAAGTGAATATTGTGGGTTTGAATCAAACCATTTGACAAGTGCTGTCACAGTAGCTTGTTCATTGATTTGCTTTGGCAAAGCAACTGAATCTTTTGGCTTGTTTGTCAAAATATATTTGCGATAAGCTGCTTGAACTTCTCTCTTTTTCAAGAACTCGCCCTTACTATCTCTTTTAACACCCACTTCTTTTCTTGCCTTATCTTTGATAGCAATAAAGTTAGGATTGATAGGAAAGCAAAGCTCTGCAAGATCAGATATATCACCAGAAATTGAACTATGTGCAAGCATCTTTTTCAATGCACTTGTAATAGTACCTCTAGCAGTTGAACCAACTGCAGGTCTAACAATTTCATCTTGATATTCTTTCAAAGCAGCTGGTAATTGTGCTAACTTAGTCGCATCAGCTTGAACAGCTTGAGCAGCATTATATGCAGCTACAACACCAATAGATGCTGCAAGTGTCATATAATCTGAGTCTTCCTTAGAGTCAGTATCAATGTTCTTTTTGAACTTTTTGTACATTTCTAAAGATAATTCAGTTGCTCCCTTGCTAGGTCCAAATGCTTTTCCGAATTGTTTAGCCTTAGCTGATATGATTGTATTGAAGTAGCTTTCGCTACCACCACCTGTTAAGCTAGATGGTTGATCAATGAACATTGGGGCACTTTTGCCTCTACCCCCTTGTCCACTCATCTCCTCGCGCTTTGCTTGGTCGATGATACGTTTCATATTAACCAAATCTCTACGAGTTTTTGCTACTGTAGACTCAATTCGAGATGCAGCGAAAGCCTTTTGAGATTTTTTATGGATTCTTCTAGTCATTTTTTTTAAATTCTCCTAATTGAAAGACAAGGGGGATTAACAAAAGCATTTTTCTTAAGTTTAGAAAGTTTTTTCTAAATCTTAGAAATCGCCATCATCACCACCTGCCCAAACAGGATTCCCATCAATAGCTGGAAGAACTGATGAGAAAATAGAACTAGTGAAAAGACCTGCTGGTCTAGTGCGAGCACCTACAGGTACATTGAGATCAGGAACACCAATACCAGTGTTGTACATTACATTGTCTGGAGCAACATATAAACCAACAAGGTAAGAACCTGGTACACGATCAGATGCCTTTAAGACATAACCTAATTGAGCACTTGCAATTGTACGAGCATAGTAAGGGGTAGCACGAATAACAGCAACATCAGCAGATGCTACATTTGGTACACCTTCAGCAAGTAATTCTTCAGTGCTTAATGGATCAATGTTTCTTAATTCTGATTGTAAAGCATCAATGCTAACACCAGTGGCATCTACTCTTTGTGCAGGGGCTTGAATTGTTGATGTAGACAATACACGACCACCATCACCAAGATATGAACCAGCTCTTTCAGCACGATCAGTGAAGCTACCTACACGATCATTGTTGTCTGGAACGAATGATGCAAGACCAGCATCTTGTAATACTTGTTGAGATACACCATGTCTAGCACTTACTTCATAAGTAACACCTAGAGGATTTCTTCTTGTTTGCATTTGACTTGTCCTTGAACTTAAAGGTTTGATTGATAAATTTCTACCACCTGCAAGACCACTTGTGCCTTTTGCAACTGTGGTAGCTGGATCGTTTACATACAATCCTAAGCTTGATCCACTCTTGCCATAACGACCTACACCAACAACTGATGAGCCTACACCAACAACTGATGAGCCTACACCATGTGCTGATTTTCTAATCATTGATGAAGGGATAGCACGACTACGATTTACACCAAAGCCTGATAAATCTTCTAACATATCAGCTGGATTTTGCTTGATGAATAATCCCATGCCTCTAACACCTCTTCTACTTGGCAAACGTCCCCAACCTTTTTGTGAGCCATCAGCTGCTGGAGTAGTAGCTGATGCATCAGTGGTTGCTGGGGTAGTGGTTGCTGGGGTAGTGGTTGCTGGGGTAGTGGCTGCTGGGGTAGTAGTTGTTGCTGGGGCAGTAGTTGTTGTTGTAGTAGTGGTGGATGCACCAAAACGACCAGCCTCAGCAGAGATTTGCATTAACTTACCAAAACCTGGAATCTTACCAATTCCCTTTTCGATAGATGATACATTTCTTGCTAATGCTGCACCAACAACACCAAGACCAAGACCTACAATAGCTGCCTTTGCTTTTTCAGACTTATCTGAAGCATGATAGCCTAATGCACCTACTGTAAGCACAACTGCATGAGCTGCAACATCTACACCTAATTTTCCACCAGATGAAGATGGATTAACTAAGGCTTGACCAACACCTGAGAGAAGATTGCTTGCGAAAAGACCAGTTGTAAATGCTAATGCACCATAACCAATCTTTGCACCCATACCAACTTCTTCAGAACCATCATTGATTCTTGCTAAATTGAGTAATTCTAATTCAGCTGGATTCTTTCTATGATGTCTCTTTTTAGAGGTAGATGCTCTTCTCTTTCTTGAGTGTGTTGCTCTCTTCTTTGCAGAAACCTTAGATGCTGATGATCTACGACGTCTCTTAGCATGAACTGCACCAACAACTGCTGATGCCTTTCTACTGCGTCTCTTGCTTGATGCTGATCTCTTCTTGCTTGATGCGGATCTCTTCTTGCTTGATGATCTTCTACGAACAACTGACTTTCTTCTACGAGCAGAGGATACAGAAACTTTCTTAGCAGGATTCTTGCGACCCTTCTTTACATGACCACCAGCAACTGCACCTGCCCAAGCATTTAATGCAGCTTGAATATCTTTGATTGATGCTTTGCCACCTTTGACTAAAGCACTAACACAACGAACATTCAATGAGTGTGGGTGATTCTTTTTACCACAAAGAGCAGTAAATTTACCAGTTAAACCACTTACTCTAGCCTTCTTGAATTCAGATGAATTCTTGTTAGCCTTGAGCTTGTGTGCTTTACCATTACGAATAATGGTTACTGAATCTGCACTATGATCTTTGAGAGCTGATGCAACTAAACGAGTTAAGCCATGTGCTTTTTTAACAGATGAACTTGTCTTTCTTCTCTTAACTGAATGTCTCTTAGTAGAAGGATTACCAATAGCTGATTCTTCTTCTTCTGGATTCTTGCGAGATGCTCTCTTACGAGTAGACACTCTCTTTTTTACTGCATGAGAAGCAGCGACCTTGCTCTTGCGAGATTTGGTTGTTCTCTTTTTAGCAGCAGTCAAAATTCTTTGTGCTAAAGATGACTTCTTGTGTGCAGATTTCTTTGCACTTCTCTTTGTTCTTTTAGCACCTGTGGTCTTGCGAGCGCTTGATGCTTTACGAGTAGAGGCTTTTCGCCCACTCTTGTGTCTTGGATTTGAAATAGCCATGGTTGACTCACTTGTAGATGGATTTTCCAAAATATCTTGGCATTCTTTTAATCGTTTGATATCTTTGTCTACTAATGTAGATAATTGATCTAATCTTTTGCGAGCACGATCTAATTTTTTCTTGGAAGCAGCGCTACCAGTTAAATTATATTCCTTGCTCAATTTTTTGATTTCATTAGCAATCTTGGTAACTGTTTTTGGATCAACTGCCCCATCATCTAGTTCCTTTAAACCTCTTTTGGCTAAGGAAGGGGCCATTAATGCAACACTTCTTTTGGTTTTACCAACTGCTCTAGTAGCTGATGTGCCAGTCCCAGATAGCTTCTTTCTACCACGAAGTGTACCTACTTTTTTAGGTGCTACATAAGGATTGCTAATTGCATCAATATCATCCGAATTGGAAATCGATCTACTACTTGATAGCAACTTAGATCTATTCATTGTTTCACTAGAATATTGTTGACCACTTTGACTCATCTGTGATTGCACATCACGAATTGCTCGTTCTAGATTGTATCGTCTAGCACTTGATTCGTCTTGTGTATCCATAGATTCATCGGAGTAGCCACCAATTTCATGGTGTTTTACTTGTTTTCGCAACATTTGCTTGCGCCTCCTTTTATCTTTAGGAATAACCCCAACTTTTTTGGGTTTTTTTGTTGATTTTGGAGTGGGATTGGGTAAAGCAATTGCAAGCATAGTGACACCAGGATTTTCACGAATGTTCATATATGCCCCCCAATAGATGTGTTAAAAAAACACTTGTTTGGGGATCGTGTCCCTCAAAATAAAATATGTTGGTCTTAGCCTTTTCAATATTTACTTTAAAAAACTTTTTTGGAAAAGTCAAGGTGATTTTAATCTAAATGTAAAAGTTTTTTGGCAATTATCTCATATTTAGAATCTATTTTTTTTTCACATTTTTTGGGGATTTGTATTATCAATCCAATTTTTCCAAATTGTTTATGGTATTATTAATACTTGCTACATTTTGTGTATTTTGCTCTCGCATTTCTTTGACAACCTCTATGAAATTGAATGATTTACATCTCCCACATACAATTGCAACAACACTTCCAGTTGTCGCTTGTGCAAGCATTGCATTACAACTCCCACATCTAATAGGTGTAAGATTTGTTTGAACAACATTTTTGACCTTTTCCTCTCTTTTTATCTCTAACATACTTTTACTCGATTCACTTGTGCTTGATGCTATTTCTTTCATTTTAGCAACTGACATTATTTTTTTTTTCTCATTATTATGGGAAATACTCACATTTTTTAAATCTTTTTGATTCATATTTTATAACTCTTTTTCCAAAAAAATTACGAATGAAATATTTTGTCCTTAAAGCTATGTAGTCAAATATACTTTTTGTCAAATGTTTTGATGTATCCTATCAAATATTATTGTGTTTTTACAAAAAACTTTTTGTTAATGTATAATACCTCTCCAATTAACCTTCAAATCAGGACCTCTCCATATCAAGGCTTGGTATATCAATCCCTTACTTGGTACTGCCATCAATGTTTTTAAATCATTCCACACAAATAAATCAAAATCCTCAAAGCTCTCTTCTACATGACCCTCTAGTCCAACATACTCAATACTAATTAATTTTCCTAACCAACCACATGAATCAGGCCAAGCATGAGGTAATTTGTATGCACTATTTTTCTTTTCATATTGCTTATATGACGAGTGATCAAAGCAATTTCTCAATTCTTCACTTGACAACTCATAAATCAAAACATCTTTTTTGTCATGATCATGCACAAATCGCTTATTTACACCTTGTCTACCATCACCTTGTGGTGATCCAGGGTCTCTTTTGTCTGAATCATAATATACCTTTTTAGCTACACCAAAAGGCTTTGCCATTGATGGACTTTGAAAAACTTTTTCAATATCCCTATCCTCTTCATATTTCAAGGTTCTACCATGAAAGCCCATTAGCATACCCTCTATGTTTTTAGGGTTTTCCTTCAATTCATCATTAGTAAAAACTTTTCTAATTTTTTCTTGTTCATTGCTAGAGTAATTTCTTCTCATTTTTTTACCTTTCTTTATTTTATGTTCTTGGGGTTGTATCTTTACTTGATTTAGTTTCAATAGGTTTGTTTTGTGCAATGCTTGTCATTTTGTAGCTTTCATATTCTCTACCAACAGTTACACCAGCCAAAATACCACCAAAAAAGCCAAGTATGGAAGACCCTAATTTTCCCATATCCTTATTTGATAATGAGCGAGATGCAGCCAAATACCCAGCAGTTGCCCCTGCAAGCATAGGTACTAAAAACACTGATAATGGAATGCCTACATCTTCTGTATTTGCATCTTGAGTATTTTGAGATGCTTGTTGTGTACTTTGATTAGATTGACTTGGTGTTTGTGTATTTGTTGGTTGTAAAGTATTACCACTAGCATTACTTTCACTTGTTGGCATAATTGCATTACTATTGCTTGATCCTTGATCTATATTTGGATCAAGTGCTGCAGTATTTTGTGTTGATTCCATTTCACCACTTTGGCTAGGGTTACCTAAACCAATTGGGTAAATGCCCAAACTACTTAGCTTTTTGAGTCTTTCTCTATTAGCCTTGTTTTCAATATCTCTATCGATTTGATAGGGTGATGCAGATTGACTAATGAATTTCTTTTGGTAGAATTCAGGTCTTTGTGTGAATGGCACTGTTTCTAAGATAGAATAGTTTTGTGGTGTATAACCCCTCATGCCTTGTCTTTTTCTAATCACCATTATTCGATTTTTAGCAACATCTCCACTACCTACATATCTTGCATTACTTGGTAATTCAGGTAGTAAATCCTCTATATCTATCCCAACACCATTGCCTTGAGCATTCCTTTGAATACCTAAACCTTGCAATTCATTCCACCCACCAAAATCAGGTTTCATATCCACTTCATAATAATCATAACAAAGATTATCCCAATTGAACACAGATACTATCATCATTTTCTCACAACTCCTTTATGATCTTTTTATGTTTTCATCATAAGATATTGTAAAAAAAATTCAAAAAGTTTTTTTATTTTTTGATTTCAATCCACTCTACATCAATAATATCGTCATCCATATCTTGATTTTTATTAGTTTTATATGGAACGCTACTCTTGTTTTTTTGAGTAGAACTCTTTGATCTTCTAGGCTTAGGTGTCCTATCATCTTCCTTATTCACAAAATCGTTCACACCTTGACCCTCATTTTTTTGTTGTGATACATTACCTTGTTGTGTTGTGTTATTTGCTTGTGCCTTATATGGCTCATTATTGCTTGGGGTATTTGTATTGTTTGATTCCACATTTTTAGCCATTTGCTCTTTTTCTTGCACATTAGCAAGCACAACCTTTTGACTTTCCAAATATGGATCAATAGGCTTGGCATTGTCTATATAGTGCCTTAAAACTGCCCCACCTAGCTTCAAAGCATTTTGATCTTTGATCCCTAAATTAGAAATCAATGCCTCTTTGCCATTTTGTGGAACCCTATCCCATATCTTCAAAATACTTGATAAAACAGTACTCATAGCTTTTGAAACTCCTTTTTTTGGAAATAAAGCCATTTTGTTTATACAAAAAACTTTTATTATTTTTTACTGAAAATTATGTTTTTTATGATAAATTAGTATTATTTACATTATTCAATAATGTCAAGCTAAAAACCAAAATTAAATTTTATAATCGCCCAATTTTATACAAGCCTAAACCAATCGCATCCACAACATTATGCTTTTTGCTCTTGATTAGCTTTTTGTTTTCTAGGATAGCCTTTTCACTATCATTCAATCTATTTACAATTCGCTCAAGCATGATGTCTTTGGGAACTTGCTTTTTCCACTCCTTTGGTAAAACAAACTCTACTTTGTTGTCCTCTCTCTTTAGCATACACACAATACCCCCACCAGTACAAGCTAACCCTTGAACCGATGATCTAGGGGCTGGTGTTTGTACATATTGCTCAGGGTATTCAACAACAATCAAAGCACTACTTAAATCTTTTTCAAAGACCTTTAAAACCTTTAAAACAAGATCAGCTACTTGCTCTGCTCCATCTCTATTATCAATACCTGTATCAATGTAATGACAATCTAGTAGGGTTTTTGTCATACAATCAAAAATCGCAGCACCTACATAGGATAAGCCACAATCAAAGCTAATCACTTTTTGCAATGTTTTTTCAATCATCATTAAAAATCACTATCATCTGTTGAGTTGTCTTTCACTATACTCTCAATGTCGTTGTCATCGTCAACCAATGCCACTAATATCATATAGCTAAATAAGGTATATATAGTCACAATATATGGGTAGCTTTGGTATTGCATAGCAACTAAAGCATGCCAAAAAATAAGACCACATTGTGTGATAAGTAGATCAATCGTGCCATATTTTTTTTCAAGGACTTTATCATCCTTATTTGATTGAAACATTTTCAATAAAAAGGTTTGTGTGGATATACTTAAGAGAAAAAAGGTAATCCAATCTATTTGTACATTCATCTATTTTAAACTCTATATCAATATGTTTCTTTTGCCAAAGACAAAGAATCATCACACATTTCATGCATATCTATTGATTTTTCATCAAAACCCTTTGATTCAATAGATTCTACAAATTTTTCAATCGTCCACCTTGGTTGTTCTTGTGATTCAAAGCCAAGACAAAAGGTATAGGCGATTGGCAAATTGTAGGATTCCAAACACTTGATCAATAAATCAACACTTAAGCCTGTTTGCTTGGGTTTGTCTATCATTGGCACATTCAAGGTCTTTGACATATACCCAAAAATACCTTCAAAAAGGTTTTCATTGATAATGATATCACAAGCATAATCACTTGGCTCGAAATTGAATCGATGCTTTTCATCATCTTTTCTAAATTCAAAGCTACAAATGATGTATTTCAAATCATTTAGACAATCACTCATTTTTGAGTTCCTTTCTTACTTTAAGATTGATCCTGATAGGTGTTTGTTATCCTTGTTTGCTTTAGGATAGTATTTCATCATAGTTTGCTTGTCTTGATATTTGATAGCAATCAATACACACAAACACAATAGCATAGTGATTGGTAAAGCATACATCAATGTAATCAAAATACTAACGATAAAAACAGAAAACACAATAGCTAATCCATCCAAGCGATTTTGAGCATTGTAAAATGGATTGCTTCTTTGATTGTCATTATTGGACATCCATAGCAAAATGGAATATAAACACAAATTTACTAACAACATATTTTTCCTTTTTGTTGCTTTGTTAATTTTTGGAACTTGTATTTTTGATGGATTATTACTTTTTGTACACAATCTTCAAAAGATACACTATATCTATTTCATATATTGAATAGCTTGTCAAATATTTTTTCTATTTTGATTGACTTTATTTTTATATTTTTAGCATATTGGATTTGTAATAAGTATATTTTTTATGAAATCATTTAATTTTATTGTTGCTCATCATCAGATTCTTCATCAGATTCTTCATCCAATTCTTCATCAGATTCTTCATCAAGTGCCTCACCATTGGCATCATCTAATTCGTCATCATCTAAATCATCAAGACTATCCCATGGTTCAACCAATTCTTGTAATTCCAAATGTAAATCTTGGATTTCTTTAGCCTTAGCCAATTCTTCTGCAGACAATCTATCCTTGATAGCATCGAGAAGTGTGCTAAAATCATCAACCAAAACATTGGAAATATCAGCAACATCTGATAAAATTTCAGCAGCAACTGTCTTTTCTGCAGTCATGAGGGCAACACTAGCAGTTTGAGCAACATTACTCATCGCAATAAAGTTTTGATCAACTGCTTGTGTAAGTGTTGCAATGATTGGAACGATATAGTCCTTGATTACAACCTCTAACCCATTTTGTTTGATCAATTTTTCAATGCTTTCATCTAACAATTGTGTTTGTTCAACTAAAGCTTTGATTGGGGATACTTGAGATGGATTTTGATTTTCCATTTTTTTTCCTTTGTTTGAAAAGTTTTTTGTTTTTATTTTTTAGCTTTTTTTTCTTTGAATCGAGTACAAGAAATCACACTTCTCTCTGATAGAGTAAATAGCTTATCAGCGAAAATACAATACTCTTCAATTCTATGAAATGGCGAACCATCAGGCTTTACATTTTTCACAGGTGCTAATGTTGTCAAATTCCAATAATTTTTGCAATTTAGACATAGCTTAGAAAAGCCTTCAGGAACCATATGTGTATCATGTGCCCCCATATCTTGACCCTCAATTATATTGTCATCAATGTACACATCATCAAAATGCTGATCCATCAATTCAAAAAAATTGCTAGGTGGTGCTAAGGGTTGGGCGAATGCAAATGGATCATTAACATCATGTTTTTGATTACTTGTTGCTGCATTTGTTTGTGTTTGTGAAATAGCTTGTGAAATAGCTTGTTGCACAATCTCAACACTTTGTAATTGCTCTACTCTTTGAGAAATTACATCTCTAGGTGGTGTGGGTTTTTTCATTTTTTTCCATTCATGAAAATAGATTTTCAAAAAGTTTTATTTGGTTTTTAATTCGTTATACAAACCTTGACAAAATTCTAATCCTTGTGGACTTAAAACTCTATTGTAGCTTTTTTGTTGTGCTGCCATTTGTACATTTGTATATAGACTATCGAATGATTGATTCAAAGCATCATCTAACACCTCTTTTGGTAGCATCTTCCATGTTACAGCAGCTTTCAATTTGTTAGCCGAATCCTTAGGTGAATTTTTAGAAGCTAATTCCCCATCAACAAATTCTGCTAATCTAATATAACCTTCATTTGCAGGCATGTTGGCATCTCCATTGTTTTGTTCAAAATTTTGATTAGAACTATCTATATTATATTCAATATCATTAGTCAAATCTTTGTTGTTGATATTGTTATTTTGTTTTCTATTTGTACCACCTAAATTGATTTTTCTACCACCACCACTAGAATTCATATCAAGATTCACTCTATTTTGTCTAAATGATGGAGGAGGCATAGCATCAGGGTTTCTCACTCTATTACGAAAAGCATTAGGTTGAATCCTGATTTCATCATCATTTTGAGTATCACTAGATGCATTATTCAAATCATTTACAACATTCTTAAACTCTTCACTTGCTGCCCTTGATTTTTCTTGTAAATTTTGAAACTCATCCCTTTCTTTTTGTATCTTTCTTTCCTCTAATTCCCTTTGTACTCTTTTTTCATCTAGTACTTGTCTTCTTCTATTGGTGGTATCATTGATTCTTGCTCTTTGTTGTTCATCTTCTTGAAACTCAAGATCAACATTTCTTGACTGTCTAGGAATCCTATTTGACTGCCCCATTCCACCTAAAGATTGTAAATTAGCTAATCTTTGTTGTTGCATTTGTGTTTGTTGTTGTTCAAGTTGTAATTGTCCTAATCTCATCTCTCGCTCTTGCACTAGCCTTAATCTTCGCTCCTCAGCCTCAATTTCTAGCTTTTTCTTGCTTTGTTCCATCTCTTGAGATTGGATTTCAAGCATTCTATTTTGGTTTGCTAGTT
>SXGQ01014038.1_pt1 | contig 21650 bp, 17 predicted proteins | sample 3178371 | NCBI WGS metagenome assembly SXGQ01 (sample SAMN11356859, study PRJNA531348) | freshwater metagenome | isolation source: freshwater sample F1-20 | place: China: Fuxian Lake, Yuxi | collected 2017-12-25 | reverse complement strand
GCACCACGCTGCTCGGCGAAGGTCTGCAGCATCAGGACGGTCACAGTTTGGTGCTCGCCAGCACCGTGCCCGCGTGCCAGGTGTACGACCCGGCCTTCGCTTACGAAGTCGCGGCCATCGTGAAGCACGGACTCCACCGCATGTACGGCGGCATCGCCGGACCCAACGGCGAACTCGATCCGGACGTTTTCTATTACCTCACGCTCTACAACGAGAACTACCCCATGCCGGCGCGCGAAGCCGGTGTCACCGATCTCGACATCGTGCAGGGCTTGTACAAGTGGGCCGACGCTCCGAACGGGCCCACGCACCGCGCGACCATCCTCTTCAGTGGTTCGGCGCACAGCGCGGCGCGGGCGGCGGCCGAAGAACTCGCCAACGTCTTCGACGTCAGCGCCGAACTCTGGTCGGCCACCTCGTACAAGGCACTGCGCGAAGAAGCGCTGGCTGCCGAACGCTGGAACCGTCTCCACTCCGAAGTGGTGGCGCGCACGCCGCTCGTGACCGAACTTCTCGGCGACACCACCGGCCCGATCGTCGCCGTCACCGACTTCATGAAGATCGTCCCCGAGCAGATCGCGCGCTTCGTCCCCGGTCGTACCTTCATCCCGCTCGGCACCGACGGTATGGGGCGCAGCGACACCCGCGAGGCCCTGCGTTCGTTCTTCGAGGTCGACACTCCCAACATCGTCGTGGCCGTGCTCGCCGGTCTCGCCCGTGAGGGTCACGTTCCCTATGCCGTGGTGGCCGAAGCGATGGCCAAGTACGGACTCGACCCCGAACGCTCCGATCCGTACGCGGTCTGAGCGCTACGCGGGCCGATCACTCAGCGCCGCATCGACCGCACGATCGAACACGTCGATCGAGAACTCGGTGGCGCGCGCCACGGCCGATGAGGCCAGGCGCCGACGCAGTTCCGGATCGGTCATGAGTCGGTGCGTGTGTTCGGCGAGTTCGTCAAGTGTGCGCCAATGGAAACCGTCCACTCCGTGACGCACGATCTCGGCCGGGCCGGCCGCACCGAAAACCACCGGCACCGCACCGGCCGCCATGGCCTCCACCACGGCGATGCCGAAGTGCTCGAACCGCTCCGGGTGGCGTTCGGCGTCTTCGCCCAAGCCCGTTCCGTGCCAATAGATCGACGCGCCAGAGAGTACGTCGACCACCGTCTGGCGCGGAGCGTTCACGTGCACGTCGACCGGAAGTCCCAGTGCCGCCCGACGCACTCCGAGCGTGTAATCGCGACTCGCGCCGTCGGCCCCACCGACGAACGTGAGCCTCCACTGCTCGTCACCCACCGCGCTCCGGCCGGAGGCGTGCATGGTGGCGAACGCGTGCAACAGATCTCGTTGCTTCTTGCAGTGACCGAGCGACGGATCGAAGAAGCGGCCGATCGACGCGATCGACGACGTCTTGGCGTTCCAATCGGCATCGACCACCGGTCGCACGGGCGGGAACACCGTTCTGGTTTTCACCGACCACAACTTCTCGGTCCAGCGGGCGGTGTACTCCGAGTTGGCCCAGAAGCCCGAGTAGGTCTGGGCCCACGACACGTCGCGTCGGCGACGTTCGAGGCCGTGCTTCACGCCCATCAAGGGCCCCGGACCCCGACGAACGGGCTTCAACAATGCCGATCCCACCACCGCCACCGATTGACGCACCCGATCGCGTGACGAGGGCGGTGGTTCGGGGAAGTGCACGTAGTAGTAGCCACGTGGTGCACGGTTGATCGCGCTGCTGCGATACGTCCCGTTGATGAACACGTCGAAGTCGGCGCTGGCCTCCGACGCCTCGTGGTCACCCGAAACCGCGCGGAACGCGCAGCCCGATACATCCACGCCGAGACGCGCTCGGCTCGCCGTCGGGTCCACCTCGACCGGACCGAGAAGAGTCACGTCGTGACCACGCGCGAGATGTTCGGCGAGCGCACCGCTCACCTGCTCGCCGCCGCCGTAGGTGTGCCAGTAGAGGTTGTAGATCGCCACGCGGGTCACTTGGCGACCTCCCAACTCATGAGTGATCGCCGCGTGACGCGCCGATCCATCATCCAGCGGTCGCGCAACACACCGGGCAGGAGCGAGAGATACGAGGCCAACACCCGTCGGCGATGCGCCGCCTCCGGCCGGTCGGGCATGCGCAGTGTGAGTGGCCGCCACACCAGACCACGCAGGTTGGCCACGACGGTTCGCTTCAGCTCACCGAGGCCGGCGCGTAGCGCGAGTCGGGCCGGTGCGCACTTGGCGAGCACCAGCAGACGATTGCGCTCGGTGTGGAAACGGAACACCGGTGAGCCCACACCACTCGACTGCGCGTGACGGTGCCGCACCACGGCTCGCGGTTCGTACACGTAACGCCAACCCTGGAGTCTTCCGCGCCACGACAGATCGGTGTCTTCGTAATAGAGGAAGAGTCGATCGTCGAACACACCCACCGAGTCGAGGTACTCCCTGCGCAGGAGCACCGCTCCCCCGCACCACGCGAACACCTCGGCCGGTTCTTCGTACTGGCCGCGATCGCGTTCGAGGAATCCGCGGTCGCCGCCGAATCCGGCGCGATACAGATTCGAGCCGACGTTGTTGATCACGTCGAAGGGCGTGCCGGCCACCCGAATGTCGTGCCAGGTCGCAACTTCACCCACTTCCACGGACTTCTGTTCGGCTTCGCTGCGCACGTGCACCCGGAGCGGTCGTCGAGCACGGAGCTGAACGCTCACGACCTGATCGACCGGACTCGCGTCTCCGTGCGCGATCCGGATCGATCCGCGGGCAGCCGTCCAGCGTTGCATCTCGTGCTGGGTCGGATCCTCGGCACCCTGCAAACCGAAAACGCCTTCGTCGAACGAGATCCGATCGGACTTCTCGCCGTCGAGGCGCAGGGCCGTGAAGCACATCGTGGCCGTATCGGCGGCGCCATCGGATTCGATCTCGAATTCGGCACTCGTGAACCGGTCGGCGAAGAGCATCTTGGCGCTCACGGCCCCGATGTCGTCGGCGGCCGAGATCGCGCGCTGCATCTCGCGCAGCCAGCCGGGTGAGACCGTCGCGTCGTTGTTGACGAGCGCGAAGAGATCGGGGTCGAAGCCACCGAGGGCTGGCGCCTGGAGTCCGAGATTGCAGCCACCGGCGAAGCCGAGATTGGCGAGGGGCTCCAGGATGCGCACCCGCGGCATGGTGCGGCGCACGCGCTCGGTCACGTCGTCGAGCGAGCCGTTGTCAACCATCACGATCTCGAGTGCATCGGCCGGCCAGTCGGTGGCGAGCAGAGACTCGAGGCAATCGATCGTCATCTGGCCGCCGTCGAACGACAACACCACGACCCGAACGCGCGGATGAACGGTCATCGGGGTCCCACGATCTCGACGGATCCTCGTGCTCGCGTCGAATACTCGGTGGTCCACCCGGCCAGACGTTCGGCGAAATCGCGGAACGTCCATGTACGAGCATGGTCCACCGCGGCCGTCGAAGCCCGCCGCCATGCGTGATCGTCGTCGAGCAACGTTCGGATCGATTCGGCCACGACGCGGGCCGCGTCGTCGTCGGACATTCCATCGATGTCGACGATGGCCAGACCACCATCGGGGACGGCGGTGTGGGTCGCCATCGAGGTGATCACCGGAATCCCCCGCGCCACCAGATCGTTGATGGCCGCCGACATCTGACCGCTCGCATCGTTGCGCAACTGCACCGCGACGCGGTGCGAGCCGACGTGGCGGTCGTAGTCGGACACCGACACGCGGCCGGTCAGGTGGATTCGGTCGGCCACCCCAAGACGCGCGGCCAATCGTTCGATGTGTTCGTCGGTGTCGCCGTTGACTCCACCTACGAAGGTCACGTCCACTCCGAGGATCGCCGCGAGGTGCACGAGCACACCTGGCCGCTTGTTGTGATCGACCCAACCGGCGCTCACGATCGATCGGGAGGGAGTCGCGACGATGGGCTCGACTTCGGGGAAGGCAAGAGGCAGCACCAGAACGGGAGCGGCTGACGGATCGATCCGGTGAACGACGTCGGCGGCTACTCGTGAACTCACGATGACCGACTTGGCCGATCGCAACACCGGCTCGAGAAACGTCACGCCGCGTCGATGATGTTCGTCGGCGTCGAGGAGGTCGACGAATTCCGACGATCGCGCTCCCACCCGTTCGGCGATCATCGAACGCGCCCAGTCCTCGTTACCCGACAAGTGGGCCGTACCCACATGGCAGCCCACGAGCGTTGCCTCGTGCAACCACGCGTGCACCGGCCACCGTTCGGCCACGGTGACCGAAGCGCGATGGTGCGGTGACGACCCGAGGGCCACGACGACTTCGTCGAAATCGTGCATCGGCACGTACCGGCCCAGTGCCGCCGCCGACCATTCACCCTTCACCGCACGAGTGTCGGACGCGCTCGTATCGGCGAAACGCATCAAGTCGCCGGCCGAAGCGGGCCAGTGGTCGGCGATCGCTCCGCTGTAGGGGCCGATACCCGATGGCGACGCCATGGCTGGGGCCACCAAACCGATGCGTCGGCCCACCCGCGCGCGCCGCGGCCGCCGATGCGCTTCGAGAAGTTCCAGAGCGGCCACGGCATCGGTTCCCACCCGCGTCCAGGTCCAGCGTTCGCGACAACGCTCGGCGGCCTCGTGCAAGTTCGCCCGGTGCCCATCGTCGGTGAGCGCCCATTCGATGGCCCGGGCGATGGCTCGCGGGTCGTAGGGGTCGAAGAGAGCGTCGTGGCAATCGATCACTTCGGGTAACGAAGTGGTGTCGGCGCAGATCACCGGACAACCGCATGCGGCCGCCTCGGCAACGGGCAGTCCGAAACCCTCGTCGAACGACGGGAACACGGCGAGTCGGGCGCCCTGCAACAGCGCCACCATCTCGTCGTCGGTCACGGCATCGGTGAACACCACGTCGTCACCGACACCGAGCCCTCGCATGGCGGCGACGTTCTTCCACGCATCGAGAACCGGCGCGCCCACCGCGCAGGCCACCACGAGCTGTGTCGTCCGGCGAATCTCGGGGCCGAGCAGATTCCATGCGCGCAGGAGTCCTTCGGTGTTCTTGCGTGCGTCACCACCCGTGACGGCCACCACCGCGCCGCGCTTCGGGTCGAGACCTTTACCGACGAGACGCGACAGACGATCGAACGGGTCCGCTACGGACGGCACGAACATGGGTTCCACGCCGGCTCCGATCACGTGGATCCGGTCGCGCGGATAATCGAGCGCCTCGGCCGCGGTACGGGCCGAGAACTCACTGATCGCCAACATGCCATCGACCGTGCGGGCGAGCATCGATCGCACGTCGGCGAGCTTTCGGGCATTCGGGTCGAGTAGATATCGCGACGGGTACCGATGCGGAATCACGTCGTACATCACGGCCGCCACCGGCAGACGAGCTTGGGTCACGGCACGCGGAATCGGGTCGAGTGACACCGGATGGAGCATGAGTTGGGTGGCCACGTACCAACCGCCATCGGCCGCGACATCACGCACCAACTCGGGCGACCACGGCTGTACGTCGAGTTCGGGTGCCGTGACGCGCAGAACATCGGCCTCCACGACCGACGACACCGCGGCCGTGACGCGCACGCCGGTGCGCGACAGACCGGCGAGGAACCCGGCGGTGTAGCGACCGATGCCGCGCTGACGGGCAGTCGGATGATCCACCGGACGGCCGTCCACCAGGATTCGGCGCACCCCGGCCGCACCCATGTTCGTCAGCCCTTGGCGAGATCGTCGAGGCGGTCTTCGAGTTCGGCGAGACGACGCTCGATCACCTGCGCGACTCCGGTGGCGGTATCGGCATCGAGGCGGAGGCGCTCGGCGTAACCGAGAAACAGCGGGAGCGACCGATCGGCACCACTTCGGATGTCGTGATTGAGCGATTGGATCACGCGATCGATGGTGTCGAGTTGCGCCTTCATCTGCTCGACCGAAGTGCGCAGATCGGCAACCTCACGCGCCAGTCCGCCCGGCCCTCGCCTCAGCAAACGACGAAGTCGCCTCATGATGGCCCGCACGATGCGCACGCATTCGAGCCTACTCAGGTCGGTACAGTCGGTCCGTGGCTTCCCCCGCCCATCGTGTGATCCGCACCACCAAGAATCTTCTTCGCCCACTGGCTCGTCGTGTGGGCCTCGCCGCACCGTCACCCGATTGGTGGTCGCGGGCTCGCCGTCCCGCCTCCAACGATCATCGTTCCGGTGCCCACGCCTGCAACGTGTGCCACTGGACCGGATCGGCGTTCGAAGGTCCCTTCCACACCGAGATGGCCGCGTGTCCGCGTTGCGGAAGCATCGCGCGCGACCGCTTCCTGATGCACTGCTTCACCGAACGGGCACCTGTTGTCGACGGTGCGCGCGTGCTTGAGACGAGCCCGCGTATGGGTGACGGTTACCGACGCATGATGCGCCGCTTCTTCGACTACACCGCCAGCGACTACGACCTCTCGGCGCACGAGGGCGACATCCAGATCGATCTGCAAGCCATCGCGCTACCCGATGCTTCGATCGACATCCTCCTCACTCCGCACGTCCTCGAACACGTGCCCGATACCGATCGCGCCCTCGCCGAGATCCACCGTGTTCTCCGGCCTGGTGGGCGCATGTATCTGCAGGTGCCACTCCTGCACGGCACCACTGCGGTACCGACCGAGCCCGAGTTCCACGCCGACAACACGCCCGTGTTCTTCAATTTCGGCTGGGATCTCATCGGGCCGCTCCGCTGCGCGGGCTTCACGACCCACGCCCTGGTGACCGCCGAGTGGCACGCGATGATCGCCGGAGCCCTCGATGCTCCCCCGTCCGCGGGTGACGGCTTCGACGTGGCGAGTCTGGTGAACGGTGCCCGCGAGCACCTCGACCTCACGCGCGATCTCGTGAACGTGGCCGATCTCGAGCGAAGCCAGCGCTACGGCTTCGTGCCGCCGTACCACTTCATGACGTGGGAGTGCGTCAAGTAGTCAGGCCCGCACGAAGCGCGCCACGCGCAGCCGGAAGCACAGGAAGATCATCTGCAGGCCGAGGGCAAAGGCCTTGACCTTGTTACCGGTGACCGAGCTCTCGCCGACTCGCGGGTGATAGCCCACCGGCACCTGCACGAAGTTGTGTTTGCGGCGCGCGGCCACGAGCATTATCTCGAAGCCGAACGTCGAGCCGATCCCCCGGAACACCGGCGTCATGTCGTCGATCGCTCGCCGACTCATGACTCGATACGTGCAGCCGACATCCGAGAGATACACGGTGTTGTAGAGCGCTTCGGCGAGTTTGGCCACCGCGTAGTTGCCGTAGCGCAGGAAGCGACCCATGTTGGCCCCCGAGAAGATGTGGGTCTGCACGGTGCGCGATCCGTACACGATGTCGTGGTCGCCGGTGAACGGGAGCAACTTCAGGAGGTCCTCGGGTGCGAAGGTGCCGTCGGGTTCGCACACGCACACGAGATCGGCGTCGGCCGTTGCCGCGAGCCCGCAGCGGATCGCCGCGCCGTAACCCTGCACGCTCTCGTGGATCTCGCGGGCCGAGGTAGCAGCGACGGCCGGTGAGGTATCGGGGTGCGCGTTGTTGTTGACCACCACGATGTCGTCGACGATGCCGAGAGACTCAAAACCCCGGATGCAGTCGGCGATCGAGAGGTGCTCGTTGTAGGTGGGTAGCACCACGGCGATGCGCTTCGCGTTCCACATGATGGCCACCTCCCCGGTTTGCTCAGGCCGTCCGGGGAACATACAGGACGGCGCGTCCGACCACCTGCCGTTCGTAACTCTCGACCGGAAGTCGGAGTCGGTCGAGATCCTCATCGGCGGCGTCGAACACGAAGGCGACCTCGTTGTCGTCGGCGGCCGCGACGATGCGATGGCTCTCGGGCAGTCGCACCACGTACGGGTTGCCCACGACTTCGGTTCTGATCCGCTGATCACTCGCGAACTCCACGGGGAGCACCCACCAGAAGTTTCCGGCCACTCGCGTGATGTCCGCGTCTTCGAGGCGGGTCACGAGGCCGCGCACATCGGCATTCGGGTCGTCCACTGTGCCGCCCAGATTCGTCGCTGCCCACGGCACCACCAGCACCGCCACCCATAGTGCGATCGCCACGACCATCGGGGTGAAGGCGGTTCCTGCGACTCGACGCACGAGCACCGACGCACCCACCACGAGGTTCACGATCACGAAAGGCAGCACGATCATCCCGTAGCGGCCATCGGCCACGTATTCGAGATTGCCGAACAGACTCATGATCGGCCACGCCACAACCACCGGCACCACGAACACCCGATCGGCGCGCCCGCGCCGCCAGAGCGTGAGTGCTCCCATCACGACCACCGTCACGAGCACCACACCGACGACCGGCCCGACCGCCGGGCCGAAGGTCCAGTGCCCGTCGAAGTCGCGCAATCCGAGCGCGCGGGGCATGAGTTCGGTGAAGAACCGTGCGAGTCGGGTGGCGGGCGAATCGACTCCAGTGGTCGGCTGCTCGAGCGAAGCCCAGTCGTTGCGCATGTTCCAGGCGATGAACGGCACATTCACGAGCACGGCGCCCGCCAGTGCCGGCAGCCACCAGTGCCGAGCACTTCGACGACGAGTCCACGCCGGTACGAGGGCGATCGGGATCACCACCGCCACGAACATCGGATGGATGTACACGAGAAGTCCGACGAGTGCACCCACGATCGCGCTCTCGCGTGCATCCGGCCGTTCACGACGCAACGACCACCGCGCGGTCAGGGCCGCCGTCACCATCACGAGCATCCCACTCGCGTAACCCTCGTAGGCGCGCATCGACATGACCATCGATGCGCCGGGCGCGAGCCAAACGAACGAAGCACCGACCATTGCCCACGAGTTGGCGACCATCGGCCGCAGCGCCCGGTACACGAGCACCGCCGTGATCGCCCACAGCAGAGTCGGTAGGAGTTTGAGCGCCACGATGTGCGCCCCGAACACCCACACGAAAGGCGCGAACAGATAACTCTCCGGCACGGCGGTGTAGGCCTGACCTTCGAACACCACCGGCACGTCGCCCCGGAGGATCTCCATGGCCTGCAGGCCGGTGTACGACTCGTCGGCGTTGAGCGCACCTTGTGGCGAGCGGAGAATCCACACGCGTAGCGCAATGCCGGCCAACACGACGGCCAACACGACCAAGCGCTCGCGACGGGTCACACCGAACCCGGCCGTTCGCGCCGAACCGAAGCGGGCCGGTCGGCCACCAGCACTTCGAGTCCGACTCCGCACCAACGTCGCCGCCATTTCTCCACCACGCCACGGGGACTCGTGATCACGCTGACCCGATCGGTGGGGTGTGCCTGTGCTCGTGCGCCGGCTTCGTCGACCAACCACTCGGCCTCCGCGTCACCGATTTCGGAGTCGATACGAACCACGTGGCTACTTGCGCAACGATGATCCCGAACGGCCACGCCGTCGTCACTCGGTCCGAGTCGCGCGGGCTGACCCGCGAGCACGCTCCGCCACTTCGACTCGAACACTTCGCGCGATCGCAGCGCGAGCGCGGTGCGTGACGCACTCGGCGGTGCGTGGTGGTGGATCACCGAGCGACCCACCACCAAACGACAACGACCGCCCGATTGCCAGACCCGCAGCGCGAGGTCGACGTCTTCGAAGTAGGCCGGCGCGTAATCGGCCGCGAAACCGCCGAGCCGCGTGAAGTCGGCCCGCCGCATGAGCCAGCACGCGGCCGACGAATAGTCGACGTCGCGCGAGAACATGACTTCGTCGTACGAGCCCGGCCAGCGCGGCCCACCGATCGGGTCGGTGCCGCCGTCGTCGAACACCACCTGACCGGCCTCCTCCACCTCGCCGATGGGCGACAACACCGGTGGCGCGGCGATGGTGACGCCGGGGTCAGCGAGTGCACGTTCGAGCGGAGCCAGCCAACCCTCGGTGAGTTCGAGATCGGGGTTCAGGAGTGCCACCAGTTCGGAACCAGCGGCTTGCACACCGATGTTGTTGGCCACCCCGAATCCTTCGTTGCGATCGAGGGCGATCAGCCGCACGTGCGGGGCGTGTTGCGCCACGTCGGCGGCCATCGAACCCGACTCGTCGGGTTGGGTCACGACGACGATCTCGGTGCTGGCGCGGTCGGTCGTGCGCGCGAGCGATTCGAGCATCGGCCACAGCGTCGGTGTGGGGCCGTAGGTGACGGTGACGCAACTGAGGTGAGGCACTCAGCCTCCCTGGACCACACCGCGCGCGCCGGTGATCTCCCATTGCACGGGAATGTGCACGAGTCCGACGTCGGTCGACGTGTACTGCCGGACCTCGAAGCGAATGCGCTTCTCCCAGTGATCGAAGGGATGCATCTCGGAGTGATCGGTCACGGCGAGGGTGAGTTCGTAGGTGCCCTCGAGAATCGGAAAGTGCGGCATGGTCATGACCGCGCGCGCTTCACCGTCCACCAACCCGATCGCCTTCGAGCACCGACGCGTGGAGGTACCCCATACGGCGTGACCGTTCATGGTGTCGATCCGCATGTTGACCACGATGTCCTGCAGGGGTCGGAACGTCCGGAAGTCGATGGCGATCGTGAGCGGATCGTGCGTCGTGAGGACATCGAGGGGCTGGCCGTCGGCGCCGAGAAGTTTCACCGAGGTGATCTCGGCTTCACCACTACCCCACCGCGCACCGAGTTCACCCTCCACGCGCACGGCGTTGTGGCTCTGACCCGAGTACGCCGAAATCACTTCGCCCGCCGGGCCGACCATCTTGAGATCACCTTTGTCGATCCAGGCGACGGTCTCACAGAGCTGCTCGACCTGCGAGAGTCCATGGCTCACGAACACGATCGTGCGGCCATCGCGCCGGAACTGCTCGATCTTCTGGGCGCACCGACGCTGGAAACTCTCGTCGCCCACCGACAGGACCTCGTCGATGAGCAGAACATCGGGCTCCACGTGGGCGGCCACCGCGAAACCGAGGCGGACGAACATGCCCGACGAGTAGTTCTTGACGGGGGTGTCGATGAAGTCGGGCAATCCGGAGAACTCGACGATGTCGTCGAAGCGGGCGTTGATCTCCTTTTTCGTGAGTCCGAGGATGGCGCCGTTGAGATAGACGTTCTCGCGACCCGAGAGTTCGGGGTGGAAACCGGCGCCGAGTTCGAGCAATGCCGACACGCGACCCTCGATCGTCACGCGACCCTTTTCGGGATAGAGAATGCCGGTCAGGCACTTGAGAAGTGTGCTCTTGCCCGATCCGTTGCTACCGATCACTCCGAAGGTGGAGCCCACCGGCACTTCGAATTCGATGCCCTTCAGTGCCCAGAACTCTTCGTAGCGCGCTCGCCGTCCGCGCAGTACCGCGGCCTTCAGATATTGGTTGCGCTCGTGGTAGAGGCGGAAGCTCTTCCAGACATCCTCGACGACCACGGCGGCACTCATGCACCGTTCAGTCTTACCGATACGGACTAGGTTTGACGGGCATGAAGGCCGTGACCAGCGTGGTCGCCTCCCGGGAACTCCTCTGGAATCTGACCCTGCGGGAACTGCGCACCAAGTACCGCCGTTCGGTGCTCGGCTGGACATGGTCGATGCTCAATCCGTTGGCCACCGTGGCCATCTATTCGTTCATCTTCGGCGTGCTGTTCGACGCCGAGGCGCCGCGCGGTGCCAACAGCGGACTGCACGGATTCGGCTGGTTCCTCTTGTGCGCGTTGTTGCCGTGGAACTTCTTCGCGCTCATCAACAACATGGGTCTCGGATCCATTTCGGTGAATGCCGGATTGGTGCGCAGGGTTGCGTTTCCGCGTGAAGTGCTGGTGTTCTCCAACGTGCTGCACGCCTGCACCCAGTTCGCCATCGAACTCACGCTCCTGTGCATCATCATGCTGGTCGTCGGCAGCCCGATCCTGCCGTGGATCCCGGTGGTGCTCCTCACGAGCTTTCTCATCGCCGTTTTCGGAGCCGGCTTCGCGCTCGCCCTCTCCACGATGTCGGTGTATTTCCGCGACCTCGCCTATCTCTGGGGCATCTTCTTGCAGTTGTGGTTCTTCGCCACCCCGGTGGTGTACTCGGCGAGCCTGATCGACTCCAAGGCTCCCGAGTGGATGCAGCCCATCCTGAAGGCCAATCCCATGAAGTTGGCCACGAGCGTGTACCGCGACTGCCTGTATCACGCGCAGGCCCCCAACTGGTGGGGACTCCTGTTGTTCGCCGGTTGCGCGTTCGCGAGCCTCACGATCGGCTGGTGGATCTTCCATCGGCTCGAGCGTCGCTTGGCCGAAGAAGTCTGACGAACCTCTAGCTCGCTCGCGCGAGACGGCGCGTCGCGTCGCCGGCCACCACGAGGGCCGCCACGAGCAAGACGATCACAACTGCGTTGGGCATGGTGGGCGGATGCCACCTCGCCTCGAAGGCGAACTTCCACGAACCGGCGTTGCCCACGGCGTAGCGCCGCAGGTTCTGTACGAAGGCAAGCGCGTGCACGAGCCCCCACACCGACACCTCCAGCACTCCGAGACGGCGCGAGATCACCACGCCGATGTCGGCGGTGCCGACGGCAAGTGCCGACATCACGGCCACCGCGAGCCAGATCGGCAGCAGATAGCGCCCTTGGAAGTACGGGTAGCGGAACATGCCGAACACGATGGGCACCACGAAGAGCATGCCGAAGGCGATGGCCACCGACGCCCGGCCGCGCGTCTCGGCACCCACGAAGCCGAGCAGCACGACCGTCATCGCCACCACGACGGCGACGAGGAAGAGTTCGGGACCGACGTAGGTGTCGATCCAGCCGAAGGTGCCGACCATGTGATCGAGGTAGATCCGCATGACCTTGACGGCCTGCCAACGCGAGCCGTTGCCACCAACTTCGGTGTTGGTCAGGAACCGGTGCCCGATCGGCACGACGAACACCACGATCACAAGAGCCGTGAGAACGGCCAGAACGAGATTGCTCCCCCGGCGCCAGTCGATCTTTCGTATCCGCGCGGTGAGATCGGCCGACCACCAATACGGCGCGAACACCGCGAGTAACACTCCGACGGTCATGATCCCGTCGCGGCGCACGAGCAGAAGACCAAGGAGCCCTCCCACGAGTGCGATGGTGCTCCCCCGAACCGGATCACGCCACACCCACTGGCGCACCGCGCCGGCCACGGCAAGCGCCGCGAAAGCCACCGTGATACCCGACGGATTCACCGTGCTCGCCACGAACACCGACATCGGCGTGAGTCCGAGCAAGAGCCCGATGAGCGGCCACCGACCACGGCCGGACAGCAGCGCGGCGGCCATTGCGATGAGTGCCGTGCACACGAGCGCGAGCCACACGCGCATGGCGTAGGCGCCGAATTCACCCGAGGTGAAGACGGCCGGCACCGCGGCAACCGCGTGGAAGAGCGGTGGGTAGTCGCGCGTCTTGGTGGACACTTCGGTTCCGTCGGCACCCCACGTGTTGCGCGCGCAATCGGCGGTGACAGTGCCGTTGAACTTGAAGCACTCCGGCGCGTCCATGGGCAAACCGTCGGTCTCGTAGGGCGGAGCGAAGTCGAGATGTGCGAATCCTTGGGCACGCGCCATGTGGGCCGGTTCGTCGGGTGAGGCGAACAAAGGGTTCACGAGGCTCCAGAGCACCGTGAGCGGCGCGATCACGAGCATCACGAGACGCCACACGCGCCAGAACTCCGATGACGTCGGCCGATCGTGGCTCACGAATCCGACCCTAGCGATCGTCGCTGCGCCGAGCCGACAACTCGGCTTGTATCGAAACGGCCACGAGGATCATCCACGGCACCCGGTTGGCACCGATGTTGGTTTCGCCGAGGTTCACCACCGCCACGTACATCACGGCGGCGGCGAACCACGGCGCATACGGCGAGCGCGACGCGATCGAACACCGCAGTGCGCGAATCACGAACCAGATCACCGCCCCCAGCGCGACGACGGCCACCAACCCGCCGCCGACGAGCACCTCGAGATAGCCGTTGTGGGCTTCCCAGAGATTGCGGCCCCTCGCCCGCAGCGCGGCGCGCAAACCTTCGTCGAACCACGCCGCCATGAAGCCGAAACCCTGAACGGGTCGGCGCGACCACGCGTCGACGATGTCGTACCACACACCCGTGCGACCGGTCATCGAAGGTGAGCGTCCGAACCACGACGTCACGGTGTCGCGGAAGAGGAACGCGGTCAGCGCGGCCACCGCCGCGAGCGCCGGCAGGAAGCGAAGCTGCCGCTGATGCTCGGCCGATGCCCGAATCCAGAGCACGGCGAACGCACCGGTGAGCACCGAAAGGCCCACGGCGATCAGTGGAGTCACCGAGTCGGTGTGGTAGCCGATGGCGATGGCCAGTCCGAGACCGGCGAGTGGCGCGAGGGCCAGTGGCCGACGACGCCAGACCCAGATGAGCGCGATGCTCGTGAGTCCGGCCACGGCCGTGGCCGCGCCGAGGAGGTTGCGGTTGAAGAACACTCCGGTGAGGTAGCCGCGGTTGTCGACCGAGTTGGGCCACTCACGCCAACGTGCCCACACACTCCACACCAAGGTGCTCTGCATGGCTGCCCACAGCGACGACAGGAGCGCGATGGGGCTCAGAGCCGACCCGGCACCGAGCATGGCCGCTACGGCGGTGGCGAGGATCAACGACTGTTCGAAGCTTCGCCACGGATCGATCGACCACACCGTGCTCAGCAGCAGAACGGCCACGAACGCGAGGTGTACGCCGACGAGACGTCGCGCCGCCCACGGACGCGACCCGGAGACGATCGCCGTTACCGCCACCAATCCGTAGGCAACGTACGAGACCGCCTGGATCCAGTTGTCGTCGAGGAGACCGGTGCGCGAGCCCGGGAAGTCAGTGCGAATCCGGTACGACGGACCGCGGGTGGCCACCACGAAGGCGAGCGTGGTGAGAACCCACACCACCGCAGTCACCAGCGTGGTCGGTCGGGTGCGCCCTATGTCGGTCCGGGTGTCGATGGACATCACTTCTAGCGTCGCGCAACGACGCTCGGGGCCATCGGCACAGCCGATGGGGTACCCTCTGATCGGCCATGAATGCGCAGACCCCGGCCCCCCGCCACGGTGGTGCGCCGATCGCACCGGGCACCGATTGGCTCGTCAACCGCATCTCGCCTCGCCTCGTGCCGTTGTGGCGCCGCGGGTTCCGCGTGCTCTTCGTCCTCGACGCCATCGCGCTCTACGCGCTCATGGTGCTCATCAACCTCGTCCGCTTCGGCACCGACTGGCCCACGTATCCGCTCTCTCATTACTGGTTCGGTTTCAGCGTGGCCACCGCCATCCACCTCGTGGTGGGTTACTTCGCCGGGCTGTACGAACGTGAGCCCCGGCTCGGCCAGCGCCCCTGGCTCCCACGCGTCACCATCGCCATGGCCATCGCCATCGGCGCCGACGGTGTGGCCTTCGTGGTCCTCGACCGCTATCTCATGCCGCGTCTCAATCTCGTCACTCTCTTCGTGACGGGTTCGGTGGCCCTGGTGGCCAACCGCCATCTCAGTCGATCGCTCAACGTGCGCCGTGAAGGCCCACCCCGAGTGGTGCTGGTTGGCCGCGCCGAAGCCGTGACCTCGGTGCGCACTCACCTCGCCCACAGCGATCGGGCCGCCCAAGTGGTCGACACCCTCACCTCCACCGACGATCTGCCGGCGAGCGTCACCCGCCACCAGGCCACCGATGTGCTGCTCCTCGACGTCGATGCCTTCGGCCGCGTGTTCCCCGAACCGCTCACCACGCTCGAAGCCGAGGGAATCGGGTTCCTGCAGCGAGTCGGCGCTCAGGAAACCCTGCTCGGCTTGCAGTCGGTTCGTCAGGTGGGCGGCATGCCCTTCGTACGTCTGCGCCTGCACACGCTGCCTTCGTACAAGGTGCGCCTGAAGCGCGGCTTCGATCTGCTCCTTCTGATCGCGCTCAGCCCAGTGGTGATCGTGGTGACTGCACTGCTGGCTCTCTACGTCCGCATCCGGGCCGGTGCGCCCGTGTTCTACACCCAACAGCGCGTGGGCCGTGACGGTCGTGTGTTCACTCTCGTGAAGTTCCGGACCATGCGCACCGATGCCGAGCAGTACGGCGCGGTATTGGCCACCGAAGGCGATCCACGCGTGGTGCCCGGACTTGCCTGGATGCGATCCACGCGTGCCGACGAAGTCCCGCAGCTCTGGAACGTGCTGCGCGGCCACATGTCGCTCGTGGGCCCGCGCCCCGAACGTCCCGAACTCATCGCCACCATCGCCGCGCAAGTGCCCGGCTACGAACGTCGTCACGAACTCCGCCCGGGGCTCACCGGGCTCGCTCAGGTGCAAGGGCGCTATCACACCGATGCCGAGTTCAAACTCGGTCACGATCTGCAGTACCTCGTGAACTGGTCGCTCGTCCTCGACATCCAGATCCTTCTGCGCACCATCTGGGTGGTGCTGGCCCGCCGTGTCTGAGCAATCGCAACGTTGGCCGACGGTCTCGGTCGTGATCCCGGTGCTGAACGAAGAGTTGCATCTGCGCGACGCGGTGGAGGCCATTCTGCGGCAGGAGTATCCGGGCACCTTCGACGTGTGTCTGGCCCTCGGACCCTCGCGCGACCGCACCGAGGCCGTGGCGCACGAGCTCACGCAACGCTTCGCCAACTTACGCACCGTGCCCAATCCCACCGGTGCCACGCCGGCCGGGCTCAATGCCGCCATCCGCGCCACCACGGGCGAGGTCGTGGTGCGCGTCGACGGCCACGCGGTGCTGCCCGATGGCTACATCACGCGCGCCGTGCAGACCCTCGAGCGCACCGGTGCGGTGAACGTGGGTGGGGTGCAACTCGCCGAGGGAACCACCCCATTCGAGAACGCAGTGGCCCTCGCCATGGCGTCGCCCTTCGGCATGGGTGGCGCGCGCTATCACACCGGCGGCGCCGAAGGGCCGGTGGACACCGTGTACCTGGGTGTGTTCCGACGCTCGGCGATCGAGTCGGTTGGCCTCTTCGACGAGTCGCTCATCCGTAATCAGGATTACGAACTCAACATCCGACTTCGCGCCGCCGGCGGTGTGGTGTGGTTCGATCCGCAACTCGCGGTGGCGTATCGCCCGCGCCCCAACGTTGCGCGCCTCGCTCGCCAGTACTTCGAATACGGCGCCTGGAAGAGGGCCGTCCTTCGCATGCATCCGGGATCGCTGCGCCTCCGCCAGATCGTCGCGCCACTCGCGCTCGCCGCCATCGTGGTGGCGTTCGTGCTCTCACCGTGGCTGCCGATCGCGCTCGCCGTGCCCGGTATCTACGCGGTCGCGATTCTCGTGGCGGCGGTGACCACCGGCGCTCGGCACGGTGTCGGTTCGGTGCTCCGCTTGCTCGGTGTGTTCCCCACCCTGCACATGTCGTGGGGTGCGGGGTTCTTGTTGGGTCGCTCGCTCTGAGCCGAGCACTCCCCGATTAGCCTGACCAACGCATGTCGGAAACACCGCCCGAAGTCCCGGTGAATGCCACGCGGGCCATCCGCGAGATCATCGGAGCCCACTGGCGGCGCATGCTCGCCTTCTGCACCTCCACCTTCGTGGCCGGCTTTCTGGAAGCCACGTTTCTCGTGGTGGTCACGCGCAGTGCGGTGGCCATCGCCGATGGTCGCACGATGGTCGACATCCATGGCGGTCGCATGTGGTCGATCGGATCGGCCGCTGCACTGGGCGCGGCCGTACTGGTGGTGAGGCTCGCCTTGAGCCTGATCAGCCTGCGCATGCAGTCGGGGCTCACCTATCGCGTGACCACCGATCTACGTCGCGAACTCGGTGCCGCGTTCTTGCGGTCGGATTGGGCCGTGCAGTCTCGGCAACCGAGTGGCGCGCTCCAACAACTCGTGGTGCAGTTTCCGGCGAGTACGTCGAGCCTCGTCTTTCAGTTGTCGAATGCCATCGCTGGCGCGCTCGGACTTCTTTCGCTGCTGATCATCGCCCTTCTCATCGACGTGACCTCCACCGTCGTTCTGTTCGGGGCCGTGATCGTGCTGGCGCTGGCTCTCTCACCCATTCGGCGGTCGGTACGTCGGCGCTCACGGCTCGCCGTGCAGTACCAAGTCGACTTCGCCAATCGGGTGGCCGAGATGGCCGATCTGAGCCTCGAGGTGAACGCCTTCGGCGTGACCGACGCGGCGGTGGCGCGCCTCGACGGGCTGGTGGAGCGCGAAGGTGCGGCTTCGCGTCGGGTGAGCATGCTCTCGGGTCTCGTGGCGCCGGTGTACATGACGCTCGCCTACGGCGCGATCTTGGTGGCGCTCTTGATCCTGAGCGATCTGAGTTCCGACAACATCGGCAGCGTGGGCTCGGTGATGCTCATCATGCTTCGTTCGCTCACCTACGGTCAGCAGTTGCAACACGGCGCGACGGCGATCAGCCAGTTCTCGCCGTTCGTGGAGCGCATCGGCGACGCTCGTCGGCGCTTCCGGGCGGCCGCGCGTGGTTCGGGCGAACATCGGATCGAGGCCTTCGATTCGCTCGCCCTCACCGACATCACCTTCGGCTACGACGACTCCGTGGTGTTGCGCGACGCATCGGTGCGGATTGCGCGGGGCGAGATCGTGGGTGTCGTGGGCCCATCGGGTTCGGGCAAGACGACGATGATTCAGATCATGCTCGGACTCCTTCACCCGTCGGCCGGGCGTATCGAGATCGACGGCACCGATCTGACCCGGATCGACGCCGACGCGTGGCGACGCTTGGCGGCCTACGTTCCGCAGGACTCCCGACTCGTGAGCGGAACCGTGGCCGACAACGTGCGCTTCCTCAGGCCCAACATCTCCGATCAGGACGTGGAGCGCGCACTCCGCGACTCGAACCTCGGTCTCGACCCGAGTCGATTCCCGCAAGGCATCGAGACCGATCTCGAGACCGCCGGCCGCGAACTCTCGGGTGGTCAACGCCAGCGTTTGGCGATCGCTCGCGCGCTCGCCACCAATCCGTCACTCCTCGTCCTCGACGAACCGACGTCGGCACTCGATGCCGACTCGGAGGAAGTGATCGTGGAGACCTTGGCTCGGCTACGCGGCAAGGTGGCCACGGTGGTGGTGACCCATCGCGAGTCGACTCTTCAGGTGTGCGACCGAATCCTGAGCGTGGAGGGTCAGCGCGTGGTGGAGCGTCGGCCCGCCGACTGAACCCACTCCTCGAGTAGTCGCACGAAGGCGGCGCCATCGGAGTTCCAGTCGAGATGACTCTTCACGTGGCGCCAGCCGGCCGTGCCGTGCTGATCGCGCAGAGTCGGACTGGCCGCATACGCCATGACGGCGTCGGCCACTTCAGCGACAAGATCGGGGCCACTCCATGTGCGCGTCACTACTCCGCCACCACTGGTTCCCACGAGTTCGGCGGCGAGTGGAAGCGGCGTGGTGATCACGGGCGTGCCGTGCGCGAGGTACTCCATCACCTTGGTGGGCTGCGAATGGCGGTAGTTGGGTTCGTCGAGCAGCAACGACAGCCCGGCCACCGCGCCCTCGACTTCACGCATGGCTTCGGGATTGGCGAGCGGTCCGCGAAAATCGATCGCGCCGCGATCCTGCGCGTCGCGCATGATCGCTTCCACGTTGCGATCGGCGGCACCGATCACCACCACACGCGGTCCACCGCGGGCGGTGAGTTCATCGCCGAGCGACACCAGCGCCGCCGCCCCGCGACCGGTGGACACTCGCCCCACGTACACCACGCGCGCCGGCGCTTGAAGCGCATGCGGCGCAGGTGTGACCCACGTGCTGTTGGGTACCACCGGCGCGCCGGAGAACCGCGCGCCGTACGAGTGCTCGGCCAGCACGATGCGAAAGCGACGTTCGGCGAACCACTGCGCGCCACGCAGCACAACTCGTGCAAGCGGGCGAACGGGCCGGGGCAACCAGCGTCGGTCGCCCACCGACGCCACGAAGTCTTCGTGCACGTCCCACACCAACACCGCACGTCGCCAACGACCGAGCCCCACCGGCAAGATGAGTTCGGGGTCGTGGATCAGGATCACATCGGCCACGCGCGCGAAGCGACTCAACACCCGCCGCGCCTGCCACCAACTCGCCACGCGCCGCCGACCCACCGCGCGCTCGATCACGATGCGCTCCACCCCCGGCGCGTCGAGTCGGCGCGACTCTTCACCCGGATCGGGGGCGATGAGGGTCACCGAATGCCCGGCCTCGGCGAGTGACCGGATCTGGCGGTGCACGATGCGGGCGTCGTCGCCCCGGTGGGCCACGGTCACGACGACGACGTTCACGGGGTAGCCGACCTCAGAGGCGTTCCACGTTGGGCCCGTGCATACGTCCGCGCGTGTCGAACACCAAGGGCGCACCGGCGGCGATGCGCGCCGGATCGAACGCCGCATGCCACTGCAGCACCACGGCCACATCGCAACCGACCAGGGCTTCCTGGAGATCGGCGATCAAGGTAAGGGGTTGGCCGTCGACCACGAAGCCCTCGAGGTGCGGATCGTGACCCACCGCGTCGAGGCCGACGCGTCGGAGTTCGCGCACCACGTCTCGGGCCGGTGTTTCGCGATCGTCCGCGATGTCGGCTTTGTAGGTGAGGCCGAGCAGAAGGACTCTGGCGCGGGCCGGTTCGGGGTGTCGCGCGGCGAGCAAGGCCTGAACACGACTCACCACGTAAGCCGGCATGCGTCCGCTGATGTCTTGTGCGAGTTCCACGAACCGGAACTCGTAGCCGAGTTCACGCACCTGATGCGACAAGTAGTTGGGATCGATCGGGATGCAGTGCCCACCCACACCCGGCCCCGGATAGAACGCCGAGAACCCGAAGGGTTTGGTGCGCGCGGCGTCGATGGCCGCCCAGAGGTCGACGCCCAAGTGATGCGAGATCACCGCCATTTCGTTGACCAGCGCGATGTTGATGTGCCGATAGGTGTTCTCGAGCAACTTGGCCATCTCGGCTTCACGCGGCCCGGGAGCGCGCACCACCGTGTCGACGAGGAGTGCGTAGAACTCGGCGGCGCGCTCGGTGCAAGCGGGCGTGAACCCACCCACGATCTTGGGTGTGTTGCGCAGGTTCCACGTGGGGTTGCCCGGATCGATGCGCTCGGGCGAGAACGCGAGGGCGAAGTCGCGCCCGGCCACCATCCCCGACTCCTCGAGGATGCCGCGCACCAAGGTGTCGGTGGTCCCCGGGTACGACGTGGACTCGAGCACCACGAGCATGCCAGGGCGGAGATGATCGCGGATCGTGCGGGCGGCGGCCTCCACCGCACGCAGATCGGGAGCGCGTCGCTCGTCGAGCGGTGTGGGCACGCAGATCACCGCCACATCGGCCGTGTCGAGACAGGCGGGGTCGGAGGTGGCCGTGAAGCCGACCTGCACCATGGCCGCCACCTCGGCATCGGAGATGTCGTCCACATGGCTCCGACCGGCGTTCAGCCCTCCGACCACCGCCGGGGAGACATCGAACCCGGTCACCGGCACACCACGGTGTGTGGCTTCGCGCACGAGGGGCAGACCCACGTAGCCGAGACCGAGCACCACCAGCTGCTGGCTCGACTCGCTCACTCGGACTCCTCGGATCGACAGGTGATGACCATCGGCCATCACTTCGAGCATACGACTGCGTCGACGCGCGGCTCCGGACCAGCACCCTCCCCTAACATCGCCGCGTGGGCTCGCGCGTGTCTCCCAATCAGCGGCGAGCCTTGCGGGCGGCCCGCAAGATGATGCGGCGCGCCATCGATCGTCGGGCCGTGGCCACCATGGT
>SXGQ01344252.1_pt1 | contig 21654 bp, 15 predicted proteins | sample 3178371 | NCBI WGS metagenome assembly SXGQ01 (sample SAMN11356859, study PRJNA531348) | freshwater metagenome | isolation source: freshwater sample F1-20 | place: China: Fuxian Lake, Yuxi | collected 2017-12-25 | reverse complement strand
TCGGCCGCAGCCGCGGCGGATTGATGACGCTGTGCTGGGCGGCGGAGAATCCGGAAAAAGTGGCCGCGTTTGCCGGTATTTTCCCGGTGTGCGACTTGGCCAGTTGGCCCGGCCTCGCCAAGGCCGCGTCCGCCTACGGGATGACGACCGCGGAACTGGAGGCGAATCTCGCTGCGCACAATCCCATCGATCGCCTTGCGCCGCTCGCGGCGGCGAAGATCCCGCTCTTCGCCATTCACGGCGACGCCGACAAGCTCGTGCCGCTGAACGCCAACTCGGCGCTGGTAAAGTCCCGCTACGCCGCGCTCGGCGGCGAAATGGAACTGATCATCGCGCCGGGGCAGGGGCACACACATTGGGAGGGTTTCTTTCGCTGCCGCGAGTTGGTGGACTTCGTCGTGAAGCACGCGCGCCGCTGACGCGCTTCCTTCATCCATGACAACGCCAACCACGCTCACGCTTCTGGCCGCAACGCTGCTGGCCTCGCTTGTCCCGCTCCAGGCCGCGAGCGTTCCCGCGCAGGGGCGACCAAACATCCTCTGGCTGATCGCCGAGGATGCGGGCCCGGACTTCGGCTGCCACGGCAACGCGAGCGTGCGCACGCCGAACCTCGACCGGCTGGCGGGCGAGTCGCGGCTCTATCGCAACGCGTTCTCGACGGCGTCCGTCTGCTCGACCTCGCGCTCGGCCTTCATGACGGGCGTGTTCCAGACGCGCTTCGGGGCGTCGAACCACCGCAGCCATCGCACGGCGGCGCATCCACGCCCGGCCGGCGTGCGGCTGCTCTCGGAGAGGCTGCGTGAGGCGGGCTACTTCACCGGCAACATCCGCGAGCTGCCGCCGGAGCTCGGCTTCAAGGGCACAGGGAAGACCGACTGGAATTTTTTCCAGACCGGCAAGGAGTTCGACAGCGTCAATTGGAGCGAGCTGAAGGCGCGCGCGCCGTTCTACGCGCAGATCAATCTTTCCGAAACGCACCGCGTCTATCGCAAGGCCGCGAGCAACCCGGTCGACCCCGCCATGGTGACGTTGCCGCCCTACCTCGCGGACGATCCGGTGATTCGCGACGACTGGGCGGCGTATCTCGACTCGCTCGCCGTGCTCGACGCCAAGGTGGGCGCCGTGCTGGACCTGCTGCGGAGGGAAGGTCTCGCGGAGAACACCGTCGTGTTCCTTTTCGCGGACAACGGCCGCGAGGACTTCCGCGGCAAATATTACAGCTACGAGCAGGGTTTCCGCGTTCCGTTGCTCGTGCGCTGGCCGGCGCTGCTCGAGCCCGGCAGCACGAGCGATGAGCTGGTGAGTCTCCTGGACGTCCATGCCACGACGCTCGCGCTCGCTGGCGTGAAAGCCGAGGGCCTCGATGGCTGGCCGATGTTCGGACCCGGCGCGAAGAGCCGCGACTACGTCTTCGGCGCGCGCGACCGCATCGACGACACGCCGGATCGCGTGCGCACGGTGCGCGATGCGCGCTTCAAGCACATCCGCAACTTCGAGCCAGATCGGCCCTACCTGCAGCGGATGGCCTACGCCGAGGTAAGCAATCCCACCTACAATCGCATGCGCCGGCTCCACGCCGAGGGGAAACTCAACGCCGAGCAGCGGACGTTCATGGCCGCGCAGCGCGCGCCGGAGGAACTCTACGACTTGCAGGCCGATCCGTTCGAGTTGAACAACCTGGCCGGCGACCCGCGCCACCGCGCCACGCTCGAACGCTTGCGGGCCGTGCTCGCCGCCTGGCTCAAGGACACGCGCGACGAATCCGCCGCGCCCGAGGATTCCGCCGATCTCGACGCGCAGCTGAAAAACCTGGAGAAGATCGTCGCCGGCCATCGGCAAAAACTCGGGCCCTCCGGACGGCTCGAAACCGTGCCGGGGGCGCCGGAGAGGAAGGACTGAAGGGCTTTCGCACCTCGATGAAATCGCTTCTACGCCTCCTCACCCCGCTGCTGCTTGCACCGCCGGCCGCTTTCGCACAACTCGCCGAAAGCCGCGATCTCGCGAAGCCCGAGGTTGCCCTCGCCACCAAGGCGGCCAGGCGCGCGTGGGAATCCGCGCCCGCTGACGTGAAGGCGCGGTGGCAGCAGCAACGCGACGCGTTGGTCAACATTGACCTCGCCGCTGACACCAAGCGGCAGGTCGTCATCGCGCGCGGTTCGCCGGATCCGGGTGCTTATCACGCGCATCCGACCACCGCGATGCTCGCGGACAACAAGACGATTTTCTGCGTCTGGAACATCGGCCACGGCGGTCACGCGGGGCCGATGGCGCGCAGCGACGACGGCGGTCTCACCTGGACCCGCCTGGACGACTTGCTGCCGCCGAACTACGTCAATTTCAACAATTGCCCCAGCATCTACCGCCTCACCGATCCGCGGGGCAAGGAGCGCCTCTGGGTGTTTGCCGCGAAGACGCCGATCCGGGGCGACAAGTTGACCAAGGAAATTCCTGGCCGCCTGCAGGGCTACATGCCGCGCATCGTCAGCGAGGACGACGGCAGGACGTGGCGTGAGGAGCTGCCGCTGGGGCCGATTGCCCCTGGCGCTCCCTCCCAAGCCTGGCTCAGCAGTCCATTCCGCTGCGTCATGACCTTCTCCAGCATCGTGCGGCTGAAGGACGGTTCCTATCTGGGCATGTTCCACCGGGGGGGCGGCGTCGGCGAGGAGCCGAAGGGCACTCGTCAAGTCCTGCAATCGATCACGCGCGACGGCGGCTTCGCCTGGTCGGAACCGGTCATCGCCTGTGATGGCGCGCAACTCGACGGCAAGGTGCCGTGCGAGCCCTATGTCTTCCGTTCGCCCGACGGCGACGAACTCTGCTGCATCATGCGCGAGAATGCACGCAGCGGCACCAGCATCGTCATGTTCAGTCGTGATGAAGGCAAAACGTGGACGAAGGCGGTGGACACGCCCTGGGGCCTCACCGGCGACCGTCACCACGGCCTCCGCCTGCCCGATGGGCGCCTCGTCATCGTCTTTCGCCACGCCGCGCCCAACGCGAAAGACAAGGGGTTCATCGCGTGGATCGGCACCTACGACGACATCAAGCAAGGCAGGCCCGGCCAGTATCGCGTGAGCCTCCTGCGCACGTTCAAGGACGGTTTCTACCCCGGCATTCATCAACTGCCCGATGGCACCATCGTCGCCACGACCTATGCCAATTACCGCCAGGAGGACGTTGGCTGCTCGATAGTGAGCATCCGTTTCAAGATGAGCGAAGTCGATGCGTTCGCGGCGAAACTCACGTCTGGAGCCACGAAATGAAACCCACCTTCACTCTCCTCATCGTCCTGTTGCTTGCGCCGCTGGTCGCGCGTGCCCAAGACGACGAACCTCGCAATCTGGCGAAGCCCGAGGTGGCGTTGGCCGCGAAAGCGGCGAAGCGCGCGTGGGCCTCCGCGCCCGCCGACCAGAAGGCGTTGTGGCAGCGGCACCACGGGGCGTTGCAGCACTTCGATCTCTCCGACGACACGACGCGGCAGATCGTCATCGCCCGCGGTTCGGCCGAGCCCAGCGCCTATCACGCCCATCCGACCACGGCGATGCTGGCGGACAGCAGGACGATCTTCTGTGTCTGGAACATCGGCCACGGTGGCCACGCCGGCCCGATGGCGCGCAGCGACGACGCAGGTCTTTCCTGGCGGCGGATCGACGCGGTCATGCCGCCCAACTACATCAACTTCAAGGGCGGCATCATCTACCGCCTCACCGACGCACGGGGGAAGGACCGCCTGTGGGTCTTCTCCGGGAAGACGGCCTTGGGCAGAGACGAAGTGATGAATGACTTCCCCGGCCGCCTGCAGGGCTATGTTCCTCGCATGGTCAGCGAGGACGACGGCAAGACCTGGCGCGAGGAGCTGCCGCTGGGCCCCGGACGCGTCGCCAAGGATGAACCGTTCCGGTGCGTCTTCGCCTTCTCGACCATCGTGCCGTTGAAGGACGGCTCGCACCTCGGCCTGTTCCACCGCACCGGCGGCACGGGCAAAAATGCCACCTTGCAGGTGATGCAGTCGATCTCCCGAGACGGTGGATTCACCTGGTCGCAGCCGGTGATGGTCTGCGACGGCACGCAGCTCAATGGCAAGGATCCCTGCGAGCCATATGTGTTCCGCTCGCCCGACGGTAACGAGCTCTGCTGTCTCATGCGGGAAAACAAGCGCACCGGCACGAGCCTGATGATGTTCAGCCGCGACGAGGGCAGGATGTGGAGCAAGGCGGTGGACACACCGTGGGGGCTCACGGGCGATCGCCATCACGGCATCCGCCTGCCGGATGGGCGCTTCGTCATCGTCTTTCGCAACGCGGCGCCGAATGCGCCGGCGCGCTTCGTCGCCTGGGTGGGCACCTACGACGACATCCGGCAGGGCAATCCCGGCCAGTATCGCGTGAGCCTGCTGAAGACGGTCAAGGATGGCTTCTACCCCGGCATTCACCTGCTGCCCGATGGCACCATCGTGTCCACGACCTATGCGAGCCTTGGCCAGAACGAAAATCCTTCCATCGTCAGCGTGCGCTTCACGATTGCCGAAATCGACGCGATGGCGGGGAAGGTTGCGCGATAACCAACCCTTGGCACACGGAATGAAAATCATCCCCGGCCTCCTGTTGACTCTCGCGTCGCTGACCGCGCTGGCTGCCGCCGACGTTCAGGGGCGGAAGCCCAACATCGTCTTCATCCTCGTCGACGACATGCCCTACGCGGGAACGAGCATCACCGGCAATCCGGTGCTCGAAACGCCGCACATTGATCGCATCGCGAAGGAGGGCATGCTCTTTTCCCGGGCCTACAGTGAGACGGTGTGCGGGCCGAGCCGCGCCACGATCATGACGGGGCAGTTTGCGGGGCGGCACGGGCGCACCGACAACGTGCCGGGCGTTCATCCCTTCGCCCTGATGCAGGAGCCGCTGCGGCCGCTGCCCGCCGGCGTGGAGCCTGGTGGTTTTCCCGGCGACGGCGCGGCCGGCGCCCGACTGCCCGATCCAGTCCAACCGGGAGGCTACTCGCTCGTGCAGGCGCTGAAGGCCGGCGGCTACCCCACGGCGATTTCGGGGAAATGGCACCTGCCGATGCAGCATCTCACGCCCGTGACGGCCCCGCGCTACGGTTTCGATTTCTGCAACGAGCGCGCCGACCGCAGCCAGCCTTACCGCGATGCGCAACGCTTCACTGACGACGCCATCCGCTTCATGCGCGAAAATCGCGAACACGCTTTCTTCCTCTACGTTCCGTTCGTGGCGGTCCATGGTCCCCATGTCGTGCCACCGAAGGATCAGGCGCGCTGGAAGGAAAAACTGCTAGACCGCGACGTGGGCATCCACCCCGACATGCTCGCGTCGCTGGAATTCGTCGATCGCTCCGTGGGCCGTGTGCTCGATGCGCTAGATGAACTCGGACTCACGGACAACACAATCGTCCTCCTCGCCAGCGACAACGGCGGCGTGAGCAAGACCGTCCACTCGGTGGACAATCACCCGCTACGCATGGGCAAGGGCACGCTCTACGAAGGCGGTGTGCGCGTGCCGCTTTTCATTCGCTGGCCTGGTCAGATCACGCGCGGCCGGCGCAGTGACGTGCCGGTGCATTTCGCCGACCTCTTTCCGACACTGTGCGACGCGGCTGGCGTGCGCACCAATCCGGCGCACAAGCTCGACGGCGTGAGCCTCCGCCCGCTTTTCCGCGGCGATCCGCTGCCGGAGCGCACACTGTTCATCACCTTTCCGCACTACCTCGCCGGCTATGCCACGACCCCCGTGCGCGCGGTCGTGCGGGGCCGCTACAAGCTCGTCTGGCACCCCTGCGACCACCTCGAGTTCGAGGGCGGTCGTGTCACAAGTGCGACTACCAGCTACGTCGCCGAACCGCTCGCCGAACTCTTCGACCTCGAATCCGATCCCGGCGAGCGCACGAACCTTGCGGCGCAGTATCCTGAGAAGGTCGCCGAATTGAAGAAACTCTTCACCGCCTGGGCGAAGGAGGCCGGCGCCAAGGACGTCTCGCCGAATCCCGCCTACGATCCGCGCCGGCCGCTGCTCAACTCGCGCGACGAAGCGCTCGGAGCCGGAAAGGCAGGCAAGAAGTGAAACGATGTCGCATGAATAACGAGACCAACATCAGCTCTCAGTCATCCACCCGATCCGCAAGGCCAGCTGATGGGATCGACCGCCGTCGGTTCCTAAACAACTCGATGATCGCGGTTGGCGGAGCCTGGATGCTTGGCCGGCCCGCCTCGGTTGCGCGGGCACAGGCAACCGCCCCGGACCAAATGCCGGCAAAGCCGGATGCAGTCATCAAGTTGTTGCCGGCTTCGATTCTCAAGCTGCATTCAACCGGTGAGGTCACCCAGATCGAGTATGCCCCCAAAGAGCCGGTGGTTTATACGAAGGAGAAGGAGGCAACTCGCTTGCTGGTTGTTTTCGATCTTCCGGATCATGCTCCGAAACGCACCGCTTACGCCTCCCTGAACGGCTCCTACAGAGCGTTCGGAGTAGGCGCGCCTCCCTTTCTCTTGTTGAAAGGAATCGACCAAGAAACGGCGCTCGGCCCAACGGACGATTTCCGCCAGTTATCTAGCGAAGCCGAACCGCTCAATGTGGCCACCTTGCGGGAGAATCAGCAGGACCGTTTCGGATTTCGCGCGATCACCCGCTTTGCCAACAAGATTCTCGGGCAGGGGAAGAAGAGGGCAATTTTCATCATTGAGGTCCCGGGTTTTCCGGGGCGGCACGAGATCAAGTATTTTACCGAGAGCATCCCGGAAGTGGTGGAAATTGCGGGAGCGCCAAGCACCTACCAACAGGTGGCGGTAGAGAATTTGAGTTTGGAGATCGTGGAGACAGGACCGCGCTATGAGATTAACGAGATCATGCGTCCGCTCTGGGAGACGGATTTTGTTTTTCGCGAGTCCGTGCTCAATGTGCGCCGCGGCGACAAGTTTGAGGAAAGCAAACTTCTTTTCCGTCCCGAAAGTATAGTCGAAGTTTGGAATAGCTCACTGGACCGGCGTTATCAGGAGGGCGTCGATTATGAAATGACGGCGGAGGGACTGCGACTCACCGCAGAAACCCGTGCGCCGTTTGGCCGGGCCGAGGAAATGTTTCCTCCTCAGGCCTTCAACCGGCCGGGCGAAGCGACCAGGCCACTGCTCAAGGGCGGAAATCTGCTCCTCTCCGAGGCCTACTATAAACCCCGGCAGTTGACGGTGAGTTATCGAAGCAGGAACAAGACCTGGAACGGTCCGAGGTTTGCCGCGAAGACCGACCTGCTGCGAAGAACAACTTCCATGCTGCAGGCAGGAAAAGCGCTGAAGGTTGTGGTCACTGGAGATAGCGTGACGCGGGGCGGCAGCGCCAGTGGCTATGGGGGAAGTCCGCCGTATCAACCCTCCTGGACTTACCTCGTGGCGGAATACTTGGAAAAAAACACCGGAGCCAGGATCGACCTTACCAATGCGGCGGGGCTCTTTGCTCCCTCGTTTTTTGTGGAGGCCAAGCCGGACTTGGTGATTTTGCAGTCAGTCAGTCCGGCCGGCCTGAGATTCTTCCGGCCCATTATCGAGATGCTTCGGCGGGCGAAGTTGCCCACCGAAATCATCGTATTATTGCCCCTGCAGACGAATCCGCAGGCGATCAAGACTGAGCCTTACCGGGAGTATCTGACCGAGCTGCACAAAATGGAACGGCCAGGTCTCGCCGTTGCGGATGCGTGGACCTTGCATGGAGAGATGCTCAAGCGGAAGAGCTACATGGATATGACGGGAAACAACTTCAATCATCCCAATGATTTCCTGATCCGAGTCATAGCGCAGAGTGTCGCTTATCTACTGACGCCGTCAAAGCGGCCAAGCCAGGGATGAATACGGCACGAATCAGAGCTGAAATGAATCCGCTCGCAGCGGTTCCACCTGATTCCGAGCCCTCTCCTTCCATTATGCCATGAGACCGTGGTTCATCCTCATCGCCGCGTTTCCGCTGGCCGCCGCGGCCGCCGAATTCGAGCGCGACATCCTTCCGCTCCTGCAGCGGCACTGCGTCGAATGCCACGGCCCGGAAAAACAGAAGGGCGATCTGCGGCTCGACGCGAAGACCTTCGCGCTGAAAGGAGGCCACGACGGCCCGGCCTTCGTTGCCGGAGATCCCGCTAAGAGCCTGCTCTTCCAGCGCATCACCAGCGCCGACGAGGAGGAGCGCATGCCCGCCAAGGCCGATCCGCTCTCCGCCGCCGAGATCGCGCTCGTAAAATCTTGGATCGAAGCCGGCGCCGCGTGGCCGGAGAGCGACGTGGACCGCGCGGCGGCCGTCGATCCGCGGCTCCAACACTGGTCCGTGCAACCGGTGCAGGCGGAGTTTCCGGCAGGCGCGTCGATCGACGCGTTCATTACGGCACGCCTGAAAGAAAACGGACTGGCGATGTCGCCCGCGGCCGACCGGCGCACGCTCATCCGGCGACTTAGTTTCGACCTGCACGGGCTGCCGCCGACACCGGAGCGCGTGGAGCGATTCGTCGCCGATCGAGACCCGCGGGCCTACGAAGAGCTCGTCGAGGAGCTGCTCGCCTCGCCGCACTACGGCGAGCGCTGGGCGCGGCACTGGCTCGACATCGCGCATTACGCCGACACGCACGGCTTCGAGCGCGATCAACTGCGCCCGCACGCGTGGCGCTACCGCGACTACGTGATCGCGTCACTCAACGCTGAAAAACCCTACGGCCAGTTCCTCCGCGAGCAGATCGCCGGCGATGTCATCGCGCCGGGCGATTCCGCAGCGCTGGTCGCCACTGGCTTCCTCGCGGCGGGACCGTGGGACTTCGTCGGCCACGTCGAGACCAAGAGCGACATGCTGCGGCGCGCTGCCCGCGCCGGGGATCTCGACGACATGGTCACGCAGGTCATCACGTCGACGATGGGCGTCACCATTCATTGCGCCCGCTGCCACGACCACAAAATTGATCCGATTTCGCAGCGGGACTACTACAGCCTCTGGGCCGTGTTCGCCGGCGTGAAGCGCGACAACCGCGAGGTGGACCCGGCCGAGTCGAAGCGTTTGCGCGAGGAAAAGGAACGGCTGCAAAAGCAGCACGCTCGCCTGCAGGCGGAATTGCTCAAGCTGTCCGGCGGTGCGCTCGACCTCGCCGACATGATCGGCGGCGGCAACGGCCACGGCTCCGGGAAAAAAGGCAGTGGGTTGCTCCTGGAAACCGGCGAGGTGGAGACCGCCAAACTCGGCCTGCACCGCAACGTGAAGCCGAACCGCCTCGCGCCCAATCGCATCTCGCTGCCTGAGACGAATGCGTCGCGCTTCGTGAAGGGCGTCTTCCTTCCGAATGGCGGCGAGAGCGGCCAGGCCAAGCTCACGCTCGCTCCCGGCGTGGTGCTCAAGGACATTCCGCCCACGACAGGCCTCGCTTGGGACATCGTGCGCAACGGGCCGCTCAATGCCCAGAAACATGCGCGCATCGATGGTATCGACTACGCCGCCGAGGGGCACTCGGTGCTCGGACTGCATGCGAATGCCGCGGTCGTCTTTGACCTCGCGGCCATCCGTGAGGCCAACGGCGTGGGCGACCTGCGGCTGACGGCCGCGGTCGGGTTCGGCGCCGCCCCCGGGGCGTCGTCGAAGGCGGATTTCGCGGTCTACCTCGATGGCGAGCGCGCCCTCCACCGCGTCGGCCTGGTGAAATCCGAGTCGTTCACGATCGACCTTCCGATTCCGTCCGCGGTGAAATATCTAACGCTGATGGCGACCGACGGCGGCGATGGGATCGGCTCCGATCTCCTTTTTCTCGGCGACGCCCGCCTGCGGGCGGAAATCGACGCGACGGCTCTGGCTGCCGCCGATCGCGCGCGAATCGACAAGCTCAAGGCGGAGGTCGCGACGCTGCAGCAGGCCATCCAGGCGGTCGCCGAACCGCCGCAGGTGTTCGCCATCAAGACCGAAGACCGTCCGCCGGTCACGCGCGTGCAGCGCCGCGGCAATCCCGACGACGAGGGTGCGGAAGTGTCGCCTGGCGGTTTTCCATGGGTGCAACATGCACCGGCGGAGTTTGGCGACAACTCCCTACCCGAGGGTGCGCGGCGGCGTGCGCTCGCGGACTGGATCACGCATCCAGCCAATCCGCTCACGCCGCGGGTCCTGGTGAATCGCCTGTGGCACCATCATTTCGGCCAGGGAATTGTCGCGACCCCGAGCGACTTCGGGCTCGGCGGTTCCTCGCCGTCGCATCCGGAGCTGCTCGACTGGCTTGCGGGCGAATTCCAGCGCAGCGGTGGTTCGTTGAAACACGTGCATCGGCTGCTCGTGACCAGCGCGACCTATCGCCAGCAGTCGCGGGCGTCGAATTCTGCGGCGGCGCGTCTCGATGCGCAGAACCGCCTCCTCTGGCGGCAGAATCCCCGCCGGCTGGACGCCGAGTCACTGCGGGACACCGTGCTCGCGGTCGCGGGCACGCTCAACCCCGCGATGGGCGGCCCGGGATATCGGGATTTCAAATACACGGAGGCCTACGCGCCGCTCTACGACTACATCACGCCCGACGAACCGGCGCTTTGGCGGCGCAGCATCTACCGCTTCATCGTGCGCACGACGCCGCACCAGTTCATGTCGACGCTCGACTGCCCCGATCCGGCCAACCTCACGCCGGTGCGCGTGCAGACGACCACCGCGCTGCAGGCACTCACGCTCTCGAACAACGAGTTCATGCTGAAGCAGGCGCGGCATCTCGCCACCCGCGTCGAGCGCGAGACTTCGTCGCGTGAGACCGCCGTACGCCGCGCGTTCGCGCTCGCGTTCCAGCGCGCCGCCACCGACGCGGAAGTCCGCGCCGCTGCCGCGCTCGTGGCCGAGCAGGGGCTCTTCGCTCTCTGCCGATCGCTCCTCAACGCCAACGAATTCATCTACGTCGACTGACCGATGCACGCTCCCTCCGCCTATCCGTGCCGCCGGCAAAAGCGCCTGGTGACGCGCCGTGATTTCCTCCGCGAACTCGGTGGCGGTCTCGGCGGCGTGGCGCTTGCCGCCTTGCTCCACCAGGAGGCCCGCGCGGCGACCAATCCGCTCGACGCCAGGCGCGGGCACCATCCCGCCAAGGCCCGCGCCGTCATCCAGATTTTCTGCCCCGGCGGGCTGAGTCACATCGACTCGTGGGACCACAAACCGGAGCTGACGAAGCGCAACGGTCAGCCTTTCGATCCCGACGGCAAGCTCCAGTTCTTCGCTTCGAAACCCGGCAACTGCCAGGGGAGTTGGTGGCCGTTTCGCCAGCACGGGGAATGCGGTCGATGGGTGAGCGACCTCTTTCCCAAGCTGGCCGAACGCGTGGACGACCTCGCGTTCATCCACTCGATGCAGAGCAAGAGCGCGCTGCACGGCCCGGCGATGTTCATGGCCAACAGCGGATTTATCCTCCCCGGCTTTCCCTCGATGGGGGCATGGGTGACCTACGGGCTCGGCAGCGAGAACGATAACCTGCCGGCCTTCGTAGTGCTGCCCGATCCGCGCGGGCTCCCGCCGGGCGGCGTGATCAACTGGGGCGCGGGCTTCCTCCCGGCGATCCACCAGGGCACCACGATCGCGGTCGACGACGGCCGGCCACCCATCGCCGATCTGTTTCCGCCGGGCGAGTTCGCGCACCTGCGCGGAGATGCGGAACGGAGCAGCCGCGATTTTCTCCAGTCGCTCAATCGCGCGCACGCCGCGGAGCGCGAGGGGCAATCTGAACTCGATGCACGCATCGCCGCCTACGAACTCGCCGCGCGGCTGCAGCTCAGTGCGCCCGAGGCGACCGAGTTGCGCGCCGAGAGCGAGGCAACGAAGAAACTTTACGCGCTCGAACACGAGGACATCGGTCCCTTCGGCCGGCAGTGCCTGCTCGCCCGGCGGCTCGTCGAGCGCGGTGTCCGTTTCGTGCAGATCTTCTGCGGCGCCGAGAACACTGCGACCAAGAAGATCCGGCCCAACTGGGACAGTCATGAAGACGTGGTGCGCGACCACGGCTACTGGGGGCCGATTCTCGACACCGGCTCTGCCGCGTTGCTCACCGACTTGAAAGCCCGCGGCCTGCTCGAAAGCACGCTCGTGATTTGCACGACGGAGTTTGGCCGGCAGCCCGGCGCGCAGGGCGGCGGCGGCAAAGGTCGCGACCACAATCCGGCCGCGTTCACCGCGTGGATGGCCGGCGGTGGCGTCAAGGGCGGCACCGCCTTCGGCGCGACGGACGACCTCGGCTTCAAGGCCGCCCTCGATCCGACCTACAGCTACGACCTGCACGCCACTGCGCTGCACCTGCTGGGCCTCGACCACGAGAAGCTGAGTTTCTACCACAACGGCATCAACCGACGCCTCACCGACGTGCATGGGCATGTCATCAAACCGCTCCTCGCTTGATTCACTCCCAATGACGCCATTCCCCCGCCGCCCGGTCATCGCGCTCCTCTGCCTTTCCGCGATCGTATTTAAAGCCACCGCGGCCGACGCACCGAAACGCCGAGCGTGGGAGGATGCCCCCGCGGAGCAGAAAGCAGCGTGGGAGCGCCAGAAGGCCGCGCTCAAGATCCTCGATCTCACGCAGGAGACGCACCGTCACGTGATCGTCGCGCAAGGCTCGGCGCAGGACTACCACGCGCACCCGACGACCGCGATGCTCGCGGACAACCGCACGATCATCGCGGTCTGGAACATGGGCCACGGCGGACACGGCGGCCCGATGGCGCGCAGCGAGGACGGCGGCCTCACGTGGACACGCCTCGACGACTCGCTCCCGCCCAACTACCGGAACTTCAAGAACTGCCCGAGCCTCTACCGCATTGCCGATCCGCAGGGGCGGGAGCGGCTGTGGATCTTCGCCGCGCGCACGCTGACCGACAAAGAAAATCCCCGCGAAATTCCCGGCCGCTTCCAGGGTTACATGCCGCGGATCATGAGCGAGGATGACGGCAACACCTGGCGCGAGCTGCCGCCGCTTGGCAACCGCATCGCGATGGACAACCCGTTCCGCAACGTGATGACGTTCTCCAGCATCGTGCGGCTCAAGGACGGTTCGAGCCTCGGAATGTTTCACCGCGGCAGCGGGCTGGGGGAGGGCGGCACGCTCCAGGTGCTGCAGTCGATCACGCGTGACGGCGGTTTCACCTGGTCGCAGCCCACGATCGCCGCCGACGGCCACGAAATTGCGCCTAAGCTCCCGTGCGAACCCTACGTCTTCCGCTCGCCCGACGGCAACGAACTCTGCTGCATCATGCGCGAAAACAAGCGCACGGGCACCAGCCTCGTGATGTTCAGTCGCGACGAGGGAAAAACGTGGAGCAAGCCCGTGGACACGCCGTGGGGCCTGACCGGCGACCGCCACCATGGCATCCGGCTGCCCGATGGGCGCCTCGTGATCGTGTTCCGCAATTCCGCGCCGCTCGCGCAGTCGCACTTCATCGCGTGGGTCGGCACCTACGATGACATCCGGCACGGGCGCCCCGGCCAGTATCGCGTGAGCCTGCTGCGCACGTACAAGGATGGTTTCTATCCCGGCATTCACCAACTCCCCGACGGCACCATCGTTGCCACCACCTACACGACCTACGGCAAGGACGACGGTGGCTGCTCGATCGTGAGCGTGCGCTTCAAGGTCGAGGAGGTTGATGCGTTGGCCTCGCGCGCGAAGCTATGACCGCTGTGCGCAAAATTCGCCACTCTGCGGATCGGCAAGCTCCCGCCAGCACGTGCCCCGGAAGGGTCAACATGCCCCACCTCCACTCCATCCAAACGGCCACGACGAATCGGCAATTGAACCACCAAAACTAAGAATCACCACCTCAACCAACTCATCAACGTGAACGAAGACGAAGCGACAATACTTCACGGACTGAACCAACTCAGATAATCGTAATCCGTCTACCTCAACGCATCGCTGTATGCAAAGATTCAATCGAAGCCAACGCTTCAACAAAGTGAAACTGATCACGAAAAGTGAAAGAAAAGCATAGTTCAGGACACCGACTCCAGCTATTCGCTGTGACCTTTTTAGCTGTGCCCCGAGATGCTTACATGACCAGCGGATGAGCGGCACCAGCCGCACTTTTCTACCTATAAGTCCGGGGACACGCCACCCCTAGCGTTCGCTAGGAATCGGTCGCCACTTCGCCACCACTTCGCCACCATTTCGCTACTCCGCCACCACTCCGCCGCCACTTCGCCACTACTCAATTTGATCGTGAACGGCGGCGTCGACCCGAATGACCGCTGCGCGCGCGCAAAAAGGCGCAGCAGACGACAAAAAGAATACCCTACCTCGACCGCCTGAAAATCGGCGCACCGAGAGCGCCCGCGCGCAGCGCACAGTCAGTTGCGCCAGTGTTCGCTCAAACGTTCCTGCTCGGCGGCCAAGAGCCGGGCGTGCGGATCATGCTCGGCCAGGAAAAGTCGGAGGCGGGCGTCGAGCGACCGACGGATGACCGGGGTGCCGAGATAGCCCGGAGCGCGGCTCTCGAACCACGCGACCACCTCCACCGATTTTTTGTCCGCGTAGTCCGCGAGGCGGCGATAGTGCGTGCCCCCGCACCAGCCCCAATCGGCGGCGGCCGTTTCGCTCCAGCGGGCAATCTGCGCCGCCAAGGTCGTTTTCCGCGCCTGAGCCCGGAGCGAGGGTAGTGCGTCGAGCAGGCGGCCTTCGGCGGCGTGGTGACGTTTGCTCCTCGCTTGCAGCCGGGTGAAAAAGGATCGCCACCACCACTCCGGGTCGACTCGGGCCATGCGGCTCGGAATGGAATCGTCCGCGGCGTCACCGAAGAAATCGTCCGCGAGACCCTGGCGCGGATGGGCCCTCCAGTAGGCGCGCGCGGCGGCGCGCTGGGCATTTTCCACGGCCAGGGCGAGTCGTTGGCGACTGGCCCAAAAGGCGGATTGGAGCCGCACGACTTCATCGGGCAATCGAAAATCAATGGTAGGCAACCGATCGCGCTGCTCGGCAGGGGCTCCGGCGAAATGTCGCGCTTGGCCGGCCTCCATGGCTTCGCGCAGTTCGAGGTAGGCCGGGCCGCCGGACCGTTCGTAAGTGGATTCAACGACGCGTTGACGCTGCACCTGCAAGGCTACGGGCGGACGCCGCAATTGCCGCGCACAGATTTCGCGACTGATCGCCGAGACGAAGGGCACCGCAAGTTGCGGTTCGGCCGCCCAGCAGCGCGGCAACGGCGACGCGTCGAATGCGCGGCTTACGCGCCAGTCCGTCAGGACTTGCGCCCACGAATCGAAGCCGGTGGGAAGCGTGAGGTGCAACGGTCGATATTGTATCACGGCAGGCAACCGCGCCCGGGAAGGCGGGCTTGGGCCGGCACCGGGAACAAGGTTGCGCCGGACTTCGCTGCGCTCCGCGCGGCGCGACCCTGTTCCTTCGACGGCCGGAGAGGGTCCGGAACGGCCGCGGGAGATCGGCGCCGGACCGCTGCGCTCGCGACCACTCCGCCTGCGGCTCCGTCGGTCGCGTCCGGCCCCGACCACCCGCGGCTCGTCCGGGTGCCGCGCAATATCCTGGGCTACGATGTGATTGGCGGCACGCGCCGCGAGGCGGGCCAGGACAATATAACGTGCCTCCATCAAATTATTCGGAAGCGGAGGGTTTCGGCCGTGGTCCTATTGGACAATTCGCGGGCCGTTTTGCGGTGAAGGGCCGCGTTTGTGGAGTGGGCGGGGCTCGGTTGGAGTCGGCGGACCTCCGCGCATCGGATTCCGATGCTTTGCTGCGCCCCGTCCCGCGTCGGGCGCGGGCGGGGCTGACTGGGGCTGACGCCGCCCCAGCCCCCGGATTTCGCCGAAAAATCGGTGGGCTAAAAGCCCATGCGCGGCCCTTGGCGTGGTCGATTAGTCGTCATCCGAAACGATGGCGTGATAACCGATGCCTGGGTAACAATCTTGGCGGCGGCCAGCCCGGGCGTGATGGTCACCGTGGGCAGCGCTCTTACCCGCGCGACAGCTTGGGTAAGCACCGCGCGATCTTCGGCGGAGAGACGCGCCATGTCGCCGCCCTCGAAATAAACCAGCGCCTTGAGCGATTCGCTGGGCGGAAATGTCGGTTGAAACATTTTTTCCGCCGCCGCGAGTCCGATCTCCAGACGGGTGCCGGCCCGCAGCATGGCCGCGATGTCGCGGTAGTCCTTCGACTCCGAGCGTTGGAGAATGACCTTCAGTTTGGTGGCCATGAGATCGTCCAGCGAAGCCACGCGCAGCACGCCGTCGGATGTGCACTGCGGCTGACCCACGCGGCCAAACTCCAAGCCGCCGAAGAAGGCGACTTTCACGCCGGACTTGGTTTCGACCTCAAGAGTGTTCGGGCTTTCCTGCCGCACCGTGGCCGCCTTGACGAACGGCAGGCCCGCTCGCAGCCGTTGCGCATCGACACGTTGCGCACTGAAAAAGTCGAAGTCCACCGATTGCCGGTGTCCGAGGCGGAGCGCGATGGCGGTTCCGCCATATAGGATAAAACCATGTTCCTGGATCGACTTGAGTTCCGGCCAAAGCTGCCTTTGCGCAGCGGGCAAGATCTCAAATCGTGGGGCGAACGTGTCCATCACGGGATGCGGCGGACGGGCAAAGGTGGCACTTCGTCCGGTTCCGCCAGTCCGAGCCGATAGTGCCAGTAGTGCCAAGACCGTGCGTTGAACTGACCGGCCTCCGCTTGCTGCAAAACGGCGCGCAGGCCGTTTTCGCCCACGGCATCAGCCAGCCGGGCCGCATCCTGAAAAACACCGATGTTCATGACCTGCGCCACCACTCGGGCGGGATACTCCATCGCCTCCTCCGGGGACAGCCACCAGATGTAGCGGCGCGCGAATTCCGTCAGCAACTCCCGGTGAGGAAGTAGCTCCTCGACGAACGGCGCGGGCAAGGTCCGGGGTGTGCTGTGCGTCGCTGTTACCATGACGCGACTATGGTCGCGGCAGGCTCCGGAGACAAGCTGTTGCCGCGCACATTCGGGTAGTGTCCTGAAAGTTCAGCAAAAAGGCGGATCATGGTAGGTGGTTTGGTGAGGAACCAACAACCACCCGAAGGAGAAAAACCATGACCCGCCCGAAGCGGAACGATGAGCCGATCAATCTCACGAAACAAGAACTGCTGCGTGCCCTGACCGAGGACGACGCGTTGAAAAAGCTGATGCAGACGCTCCTGCAGGAATTGCTCGAAGCGGAGATGGACGAGGCGCTGCTCGCCGGCAGAGGCGAGCGCACCGCCGGCCGGCTGGGCTATCGCAGCGGGCACTACACGCGTTCGCTGGTGACGCGCGTGGGCAAGCTGGAGCTGCGCGTGCCGCAGGACCGGCAGGGGCGCTTCTCCACGGAGCTATTTGCCCGCTACCAGCGCAGCGAGAAGGCCCTCGTGGCGGCGCTGATGGAGATGTATGTGCAGGGCGTGTCCACGCGCCGCGTGAAAGCGATCACCGAGGAACTCTGCGGGCACGAGTTCAGCGCCTCCGCGGTGAGCGCCATCAACCGGAAACTCGACGAGGAATTGACGCGCTTCATGACCCGGCGACTCGAGGAGGAGTATCCCTATCTCATCCTCGATGCCCGCTACGAACGCGTGCGCGACAACGGCGTCGGCCACAGTCGCGCCGTCCTCATCACCCTCGGCATCGGCTGGGACGGTCGCCGCCACGTGCTCTCGGTCGAGCTAGCCAACCGCGAGAGCGCCAGCAGTTGGAAAGACCACCTGGTGCGTCTGAAGGAACGGGGACTGCACGGCGTGCGCCTGGCGGCCAGCGACGATCACGCCGGCTTGAAACGCGCGATCATGGAGACCCTGCCCGAAGCCCACTGGCAGCGTTGCTACGTGCACTTCCTGCGCAACGCGCTCGACTATCTACCGCGCAAACAAACCGACGACTGCCTGACCGAACTGCGCTGGCTCTACGACCGCCACACCGCCGAGGAAGCGCGCCGCGATCTTACCCAATGGCTCGCCCGCTGGCAGGACCAGCACCCCAAACTCTGCGCTTGGGTGGAAGCGAACATCGACGAGACCTTCGCCTTTTACCGGTTGCCCCGCGAGCACCACAAGCACCTCAAATCGACCAATATGCTCGAACGGCTCAACCAGGAGATCAAACGCCGCACGCTGCTCGTGCGCATCTTCCCCGACGAGCCGAGCTGCCTGCGGCTGGTGCGCGCGCTCGCCGTCGAGATCCACGAGGAATGGGTCGATGAGAACCGCTACCTCGACATGGAACTGCTCCGCGAACACCTGAAACGAAACGCCTCCCCTCAACCCAAAGCCGCCTGAAAAAGGCGGGGAGGCTGTCCGCCTCCCCTGCCGCCCCTCCGCTCAATCCACGAAAGGGAGGGAGCCAAGCCCCCTCCCTTAAACCCTCCCCCTAAATCTTTTTATCTCACCAAACCACCACACCACGAAACAGCTTTTGCTGAACTTGACCGACACGACTCACATTCGCCCCGTCGGATGTGCGCAGCGCGGTATGGCAATGACGGCGCCGCCCACCTAGCTTCCCAGCGAGATCGGGAACTTCGTTCGATGCCTTCACCTTTCGCCGCAGTGCCAACCGCCGAATCCGCCGCACGCACGGGATCGGCGGAGCGATCGTCTTTCGATCCGGCCCGGTTCAATCGCTTGAGCGAAGCGCAGATTCTCGAACAAATCGGCGAGCTGCTGGCGAGAGCGCTGATTCGCAGCGGGCACCTGTCGCGCTCGGCGCAACGTGGAGCCGCCGCAAAGGCAGCCTCGGCAACTCTCGATCCGGTGGCGATGATCCGCGATCCCGTGGTGCGCCAGATCGCCGGGTTTCTGAAGATTGCAGGCCACGCCAACCCGGGCGAAATTGGATTCGCGCTCGGCCTCAAGCGCAGAACCCTGACGCGGAAACTTCACCTGTTGCGCCGAACCGGCCTGTGCGTGGTGACGGGCAAGACGCGCACGGCGCGCTATGAATTACGCGTGGATTTCGCACGCAATTGACCCGGCGGCGTCGAACTCCAGTGTGATGACCGTGAAGTTGCGCCACCTCAGGACCAAATTCTCCAGGCTCGATCTGACCAGGAAGGATCGCGAGGTCGCCGCGCTGAAGAATCGACTTCGTGAAGAAGACCAGGCTTTGGCGAGCGCGGGCCGGCACGAGGAAATCGCGCTGCGTAATCGGCGCCTCATGGGGTTGGGGGACGGCGAACGCACGCGGCTGGTCGGTTTCGGCGGCGTTCGATTCGAGTGAGAACGGTCAGGCGAGGGCCATTCAAACCGCGAAGTGCCGTCTGATGCCCGGTGCTACAGCGGCAACTTTCACCCGATTGCCGCGAACCGCAGTCGCTGTTCATCGTGCGGCAATTCCGCGAGCGCCTTCATGCGATTGAGGCCGTAGCGACGCACGTCCTCGGCACTCGTCAAATCCAAGAGCTTCGCCTGAATGTCGTCCGCGAGCTGTAGCAGTTTCAGATGATGCGTGATCGAGCCAGGCGACAGCCCTTCCTCGGCGGCGAGCTTCAGTTGGTTGAGTCCGCGTTCGCTGTCTAGGCGACGGCGCCACGCCCAGGCGCGATGAATCGGATGGAGCATCGGCGGTGCTGCCGGTTTCGGTGCAGCGGGGCGGCGGGCGATGCCAAGTTCGCAGGGAAACGGGGCGAGCAGCGTGACCGGTTTCGCCGCGCCTGAAGGCGGCGCGATGGAGACATCGAGCGTCAGCACGAGCGGGCGAGCCGGCGCAGCGGAGTCGGCGCGCTGCACCCGCTCCTCGATGACGAGGCGCTCCGCCATGCCCTCGACCAGGCGATTGACGCGGAGCTTGAGGCGCAATTCGAGGAGCCGCGCACCGGCGGCGAGTTTGCCCGACGGACGCGACAACGGACGCACCTCGACGCGTTCGAGAAATAGCATCACGAGATCGCGCTGTTCGTTGGGCGAGAGGCTCGGCAGCAGTTCGCTGAATTTGCGCAACGCCTGGCTGACGCGGGCGGTTTCAATGTTGCCTTCCTCGCACGCCGCGAGTTCGAGGCGGACTTGTTCACGTTCGATGAGGAGTCGCTGTTTGTCGTCGCTGAGCGCCTCGGCTTGCTCGCGCAGCACGTCGTCAAGCGCGGTGGCGTGGCCGAGGACCAGCACGCGGGCGCAGTTGCGGAGTTGGTCGGTGACGCCGTCGAGGGTGCGTTCGATTTCGGAGAGTCTTGCGCGCAGCGGCGCGCGATCCGTCTGCCGCATTGCCTTCGCGTGCGCGTTCGTGGCCGCGAGCGCATCGGGATGCTGGCTGCATGCACCCAGAAATCCGACCACCGCCGTTTCGAGCGCAGTGGCGGAGACGTGCCGCACCGGGCACTTGGCGTCGCTGCGCTCTTTGTGAGCGTAGCCGCAGGTGTAGTAGCGGTAGGGTTTCCCGTCGGGATCGAGCTTGCCGCTGGCGTTGGGAATCATCGCCCGGCCGCAGCAGCCGCAGAACGCCACGGCCTTGAGCAGGTGAAAGTGTTTGTCGCGGTTCCGGAAGCGTCGCGGTGCCGGCAACGCCGCCGGCCGGATCGCGGCGTTCGCGCGCTCCCACACATCATCGGAAACGAGCGCTGCGTGTTGGCCGGGAAATTCTTTGCCGTTCATACGCACCCTGCCGGCATAGAGCGGGCGCGTGATCAAGCGGCGCACGATGTCGGAGCGGAAGCGTTTCTGGCCGACGTTCTGCTTGTCACCGCTGCGCCGGTTGAAAATCCGTGCACGGGTGCGGAGACCTTCGGCGTTGAGCGTGTTTGCAATCTCGGTGAGGGAAGTGAGACCGGCAGCCATTTCAAAAATGCGGCGGAGTGTGGCGGCCTCGGTGGGGTGCGGGCTCAACCCTTGGAGGACCTCATCGTAGACGTAGCCAAAGGGCACTTGTCCGCCGGTCCAGAAGCCGCGCTTCGCCTGCTCGTTGAGTTTTATCCGGATTTTCTCGGCGGTGTTCAGCCGCTCGTATTCCGCCACGCTCATGAGGAGGTTATTTTTGAGGCGGCCGGACGGGCTTTCGTCGGAAAGGTCTTCGGTGGGGCTGACGAGCCGGCAGCCGTGCTGTTGGAGGAAGGAGCGGAACGGCCCCCATTCGTCGGTGCTGCGCAGCACGCGCTCGAGTTTGAAGATCAGGACGATCTTGATTTCGCCGGCCTCGATTTGGCGCATGAGCGCGCGGACGCCGGGACGGTTCATCGAACCGCCCGAGTAGGCCGGGTCGGAGAAGCAGGCGATTTCGAACCAGCCGTCGCTGGCGTGTTTCGCGATGAAATCGCGACAGACGGCGGCTTGGCTCTCGCAGGAGTCGAAGCGCCCCCCGACCTGATTGGCGGTGGAGACGCGGCTGTAGATGGCAACGGGCACCGTGCAGGCACGGCTCCGCAAAGAACCCGACTGAATCGCAGGCATGGAAGTATCCTTGGTTAAGAGTGACCGGGGGAGTCCCAACAAGGCCTCTACCCCGACGTGCTTCTGATCTGCGGACATTATCGCAGATCCGGCGAAAAATTCACGCGCAGAAATTTAACGGTCCGTTGAAGGAGCTCGTTTCCGGAGCGTTTTGGCCTTTCGCCGAAACCTCAAAACGAGAACTAATTTCGGAGGCGTTAAAATGCCTGTTTCGCTTCTCGCGCAAATGCAGAGGTCTGCAAAAGATTAATCCCGCACCAAGCGGTTCTTGATAAGGGGAAAATGGCGGAGAGGGAGGGAT
>SXGQ01108144.1_pt1 | contig 21656 bp, 10 predicted proteins | sample 3178371 | NCBI WGS metagenome assembly SXGQ01 (sample SAMN11356859, study PRJNA531348) | freshwater metagenome | isolation source: freshwater sample F1-20 | place: China: Fuxian Lake, Yuxi | collected 2017-12-25 | reverse complement strand
AATTTCATCGACGATGCACTCCTCGTTTTTGGGTGTCAATGGTGCGGAGAACATGTGCCGCATATCTTCGGGCATTGTCCGCTTTAGCCAAACGTAGAAATAATCGGAGAGGTCGGAGTATGGGATCGCATCATAGTAAGGAGGGTCTGTTACAAAGGCCGCGGCAGAGTCGGACGGCAGCGGGCTAGCAGTTGCGCACGCATTGATTGAGGTTCCGGGCACGGAATTCCCTGCCTCCGCCTCAATCGTTGCAGCGCACGACTCCACTCCGCCGAGCCAGTTCGCCCCAACACGATTCAGCGGATTGGTCTCTGCGAAGTCCCATACGATTGGTAGCGCCTGTCGCCCGAAGGTGTGAACTACACCGCGACCGCCGACCACATTTAGCACGCACAGCGACGAGCAAAAGTCGGCGAGCCGGTCAAGAGACAAGGCGAGGCATGCCTGCACGGCTGTAGCAAGTTCTCGGGACTCGCCTCCGGCGTGCAGCATTTCCCCCAATTGGGCGACCTTGGCGCCGATTGATGTCAACGCAAGAAGTTGCCTAGGGGAGAAAAGGTCCCTGAAATCATTCATTCCATAATGTCGTTGAGAGAATGCACGGCCTGCACCGCGCCCCCCTCCGAGGGGCGTGGGTTCATTCGGTATGAAATCGGCGAGATCACCAGCAGAGCTAACTTGAAGCACTGAAGCTGCTTTCCGTGCAGCCTGCTCGTCCTGAGTGGTCGGCAGCCGCCAAAGACGAGTTCCGGTGCTGGGGTTGTCTTGCCTTACCGCAAGCAGCCGTGCATCAGCCGCGCCTCCTAGGCGAGATGTGAGTTGCCGTCGAACGCTCGCGACGGGTGTTGTGTAGCCCGTGACTGGACATGTCGCTGACCCTCGGGCGACTGTCCCTGGGCCAACTTCGGCTTCGGACTTCGGCTCAAATAGTTCAATTCGTGGCCTCAGAACTCGCTTGCGTTTTTGCTGACCGGCTTCGAAGTATGTTACGTCTACTGCGTCCGTCTCTACTGCGCCGGATCGATTCCGAACCCATCGAATTGCTCTATTAGACGCGGATCTCTTCGCGAGCCACATCGATCGCATTAACGGCACTTCGACGGGCAACTCGCCGGGCCCAGTAGGCCCTTCTGACAAAACAGTCCGAGTCCATAGGTACGCTATGGGGTCTGCACCGTCAGCGGAAGCGGGGTAAAACTCTGAAAGCTCTTTCTCGGCGAGGTCCGCAACCCGCGCCCCCCATTTTCTCACCTCGTCAGCAAGCCGTTTCCCGTACTTTGGCACATACTCCAAAACGACTTTATTTAAGAGAACAGGCACCGGGTTGAGATCTGATGCAAATGTGTCCGCGCCTACTCGTAGGGCCTCAAGCGGAATGGAACCGCCACCTGCAAACGAATCGACTACGAGTGGGCGGGAGCCCTTTTCACCGCCTATCGCCTCGTGAGCGATTAGCGTCAGGCTTTGGGCGGTGGCCGTGTAGGGTAATGTCGCGGAGTTATCCCAATTCGAAAAATCCGCGATGAAGTCCAGAAGCGACTTTCGTAACTCCACATTGTCCGCGAGCACGTCCGGATCGTTCTTGATCCGATTGAACCGACTCATGCTCTCCGGACTTGTTAGATCGAGATGATTCTTCGCCCACTCTGTCATCAGCCGGCGGGCTTCCGCCCGAAAGCCTGGCGGGCACTTCTCGTCGGCGGGATCAGGCCAAAGGGCCGCACAGATCACCGCCCGGCAGGCCGCCAGCGGCCGGCGTGCCCACCAGATGTGGAGCGTGGAGATGTGGCCGTGGCGGATCGACTTTTCCCGCCGGGCGTGCGCACTGATGCGCTTGATCGGCAGGTCGACCTCGATGAGCCGTTTCGGGTAATCCAAACTCATCAACCTTTCGAAGAGGATCAGGGCTGGCTGGCGTTGCGGATCGCCTCGGCACCGACCTGGTAGTGCTCGACTTTCGTGATCGGGGTCCAGCCGAGGGTCGCGGGGTTGTGAACGATCTCCAATTGCGGCGTCGAGCCGCAGTTGAAGACGGCGTAGAGCCAGTAGTCGGTCTGCATCCGCTGAGCCGTGCGAAACTCGTTCTCCGAGAGCACGATCGAGCCGACGCCTGACCTCCCCTTGACCTCGATGAAACGTACCGCAATCGACGTTTTCGGATCGTGTTCGTGGGGCTTGCGGGACACGAGGTCGTAGCCCTTGTTTTCGCTCTCGACGCTCTCCACCACCCAGCCGCGGGCCTCCTCGTGCTCCCGGGCGACGCGAACGGCGATTGTCTCGATCTCGTCGTCGCGCACCATCGGGGCCAGCTCCGGGGAATCCCGCTCCGGATGGGGCACGATCCAGGCTCGGGCGAGCGGAGAGACGTCGGCGATCATCGTCTGCTCCTCGAGGGCCAGCTCCCGGAGCCGGTTTTCGAGGCGGGCGTTGAGCGTGTCGAGATGGGCGTCTTGCTGGCTGATCTGGCCCTCGATCCCTTGGGCGGTGGGGTCGTCATCCCGGCGGCTGTAGAGCCCGGCGACGACCCGTTGCTGGCGGTCGATGAGGGTGCCCAGGCTGATCTGGACATGCCGGCGGACGCGGCTGATCTCGGCGGCCCGCTCAGTGCCCGCGTCGCGGCCCCAGGTTTCGAGGCAGTGCTGGTAGAGGAAGGCCTCGACGAGCGACCGGGAGGGGAGCGGCGTGTCGGCGGCCGGGCCGGGGGTGCCGGCAGGGGCGGCCGAGACGTCGAGAAACATCGTCGGCTCGTGGGAGGTCATCACGCCGGATTGCGTCGTCGCCACGCAGAACAGCTTGCGGTGGAGCGTGTTTCCACGGCCGTCCTTGACGCTCGCGGCGAAGACGTCGACGAGCGCCGGCTCTTTGTGCCGAAGGCTGTAGAAGACCGATCCACGGCGAAGATCGCCGTCGGAGACCGAGAGCGTGTGCCGACGAATGGCCTCGAAAAGCGGATGACCGGGCGTCACCCATTCGGCTGTAGCCTCGGCCTTGAGGAGCTCCTTGTCGAAGACGATCCGGGCGTAGTCTTGGCCGATCCGCCCGTAGGTGGCCTCGAAGTCGTTGCCGATCGAGACGATCGACCGCGGCACCTTGCCGACCCGGAACACCCTCCGCTCGTTCGTGACGTTTTTCGGGGCGAGGCCACATTCCGGGGCGGCCTCGATGAAGAAATCGCGGACCACCTCGGGGACGAGCCGGCGGGCCTTGGCCTCGGCATTCTTGGCGGTGAGGGCGGCGAGGTTGAGGTTTTTCTTGGCGAGCCCTTCGAGCGCGGAATGGGTGATGACGCGGAACTTCTCCGCGGAGACGTCGTGGGCGATCCGGGCGGTGATGTCGTGCTCCTGGGTCTTCTTGGCGTACATGTCGCGGAGCATCTTCTCGAGCATGTTCGACGGAAAGACCTCGCCGACGACGTCGAAGACGTGATCGGTGCCGAGCTCGTCGCGGATCGCGTCGAGGCGTTTCTTGAGCGCCGTGAGGACGCGACCCTCGCGGGTGTCGGTGGCGACGAAGTTGAAGATCAGGCAGTCGTGCTCCTGACCGTAGCGGTGGATACGGCCGATCCGCTGTTCGAGCCGGACGGGGCTCCAAGGGATGTCGTAATTGACCATCAGCCAGCAGAACTGGAGGTTGATCCCCTCGCCGGCGGCCTCGGTGGCGACGAGCACCTGGGCACTTTCGCGAAACTCCCGTTCCGCGTAGATGCGGGTGCCAGGGGTGTCGCGGTCGCCGATCTTCATCCCGCCATGGATCTGGGTGAGCGTCAGGCCCCATTCGCGGAGCTTCCCGACCGGCCGCCCCTCCTTGCCGTCGCCGGCGAGGTAGTCGAGCGTGTCTTTGTGCTCGGTGAAGATCAGCAGCTTCATCTGCGGATCTTTGAAGACGCCTTCGTTTTGGATGAGCGCCTTGAGCATGGCGAGCTTCGACTGCTGTTCGCCGGCCTCGATGTGGCGGGCCTGGGCGACGAGCTTCGTGAGGTCGGCCATCTCCTCGCGGAGGATCGCCGGCTCGTAGGAGAGCACCTCCGACTCGATCTTGGCGAGGATCTTCTGCTGTTCCTCCTCGTCGTAGTCGTCGATGTCGTCGGGCACGCGGGCCTCAATCTGCTCCTTCCGATGCTGCTCCGGGTCGGCGAGGATCCGCTCGCGGCGCTCCTTCATCCGTTCGAGCGTTCTGCGGACGGCATAGACGCTCGACGCCATCCGCCGCTGGAGCATGGCCATCTGGAAGCCGACGGCCCGGCCGCGGGCGGAGCCGTCGCTCGAGGCGGCGACGGATTGATCTTCCACGTAGCGGGTGAGCGCGTCGTAGAAATCGAGCTCCTCGGGCGCGAGCTTGAAATCGGCCGACCGCACTTCCCGATGGCGGTAGAGCTTGTGGGCGTGGCCGGTGTCGGGATCGGGGAAGGTCGTCAGGGCTTCCTTGATCCGCCGCAGGTAGAAGGGGGCGGTCTGCGTCGCCATCGCCACTTGAAGGCTCTGGATGTCGCCGTAGACGTCCTCGTCGAGGAGGGCGAGGAACCGCCGGAAATGCTCCGGGTCGCCCTTGTGGGGCGTGGCCGTCATGAGGAGATAGTGGTCGGTCATCTCCGAGAGCGCCCGGCCGAGGCGGTAGGCGTAGGTCGTGTGGTCGTCGTCGCGGGCGCTCATCTTGTGGGCCTCGTCGACGATGACGAGATCCCACCGCGAACGCAGCAGGCTCTCACGGGCGTCTTCCTGGATCGCCGCCCAGGAGACGCTCGTGACGACCTGGTCATTCTCCTGCCAGGGATTTTGCCCGTAGTTGGCCCGGAGCGTTGCCCCGCGAACGAGCTCGAACTTCTCGCGGAACTTGTCCGCCATTTCACGCTGCCACTGAAAGGTGAGGTTCGCCGGGGCGACGATGAGGATTCGCTTGGCGAGCCCCCGGGCCTTGAGCTCCTTGATGAGGAGGCCCGCCATCACCGTCTTCCCGGCGCCGGGATCGTCGGCGAGCAGGAAGCGGATCCGGGGGAGCTTGAGGAAGTACTCGTAGACCGCTTCGAGCTGATGGGGAAGCGGATCGACTCGGGCGATCGAGAGAGCGAAGAACGGGTCGTATTCATGCGCGAGACCGAGCCGGTGGGCCTCAAGGCCGAGCCGGAATCTACGGGCATCACCGTCAAAGGGGACACGGTCGGTGAGGACCTCGAGCGCGGCGACCTGATCCGCGGAGAGGATCGTGTTGAAGGCCGCGCCGGATCGCCGGCCGACCCCCATGATCCGCACTGACAACCCCATCGGCGTGACGGCATGGACCGCGACCGGCTCCGACAGGGCCGGGCCGGTGATCGTCGAGCCCGGCTGGAGCGCGGGTGATGGGGGCATGGGTCAGTCCTTTTCCAGGTTGGCCGGTCGAATACCCTGCGCTCACTACGGAAACGCATCGCCAAGAAGATTCAGCGATTGATCGGCGGTGGGAACGAGAAGATCGAACGTCGGTTATGCGTCGGCGAACGCATCTCGTGAGCCGATTGCGCGGATCGCCAGCGCGGGAAAAAGAGGTCCGCCAACTGCCGGTGCGTCAGCCAAAGCGGCTTGTGCTTGATCCGAAGGTGGAGGCGAACCGAGCCGGCCGGCGAGGTGGAGAGGACCAGCCCGGGTGACGGTTCGTCCGGCGGCTGAGCATCAGCGTCCATTGCAGGAACCATTTGTCGGGGTGAAACCGTATCCTACTCGACTGAGGGATGCATTGATTCAGACGCGGCAGATGGCGGAAAGGTGGCCGCCATCGTTTCAGCCGGTACGCGCGGAGCAAGGACCGTGACCATGTTTTCTTCCCACTCTGCGCGCGGTGCCCGGCGAAACCGTCCGTGGTGATTCCTTCACTGCAGCGGGCGAGGCGCGGGGGCGATGTTCTTTTTCCCGCCACCCCCCATAATCGCCTCCACCCTCGTGCAGGCGGTGCGGGCACAGTCCGTCGATGCAGACCGCCCCGGGACCGACGTTCCGGGATATCGGCCATGGCAGGCCGGTGCCAGCCGCGATTCACGCCGGAAGGAGAGCATTCGTGGACGATGCAGCAGCGGGAAGAGAGCCAAGCGGTCGCGACGCTGGGGCCGCCACCGGCGCGGTGACGGTGGAACGGTTGCGGGGCGGAGGCCGGGCGGCCATCGTCCGTCTCGTCGTCGCCGAACTCGACCGTGTCCGTCCCCGGGGGCCCGCGCTGGCGGCCCATGCCACGCTCGACGAGGTGGGGGTCGGCGGAGAGCGCTTCCTCGACGCCGTCAATCGGATCGAGGGGCGCTTCGAGATGCGCTTCCGCGGCGACTGGCTGGCGCGGATCCGCACCTGCGGCGATCTCGTCGATTGCATCGCCGCCCACATGGTCGATCGCGCCGACGGTCGCGATGAGGATGGCGGGGATCGCGATGGCGCCGACGCCACAGCCACGGCGGGCTGGGGGGGAAGCGCCGCGACGGCGCGGCCGAGCCCCGACCGGCGGCCGGTGATCCGCGCGGCCAGTCCACGGGCCGAGGCCGCCGGGGCCCCGGCAGGTCCCGTCGAGGCCGATCCGTTCCCGGAATGCAGGGCCCTCGAGGAGCGGCTCGCCGGACTGGCTGCCGGGGGGCTCGAGGATCCCTTCCGGCTTCCGGTCGATTCGGTCCACGGCCGCTCGGTGCGGATCCGGGGCCGGGCCGTCGTCAATTTCACGAGCTTTGATTATCTCGGCCTGGCGGGGCATCCGGCGGTCACGCAGGCAGCCAAGCAGGCGATCGACCGCTACGGGTGCAGCGCCTCCGCCAGCCGCATGGTCGGTGGCAACAGCGTGCTCCTCGACGAGCTCGACGAGGAGCTGGCCGCGTTCGTCGGCACCGAGCGGGCGGTGGTCTTCCCCTGTGGCTACGGCACGAATGCCTCGCTCTTCGCGCACCTCTTCGGTGCCGAGGACCTGATTCTCCACGACGAACTGGCCCACAACAGCATCGTCCAGGGGGCGACCGCGTCGAAGGCGGGGAAGCGCCCGTTCCGTCACAACGATCATCGTCAGCTTGACCGCCTCCTCCGCGACCTCCGTGGCCAGTACCGCCGCGTGGTCGTCGCCATCGAGGGGGTCTACAGCATGGATGGCGACTACCCCGATCTGCCGCGCTTCATCGAGGTCAAGCGCCGGCACGACGCCATGCTCTACGTCGACGAGGCGCACTCCCTGGGAACGATGGGACCCGGCGGGCGGGGGATCTGCGAGTTCTTCGACGTCGACCCCGCCGACGGCGACCTGTGGATGGGCACGATCAGCAAGGCGCTCGGGGCGGGAGGTGGCTTCCTCGCCGGCAGCAGCCGGCTGATCAATTACCTCGGCTACACCACGCCGGCGTTCGTCTTCTCGACCGCCTGCTCCCCTCCGAACGCGGCGGCCGCCCTGGAGAGCCTGCGCGTGATCCGCCGCGAACCGTGGCGCGTGACCCGACTGCGGGAGCGGTCGGACCTGTTCCTCAAGCTGGCGGCCGACTGCGACCTCGACACCGGTGCGAGTGCCGACACGCCGGTGATTCCGGTGATCCTCGGCAGTTCCGAGCGGGCGATCCGCGTGTCGCAGCGGCTGCTCGAACTGGGGATCAACGCCCGGCCGATCCTCTACCCGGCGGTCCGGGAGGTGGCGGCCCGCGTCCGCTTCTTCATCACCTGCGACCACACCGAGGAGCAGATCGCCGACACCGTGGCGACGCTCGCCGAGGTGGTCCACGAGACGGAGCGGCGGCCCCGCTGATCGTCGCGGGGACCGGCGACGCCCGACGGCCGGTTCACCCAGCCAGCCCGACGGCCGGTTCACCCAGCCAGTTTGTGCCCGTCGATCGGTCGGCTGCTCGTGGCACGCGCGTCGACGACCGCTGCCTCGTCTCCGGTGAAGATCCCGTCGCGGTAGTGCGGCAGCCAGCGCCGCACGGCGGCATCCACCACCAGCACCAGCGCCGGCAGGAGCATCAGTTCGGCGGCGGTGGCCGCTGCCACGGCCGCGCAGGCCAGCCGGCCGAAGCCCGACAGCGAGGGCACGCTGCTGACCATCACCGTGGCGAAGCCGACGGCGAGCACGACGCCGCCGATGACGATCGCGTTGCCGGTCTCGGCGATCGCCCGGCGCAGGCTGCCGGTCATCGACAGCCCGGCGCGGCGGTGGCGGCGCAGGGCGGCGAGCACGTGCACCGTGTCGTCGACGGCGAGCCCGAGGCACACGTTGAAGACGATCACGGTGGCCGGTTCGAGCGTGCTGCCGCTGGCCACGACCACCGCGCCGATCGCTGCCAGCGGGAAGACGTTGGGGATGAGGCTGATCGCCCCGACCAACGGCGACCGGAAGGCGAAGGCGATGATCGAGCCGATCACGGCCAGCTCGAGCAACAGGCTCGACCCGAGATCGCGGATCAGCTGGCGGATGTTGCGCGCGGAGACGACCGACATCCCCGCCAACTGGAAACGCCAGCCGGGATGGTCGGCCGCGAGCAGCGACAGCCGGTCGTCGATGCGGTCGTAGACCCCCTCGAGCCTCCGGCTGCCAAGGTCGCGGACCCGCGCCCGGACGACTGCCGTCCGGGCATCGGCGTCGACCAGGTCGCGGAAATCATTCGGATCGAGCCGGCGGCGCGCCCGCTCCGGCAACGGTTCGACGACGCTCGCCAACGACACCGCCGCCAGCGGCCCCTCGTCGGCGGCGAGGGCGTGGTGGACGGCGCCGATCGTGGTCACGACGCCGTCGTCGGTCCAGTCGAGGCCCTCCGGCCAGCGGACCATGACGTCGACCCCCATCGCACCGCCAAACTCGCGATCGACGCCGACCAGCGCCCGCGAGGCCGGCGCGCTGCGGGGCAGCGCGTCGACCACCCGGGGGTCGGCGTCGACACCGCTGGAGACGAGCGCCAGGGCGGCGAGTGCGAGGCAGCCGACGGCGGCCACGGGGCGGGCGTGCCGCATGGCGAAGGCAGTGACCAGGGCCGCCGCCCGCCCGGCGCTGCGGCTCGACTTCCCCAGGCGCATGCCGCTGCAGAAGCGGGTCGAGGCGAGGAGGGGGGTGACGAGGCTGACCGCCAGGAAGCTGGCGACCGCCCCGGCCGCCGCCGAGATGCCGAAGGTGCGGACGGCGTCGATCCGCGCCGCCGCCAGCGAGGCGAAGCCGACGGCGGTGACGATGCTCGTCAGCCCGCAGGCCACCCCCACCCGGCCGATCGCCGCCGCCGACGCCCGGACCGGATCGACTCCGCGGCGGGCACTGCGCCGCATGTCCTCGATGAAATGGATCGAGTCGCACGTCCCCACCACGAGGGCCAGGGATGGCACGACGCTCGTGAGGATGTTGACCTCGGCACCGCACAGGCCGAGCATCCCCATCGCCCAGATCGCACCGATCGTGGGGGGGATGCAGGCGACGAGGGTCGAACGCAGGCTGCCGGCGACCGCGGCCGAGAGGATCACCGCCAGGCAGAGCCCGGTCGTGTTGAAGATCAGCATGTCGCGCCGCAGGGCCGCCGCCGCGGCATGCCGCAACGGTGGCAGGCCGGTGAGTTCGAGGCGGAGCGGGCCGGTGGCAGCGGCGAGCGACTCCTCGATCCGCGCGAGGACCGGCGCCGCCCGGGCGGGGGTGTCGTCTCCCGCGGCAAGACGCACCAGCACGAGGGTCGAGGTGGTGTCGGCGGAGAGCATGTGGCCGGCGATGAGCGGATGACGAGCCGCGCGGTCGCGGGCCGCCGTCAGGGCCTCGGCGGGCAGCGGCTCCTGGCTGCGCGGAATCACCGGGAGGAGGCCGCCGGCGGCACCGTGGCGCCGGATGTCGAGGATCGAACGCACCTCCTCGACACCGGGAATCTCCCGGAGGTCGGCGCACAGCGTCCGCAGCCGGTCGAGCGCCCGATTGGAAAACAGATCGCCTTCGGCTGCAGTCGCCCGCACGATGCAATCGCGGTCGGGCGAGCCGAAGCGGCTGGCGATCTCGTCGATCACCGCGAAGTCGCCGGCACTGCCCCGCAGCAGGGCACGGAGATCGTCGTCGATCCGCAGCCGCGAGATGCCCCAGGCCGCGAGGGCCGAGCAGATCAGGACCGCGGCGAGGGCGGGAGCCCGCCAGGAGAGGCTGCGCCACCCGGGCCGCTGGCTGAACGCGGAGGGATCGCGTCGGACGCCCGTCCCAGCTCCGGCTGGCCCACCTCCGGCGGGTTCGCCGGGGAGGCCTCCCGCGGTGTCGTCGGCGCGGGAATGAGATGCCATTCGTCCGGATCCACGATCCATCCCCGGCAGTTGGGCGCCCCGCACCGGCACGGGATCGCGGCGTCGGCCGGCCAGCAATAGTCGATCAGCAATTCCTCGCCAGCCTGGACGTCGTGGATCGTCTGCAGCCACAGTCGGTCTTCCTGACTCGCGCGGTCATCCTCATCGCACCAATAGAAGAGTTCACAGTTTGGATCGCAACTGTGATTGAGGAATCGGAACGGGGCGGACGGCTCGAGCACCCGGCCGCTGGGCAGTTCCATGCAGTAGCTGGGGTCGGCAGGATGCGCGTCGCAGACTTCGCCGAGGATTTCGCCGATCACGCTCCCGGCCGCGATCCGCCGTTTCGCAAACACTCCGCGGCCGACGTGCGTCGGGCCGGAGCGCACCAGCCGCAGGACTTCGCTCTCGGTGGAGCGGCGCACAGGATCACGGAAGCGGGGCATGCCGGCGGACCCAACGCGCGGAGAACGGGTCGGCGCGACCCGCGACGTCCGCGCGCCTGCGAGTGGCGAGCGGGACGCGGAAATGTACCCGGCGATGGGGCTGACCGGCAACGGGCCGGCCGACTGTCGCCGCCGGCCCTCATCGGGAGACGAGGCCCGCCCCCCGCCCAGGCTCACCCCCACCGGTGGCGTTCGCGGATGCGCCGAACAGCCGGGAGCGACGCGGCGTTACGCGCGGGGTGTCAGGCCGCCATCTCGGCCCGGACCTTCTCGAGCAGGCGTTTCGTCGCCCGGATCCCTTCCGGCTCGGGCAGCGCCGTCCCCTCGTATTCGATGCCGATCCAGCCGTGGTAGCCGGCCGCCAGCACGAGGCGGAGCATCTTCTGGTAATCGGTGCGGACCTCGTTGCCTTCGGCGTCGAACTCGTGGCTCTTGGCGCTCACCCCCTTGGCGAACGGCATCAATTCCTCGACCCCGCGGTAGCGGTCGTAGTCGTGGAAGTTGCCGAAGTCGGGGAGCGTGCCGCAGTTGGGCTTGCCCACCATCTTCATCACCCCGGCCAGCCAGGCCCCGTTGCTCGACAGACCGCCGTGGTTCTCGACGATCACGTTCATGTCCATCTGGCTGGCGTAGTCTGAGAGCCGGCCGAGACCGTCGGCGGCGAGCTTTTGCTGCTCATCGAACGTGCCCTTGCTGGCGGCGTTGACGCGGATCGAGTGGCAGCCGAGCCGCTTCGCCGCCTCCACCCAAGGGAAGTGGTTCTCGACCGCCTTGGTGCGAGCCGCCGCGTCGGGATCGCCGAGGTTCCCCAAGCCGTCGCACATGATGAGGACGTTGGTCACGCCGGCATCGGCCGACCGCTTCGTCAACTCGGCCAGGTAGCCGGCATCCTTGGCCTTGTCCTTGAAAAACTGGTTCACGTACTCGACGCCGTCGACGCCGTAGTCTTCCTTGGCGGCCCGGGGGAAATCGAGGTTGTCGAGCTTGCCGGCGAACAGCGTCTTGTGGAGCGACCACTCCGCCAGCGAAATCTTGAACAGCGGCTGGCCATCGGCCGGCGCGGCACGCGCGCCGAGGGGGGTGGCGACGGGCAGCGCGGCGGCGGCGACGGTGCCGAGGAATCCGCGGCGGGAGACGGCCATCCGCACGCGGCCGCAGTGGTCGTGGCTCGGGTTCATGCTGATGCTCCCTGGGTGGCGGTGACTGGCCGCCGTCGGCGTGACGAGTCCCCCCGGGGAGGATAGCACCCGGGGCGGGCCGCCGACAGCCACGGGGGCCGGGGGAGACCGCTACGGTGTTCGGCGGGTCCGCGGTATCCTCTGGGGCCGAGTCGGCCGTCCGCCGACCAGACCACCCGTTCCGGGAGCCGCCGCATGAGCCGTGCCGCAGCCGATTCCGCCGCCGTCGCCGACGGCCATGGCACGAGCAGGGCCCCGGCGGGGACGATCCTCGGCCATCCCCCGGGCCTGTTTCTCCTCTTTCTCGTGGAGATGTGGGAGCGCTTCAGTTACTACGGCATGCGCGGGCTGCTCGTCCTCTATCTGATCGCCCGCACCGATGCACTCAATCCGGGCCGCGGTTGGTCGAAAGCCGACGCCAGCACACTCTATGGCTGGTACACCGGTCTCGCGTACCTGTTTCCGATCATCGGTGGCATCATCGCCGACAAGCTCATCGGCACGCACCGTTCGATGCTGGTCGGCGGGCTTCTGATCTCGCTCGGCCATGTCGTGCTGGCGATCTCGGGCCTCGGCGACATGGCCCACAACCAACTCGGAATGTCGGTGTTCGTCGCCGGGTTGGCGATGATCGTGCTCGGCACCGGCCACTTCAAGCCGAGCGTCTCGGTGATGGTGGGCCAGCTCTACCGGCAGGGGGATCCGCGCCGCGACGGGGCGTTCACGATCTTCTACATGGGAATCAATCTCGGGGCCTTTCTCTGCGCGTTCGTCTGCGGCACGCTCGGGGAGAAGCTCGGCTGGCACTGGGGCTTCGGTTCGGCGGCGGTGGGGATGATCGCGGGACTGATCCTCTATCTCACCCTCCGGCCGAAATACCTGAGGGAAATCGGCCTGCCGCCGGAAGGCCGGGCCAACACGGCGCCGCTGTTCATGCTCGTGAGCGTCGCCCTCTCGACGGCCTTCGGCTGGCTGTATCACGTCGGTGCGGTGGCCCGGTTCAACGACCTCCTCTCGCCGACCGTGATGGGGATCGTCTCGGTTCTCGTTCTCGGGGCCGTGGCGTGGTTCGTCGCGATTCAGCGGCCGGAGGACAGGGGCCCGACGGCATCGATCTTTCTCTTCATGTTCTTCAACGTTTTCTTCTGGTTGGCGTTCGAGCAGGCGGGCTCGTCGATCAACGTCTTCACCGAGCAGAACACCGAGCGCAGGCTCGCCGGGATGGAGGTTCCGGCCACGTGGTTCCAGTCGGTGAATGCCGGGCTGATTTTCCTCCTCGCGCCGCTGTTCGCCGGCCTCTGGACGCGGCTCGGGAAGCGCGGTCTGGATCCCAGCCAGCCGATGAAGATCGCGCTCGGGCTGATCTTTCTCGGGGTCGGGTATCTGTTCATGGTATGGGCCGGGATGTCGGTGAAGGACGGAGCCAAGGCTTCGATGGGGCTCGTGTTCCTCACCTATCTCTGGCACACGGTCGGCGAATTGTGCGTCTCACCCACCGGGCTGTCGTACGTCACCAAGGTGGCGCCGAAGCGGTTCGTCACGCTGCTGATGGGGGTCTGGTTCGTATCGAGTTTCATCGCCAACCTGGCGGGTGGCCTGATCGCGTCGAAGGTCGAGGCGATCGAGAAGGGGGAGATCAGCCTGCCGTGGAAATTCGGTGGCCAGGCCGATTTCTTCTTCCTGTTCGTCGTCACGTCGCTCGGGATGGGGGTGCTCGTCGCCCTCGCGACGCCGTGGCTGAAGCTTCTCATCCAGGGACGTGATCAGGCGGACGGCGGAGCGGGGGGTGGGCACTGACATGGCCGCCGGCGTGCTGGTCGTGACGATCGACCGGTTGCCGGCCTGGATCCTCCCGGCCTACGGCTCGACCTGGTTGGCGACCCCGGCGCTCGACCGCCTGGCCTCGCGCGGGCTCGTCCTCGACCGTGTGATCGCCACCACGACCGATCCCGTCGCCACGCTCGCCGCGCTCGCCGGCGGTCCCGGAGGGTTGCTCGCGACGGGTGCCGGCTGCGGCGCCGGGTGGACGGTGGTCACTGACGATCCGGCCATGCTGCCCCAGGATCTGGCCGCGGTCGCGCGGCGGATCGAGGTGGCGCTGCCGGCGCGGCCCGAAGTCGCCGACGAGCCGGAGGAGACGGCGCTCGGGCAACTCATGGCGGCGGCGACGGCTGCGGTGCAGGCCGCGCCGCAGGGCTGCGTGTGGTGCCACGCCACGAGCCTCGGGCGCGTGTGGGATGCCCCCGAGGGCTTTCGCGACGCGTACGTCGATCCCGACGATCCGCCGCCGCCGGCCGGGGTGAGCGTGCCGACGTTCACGGTGAACGCCGGTACCGACCCCGATCTGCTCGTCGGGATCAGGCACCTCTTCGCCGGTCAGGTGACCCTCCTCGATCATGCGCTCGCGCCGCTCTTGGCGACGGTACCCGCGGAGTGGTGCATCCTCCTCTGCGGGATCCGCGGATTGGCACTCGGTCTCCATGGAATTGTTGGCCCGGCACGCCCGGGCGACGACGACACGCCGTTCGGCGAAATCGTCCACCTGCCGGTGATTTTCCATGAACCCGCCGGGCTCCTCGCGGCGCAGCGCGACCATGTGCTCGCGATTCCCGCCGATCTCGGGGTGACCGTCGCGGGCCACCTCGGTGGTGCGGGCCGTGGCAGCGGTGGTGCCGGGCCGACGGGTCCCTGGGATGGTCATGATCTGTGGCCGGTGCTGAACGGCGGCCCGCCGCCGAGGGATCGGGTGGTGATCCACGGACGCGCGGCGACGGCGGTCGCGACTGCGGCCTGGCATCTCGTCGCCGCTGGTGACGCCGCGCGGATCGGGGGCACGCACGGTCCGCGGCTGTTTGCCAAGCCCGACGATTTCTTCGAGATTTCCGATGTCGCCAACCGTTCGCCGGCGGTGACGGAGGAACTGCTGGCGCTCCTGCAGCCCGGTGAGCGGGTGGCCTGGCAGAGCCCGTTGTCAGCCGCGGCAACCGGGGGCGGAGAGGCTGGCGGGGGGTTCTGAGCAGGGGGAAAAGCGTCTTTCCCGCCACCGGGGGGCTCGGTATTCTCCCGCCCCCACATTCCGCCGCCGCACCCCCCCTCGCCGCACGCCGCGGGCCTGGCTCGTCGCCACCCGAACTGCGCGCCCGTCGCGGGCCGGGGTCCGTCGCCCGCCCATGGCTGCCAGTGGGAGCGGCCAGGTCCCAGCCATGCCCAGTCCCCTACGCCATCTCCGCCCGCGGCTCACGTCAGTCGTGACGGGCTGTCTCCTGTCGGCCGTGGTGGCGATCGTCGCGTGGCCTGCGGGGGCGGTCCTGGCCGCCGAGCCACCCGGTGCCCCACCGCTGTTGGTGCGCATCACCTGGGGAGGGGGGCGAGCGCGCCCCTGGGCCGGATCGATCCAGGTGCGCAGCGCCGACGGGGCGATCCGTCCGTTGCCGGCGTGGCGGCCGCTGGCCACCGATGGCGAGGCGGTGGCGCGGTTGCAGCCCGGGGCCGATGCGCTCGGTGTGGTCGCCGGAGGGGAACCGGTGGTGCTCGACGGCATCGAACTGGCGGTTCCCGACTGGTCCACCGACCGCATCGAGGCGACGCTGGCGGCCGACGGCGCGACGGCCGCGGTCACGGCCTCCGTCGCCGTGGCCGACCTGCTCACCACGCCGACGATCGAGCCGCTCGACACCGAGGCGAATCGGCTGTCGTTCGAGCGCGCGCCGGGCGACGATCTCCGGGTCGTGTTCGACGACGGGGCAGCTGACGGGGCGGGGCAGGAAGCGACGTGCCCCACGCTGAGGCGCCCGGGGGAGTCGCTGCGCCTCTGGGTCCATGCGCTGCTCGCCGGTCACCAGGGGGGAGGCACGAGCGTGGAACTGCGTGCCCGAATCGTGGGTCCCGCCGATGGCACCACCCACGGCTCGACGGCCGTGCTGCTCCACGAGGTGGCCGCCGGCGAAGAGGCGGCACCCGCCCGCTGCTTCGACCCGGTGCCGGTCGATCTCGTGGTTCCACCCCGCGAGGCCGCCTACGACATCGTCCTCGAGGTGGTCGAGCGGTCCGGGTTGCGCTGGTCGCGGCCGATCGCCAGCCGCACGATCCAGTGCGTCGCCGTGTCGGCGGTCGCCCCGGCCGCACCGACGGTGGAGTGGAAGACGGTCTGCGAAGTCGATCCCGCGAGCCCCCGACTCCTCGAACGGCTCCGTCGTCTGCCGGGAGTGGGCTTGCCAGGGGTGACGCCTCCCGGCTTTCCGCTCGCGGCGGGCACCCTGGGCACCATGCCAAGCATGCCGAAGGTGCCGCTGCCATCGTTGCCGCTGCCATCCTTGCCGCGGTTGCCCCCGGTGGGCGACATGGTGCCGCGGTTCACCGGTCTCCTTGCCGTGGGGCACTCGACGCTCGTGCCGCACCCGGCCGGTGCCGTCCTCCGGCTGCCGCCGGCACCCGGCCCCGACGAGCCCTCCTGGGAAGGGATCGCCGTCGCCGGACTCGAGCCCGGCCATCCCCATCTCGTCGAGATCGAGTATCCGCTGGCGCAGGATGCTTTGGTGGGGCTCACGGTCCTCGAGCAGGTCGGCGGGCAGGTGCAGGCGACGGCCGTCGGGGGCATCGCCATCGAGCGCGGCACCCTCGCCCTCTCGCTCGACACCGCCGCCGACGGCATGGGGCGCCACCGCTTCGTCTTCTGGCCCCACACCCGGGCTGGCGTGGTCGTGGTGTCGAACGCCGCGGTCCGGACACCGCTGCACATCGGTCGGATCCGTCTGCTCGCCGGCCCGGAGCGGTTGCCTCCCACGCCGGCCGTCGCTCCGCGCGCAGCCCGCCGCCTCATGGGATTGGTGCCCGAGCCCGACGTCAGCCGGTTCGGCGGCAGCCTCCGTGTCGATCCGGCGACCGGTCGCGGCGTCACCGACTGGCAGGGGCTGCTCACCGGCTACCGCGCCATCGGCCAGTGGATCGCCGCGCAGGGGGGGGACGGTGCCGTGGTCACGATGGCGGCCGACGGTGGTGCCGCGTGGCCGTCCGCCAGCCTCCACAGCAGTCCGCGCTGGGACAGTGGTGGCTCGTTTGCCGGCCGGCTCGACCCCGCGCCCAAGGATGCCCTGGCGCTGGCCTGCCGGCTGTTCGCCCGGGAGAACCTCGCCCTCGTCCCGGCGGTGGCGGGGACGGGCCCCCTGCCGGTGATCGACGCCCTCCTGGCTGATGCGCGTGTTGACCGCACCGGTCTGCTCTGCATCGGAGCGGATGGCCGGCCGCGCCGCGGGAAGGGAGTTGCCGGTCGCTACAACATCCTCGATCCGCGGGTCCAGGACGCGTGCGCCGCCGTGCTGGCGGAACTGGCCGCCCGGGTGCGCGACGAGCCTACGGTCTCGGGACTCGCGCTCGTGATCCCGCACGACGGCTGGCTGCACTGCCCGGGCGTGGCCAGCGGGCTCGACGACGCGACGTTCGCCCGCTTCCTCGCGGCAGTCGGCCCGGTGGCGGCCGGTGTGGAGCCGGCAGGGCAGCCCGCGGGACAGGAGCGGTTCGCCACCCGCGCGGCGCTCGTCGAGGGGCCGCTCCGGGAACCGTGGCTCGAATGGCGGGCGGCGGAGATCGCCCGTTTTCACCATCGCCTGGCCGATGCGGTGCGCGCGGTCAATCCCGACTGGACGCTCGCCATCCTGCCGACGACCCTGTTCACCTCCGGCGAGCAGGCCGCCCGCTTCCGACCGCTCGTCCCCTCGGCGGCCGGCGATGCCGACGCGCGGCGCGAGGTGGGATTCGATCCGGCACGGATCACCGCCCACGGCGGCATCATCTTCGGCACGGCGCACGCGACCGCCGCGACCGCCGACATCGTCGAATCCGGGGTCGTGCACCGCGCCAATCGCGCCGTCGCCGGGCAACCGGCTGCATCGCGCCGGGCCGCTGTGCTCGTGTCACAGTCGCGGCGCATCGACCTCGCGGCAGCGCTGCCCCACATGCCGCTCAAGGGGGACGGGGATGCGGTGATCGTCGATTCGCGGGCCGTGCTCGCCGGCCCGCAGGGCCATCGGCCCCTGTCCGCCGTCCTCGCCGGCGGCGACGTCGAGATGGTGATCGACGAAACACTCACGGCGGTCGGCGCCGACGACAACCTGCTCCGCGACCGGCGCCGGCTCGCGGTGCTGCCCTCGATCCCCCTGGCCGCCGTCCCGAGGACCTCCGCGCCGCTCGTGGCGCGCATCGGAGAGGATGCCACCGGCACCTGGGTGAGCCTCGTCAATCTGGCAGGGGAGCCGTGCCGCGCCCTGCTCACCGGCGGCGCCGCGCTGCCGGCCGCCGACGATCCGGCTTCGGCCGAGGCATTCGGCACCGGGGGCGACACGCTCACCGTGCCGCTCGGCCCCTGGCAGGTGCGCACGGTCCGCTTGGCGGGGGCGGCGCGGATCGAGCGCGTGCAGCCGGCCTACGATCCGGCCATCGGCCCGCTCGTCGACCGCGCCGTCGGCGGGTTGCGGCGTCGGCGCGCCGCCCTCGAGACCCCGCTCCCGCTGGCGGTGCTCGACAATCCGTCGTTCGAGCATCCGGAACTCGGTGACCGCGTCGCCGGTTGGGAACTGCTCGAACCGCATCGGGGCACGCTCCGGGCCACCGCCGGCGGCGCCAGCGCAGGGGGCCGGGGGCTGGAGTTCGCCACCGTCAACGGCCTCGCCACGCTGCGGAGCAATCCCTTTCCCGCGCCGGCCACCGGCCGGATCAGCGTGGCGGTGTGGTTGCGGCTGCCGCCCGACAGCGGCCAACCGCCGCTGCGGATCGCCCTCGAGGGACTCGACGGGGGGCGGGAGTACTACCGCTTCGCCCCGGTGGGGATGGCGCCGGGGGCGATGCCGCTGGCGCGCACCTGGTCGCAGTTCGTGCTCCAGGTGGACGACCTGCCGACGGAGGGCATCGAGTCGCTGCGCGTGCGGCTCGATCTCCTTGGCCCGGGGGGTGTGGAGATCGACGACGTCCGGGTCTTCGATCTCGCCTTCGACGAATCGCAGCGCGTCCAGCTCACCAAGCTGCTGGCACTCCTCGACCACCACCTCGCCGACGCCGATGTCGGGGGCTGCCTGGCGGAGATCGACGATCCGTGGGCCCGCTTCCTGCTCGCCTTCGTGCCGGCGCCCGCCGTGCCGGTCGTCGATGGCCCACCGCCGGCTGACACCCGGCGGCCGCCGGCCCGCAGCGCCCGTCAGACGCCCGCCAGCGGCGGGATGATCGATCGCTTCCGCCAGTGGTGGAAGTGAGGGAGCGAACGCTCCGGTCACTCAGCCGGGCGGCCAGCCCAGGGTGCGGCCGCCGAGCAGGTGGACATGGAGATGATCCACCGACTGGCCACCGTCACGGCCGCAGTTGACCACCAGCCGGTATCCGCCCGCGAGGCCGAGCCGTTCGGCGAGCCGCGTCGCCACGAACACGAGATGCCCGATCAGCGACTCGTCAGCCTCCGTGAGCGCCGTCAGGGCGGGGATCGGCCGTTTGGGAATCACCAGGACGTGCACCGGGGCCTGCGGGGCGACGTCGTGGAACGCGAGGCAGAGGTCATCCTCATGTTCGATCCGGGCGGGGATCTCCCGGGCGATGATCCTGCCGAACACCGTCTCTGCCATGGCTCACGTCTCCCTCGCCGCCCGGGCGGCCTGTCGTGTCAGCCCTCGGAGTCGGCCGGCCCCGCCGTGGTCGGCCCCGCCGCAATCGGCTTCGTGGCCGAACGGCGCACCCGCTGCCGCGGAGGACGGGGCAGGGACCATTCCTTGGTCATCGTCTCGAACACCTCGGGGGTCTCGTAGCGGACGATGTCACGGCCCTCCGGCATCGGTCCGACGAGGGTGCGGAACACCGGTGCGCCGCGCAGGTCGAGATCGGTGCTGCAATCGTCGGTTCCGATCTGCAGGTGGGTCCGCTGGATCCCCTCGGCCGAATCAAAGTCGCGGATCACGAGTTCACCGGTGGCGTCGCGGGTGACGAGGCGCCAGGTTCGCTTGGGCATCGGAGTGGTCCCGGCCGGAAGGTGGGGGAGGGGACCGGTTCCGGGCAGGCCACGCCGGCCCGTACCGATCCGCCGATTCCATCGACCGGGGATCGTGGTGCGCTGGAGCGGCCGGGGGGCACCCGTCGCGACCGGCGCCACGGCACCCCGACGGCATCCCGCGACTATCCCTCACCAGCGGTGCAGATGGCCCGCGGTCAGCCCGCCCCGGCGGTGCAGGAAACCTGCGGCCGGTGCCAGCAGTCGGGCCGCCGCCACGTCTCGGGCCGCCGACCGAAATCGCATTCGATGGCGAACCGGGCCATCCGTAGCAGGGATTCGTGGTCGAGGCGGGGGCAGGGGATGTGGTCGGCATGGGCCGTGGTCGCCGCGCGGTCGAATTCCGGGTCGCAGCGCAGGTAGCTGCGGTAGACCCCCAGTTGCGACCGCATCGTGTCGGCGAACCAGCGTTCGTCACGGACGTCCGGGTCGTCCGGGGCGGCCGACGGCGAGAAGCGCTCGACGGCCTCCTGCGTGACCCGGGCGATCAGTTCGGTCGGCACCGGCTGCGGATGGGTGAGGTGGTAGGTCCTCCCGTGTGCCGACGGCGTCCGGAGCACATGGGCGATCACCGCCGACACCCAGTCGACCGGCACGAAGTTCTTGCGGTCACGGGCATTGATACCGAGGATCCGGAGGAGCGACTTGCTGCTGGTGGATCCGATGATCATCCGCGGCAGCATCGTGTGGCCGAGGCGGACGACCGCGAACAGGCCGTGGTAGGTGGATGTGTAGCCGTTCCGTGAATCCCCGACGATGATCGAGGGGCGGTGGACCGTCAGCGAGCGGAGGTGGCCGGCTCGGCGGACGAGCGCCTCGGCCTCGACCTTGCTCGACTCGTAGTCGTTGCCGAACCGCTGCCCGACGTCGAGCTCGCTTTCGAGGATCCGCCCCGACCGCAGGCCGCACACGTACGCGGTGGAGACGTGGTGGAACTCGCCGATCCCGGCGGCTCGGGCGAGGTCGAGCACGTGAGACGTGCCGCCGACATTGGTCCGCCACGGTTCCCCCTCGCGGTCGGCCCCGTGGAAGGTGAGGGAGGCGGCGTTGTGGAGGATTGCCCCGCAGCGGTCCCCGAGCCGCCGGACGGTGTCGGCGTCGAGGCCGCAGCAGGGGGCCGTGAGGTCGCCGGCGACGACGGTGGGACGGGGGAGGGATTCGCCGAGGGCAGCCTCCCAGCCCGTGACCATCGCCTCGATCCGTGCGGCCGGATTCCGCTTCCGGTCGGGCCGGACCAGCACCACCGGGTTCTCACCCGCGAGCAGCAGGTCGCGAACCAGATAGGAGCCGAGGAGCCCCGTGGCCCCGGTGATCAGCACCTGACGCCCCGCCGTCTCCACGGGACTCGTTTCCGCTGGACCGACGATCATGGGAAGGGAAGCGACCCTGCGTCCGACCTCTCGCAGCGTGCTGGAGCGTCCAGCGAGCTCGCGACGGAGGCAATGTAAGGTCACTCGCACGCGGCCGCAATGACCTGAGATTCACCCCGACGCGCAGCGGGCCCTCCTCGTCAGGATCGCTCGTCGGACATCGGGCGCGCGGCGACGGTGGCCGCGATCGCCACCACCGCCTCGCGCAATCGTTCGGCCAAACGCGCCGACGCACCGGCGCCGATGGTCCGTTCGTCGGCCATCACGGCGAGCCGCAGGCTTCCGGCGTAGGTCATCACCCCGACGGCGGCGCGCGTCCGTGGACGGAGCGGCGGCGCGCCCACGATGGCGGTGAGGCGGAGATCCCGCGGGGCGTCGCAGCCGTCGATTTTCGGAACGTCCGCCCGCATCCGGGGTCCGACGTT
>SXGQ01263195.1_pt1 | contig 21661 bp, 21 predicted proteins | sample 3178371 | NCBI WGS metagenome assembly SXGQ01 (sample SAMN11356859, study PRJNA531348) | freshwater metagenome | isolation source: freshwater sample F1-20 | place: China: Fuxian Lake, Yuxi | collected 2017-12-25 | reverse complement strand
TTAATAATGTTGATTTACCTGCTCCATTATTACCAATAATCCCCAATTTATCACCTTTATTTAGAGTAAACGAAACATCATTTACTGCCCAATATTCTTCATATTCCCTTTTACTGAAAAATTTGCCTACAAAAGAATTAGAGACCTCTTTTTTTGATAAAGGAAGTTGATATTTTTTAGAAACTGAACTAACTGATACTATACTAGTCATTATAGATAATCAACAAATGTGTTTTCTTTAAATTTGAATACAAGCAACCCTAAAATAAATACAAATACACTTATCAGACAGGATATAAAAAAATCAAAAAATGAAAGAATATGATAGCCATGAATTAACGAAAAACGAAAAAATTCGACTAAACCAACTAAAGGATTAATGAATAAATAGAATTTAAACCAAGCTTTGCCAATGATTTCGTTTGATGTATAAATGATAGGTGTAATAAAAAAACCATATTGAACAATAAGAGGTATAATCTGTAAAAAATCACGATGCTTAATTGCAAACGATGAAAATATTAAACCTAAACCTAAACTAAGTAATAAAAGGAAAAAAAAAGCGATAGGTAAATACAATATATGTAAGGATAGCGAGTAGTTTAATGAAAAACTCAAGATTAGGTATATGATAAAACCGATAATAAAATCGATAAATGGTACGCTAATCGCAGAAATAGGAATAATGATTCGGGGGAAATAAACTTTTGAAATTAAATTACTATTCGTCAAAATAGAATTACTTGAAAACTGAAAAGCATTTGCAAAAAAATTCCAAAAAAGTACTCCTGAAAAAATTACGAGTTGAATCGGATACCCCCCTAAATCTTGAATATTTGAAACGTTTTTAAATGCAAATAAAAAAACTGACATTGTTACTAAAGGCTTAATAATGGCCCATATAATTCCTAAGAATGTTTGTTTGTAACGAACAGAAATGTCTCTTTTTGCTAATATCAATAACAACTCTAAGTCATTTCTAACTTGAATAATTCTAGAAGTTGAAATAAAAAACATGATTATGAGATTAACTCTTTATATACACCAATTATATATATAATTAACAAGGAAATTAAAAAGCCTAGAAAAAAACCAATCAAAGTAATTGGTCCCCAAGAGTGTTTATTACCAATTAAAGGTAATTCAGTATCAGAAATCACATTAAATAAAGGAGCCTCTTTTACTAATGAAAACTTCAAGTTATCATAATTACGAACAGCTTCTAAGTACATACCTTGAATCTGACTAGAATTCATTTGTAACCTTTCAGCGATAATTCTTGCACTTTGAAATATAATTTGTTGATTTTGATCATTATAATTAGCCAATTTTCCTTGTGTATAATATAAAGCTGACCTAAGAGAATCAACTCTTTTACCAAGTATAACTAATAGTTCCTGAGATTTTTTTGTTTTAGTATCGATATAAAAGTCAGTAACTGTTTTTAAATATAACTTAGACCATACAAATGCAAGAGTATCGCTTCTCGCTTCTACGGCTAAAGTTTGAAAACTAGACTTAGGATTTTCGATAGTAATAGAAGTTTTGGATTTCAAGTGCTCATATATTAAATCCAAAATATTACGGTCTTGAATTGAAATTTTCTGAGGATTTGTTTCTGTAAATTTATGTGTGTGAAAGTCACTTGGTAAATTTTTCCATTCATATTTATCTATCTGAGACTTAGCTAAAAAAAAGTTACCGAAAATATCCTCTTTTTCACCAAATTTCACTTTTGTCAAAATAGCTTTTCTGAAAATAGCTTTTGTCTTTAATAACTCTTTAAAATTTTCTCCACTAAATAAAGAGCTACTAACACCCATTGAAGATCCAATTCCTAATGAGCTTGCTATATCAGCAATTCCACCCCCACCCCCATTTTCGCCTTCTAAAACAAAAACAATTTCTGATTTATAAGACATGTCTTGGTATTTCTGATATTCAATAAACAAACCAGTAAAGCCACCAATGAAACTACCTATTAAAATTTTTATAAAATGTTTTTTTATAAAATTGATAATATTGAAAAAACTAAATAATATATTTTTAAACGAAAACTGATCTGAATTTAAATTTGACATATTAGTTCGCCGTAGCTTTTATTAAGGTAATAATTCCAATTAAACTAGTTAGAGTTCCTGTGAAAATGCCAACAATACTTGCAATTTGCTGACCAGAACTTGCTGTTTTAACTTCTTTTGGCACGATTATCATTGCTCCTTTTTCAATATTGGGATATCTATTTATAAATAAAAAACTTTTTGCGCGTTTAACTGAACCATTTGAGTATATGACATACGATTTTTTTCTTGCAGAGGTTGTAGTAAAACCTCCCGACTCACTAATAAAATCTTTAAATGTATTCCCTGAAATAAATTTTACACTATTGGGATATAAAACCTCACCTGTAACTTTTACTGTTTGCGGCTCTTTAGGTATTACTAAAATATCACCTTCAATCACAAACAAATCTTCTTCACCTCCTGGATTTTCTAAAGCTTTATTCAGGTTAATACCAATTAATTCTGTCTCTTTATTTACTTGTTCTTTATTTTGAATTACAGCTCCAGTAAAATTATCTTGAATTTCATTAAGCTGCTCTAATTTTCTGTTTTTTTCAGAGTCTGTAATTTGGTTTTTTCTAATTAATCGAGCTCCTTGAGGAAATGCTTGATGGTTCAAGCCTCCTACTCTTTTTATAATGTCGCTTAAACGTTCATCCTTACGTTCTAACCCATAAACACCAGGAAATACTACCTGACCTTGCACGGTTATAAACTGTTGTAACTCATAATTAGGCGAAGTTCTTATGAATACTTCATCAAATGGAGCTAATTGGAATTTAGAAGCTGTATTATCTAACTGTAAATTATTACTAATTCCAAATTTAATAATTTCAGCAATTTGCGAATTAATTAAATCAGGACTATCGAGACCTATATTTTTCTTTCTTCTTACAATCTCTACATACCCAGTGGCAGCAGATTCTCGCAAACCACCAGCTTTTAAAATTAAATCTTCCACTGTCATCTTATCAACATATGGCAATGTTAATTTTACTTGTCTATTAATTAAAGAATTTCCAACTTCTTTCGACTTAAATTCATCTGCAATCTCACTTGAAATAATATCTTCCCCATCTTCATCTTTTAAATTAGTTAAATCTGAGTCTTGATTATAATTATTTGAAAGGTTATTATTAGACGATTTTCTTTGATTATTTGATTGATTAGAACCTAATTTGCTTGTATTATTATTGTTATTATTATCTTGATTCAATGTCTCGTTTGAATTATCTGATGCTTTTTTGATTGATTTTAAATTAATTTCTCCGTGAATAGTTACTGTATATTTTTCTCTTAAATCTAAAATTGAGAATACATTTACTTGATCTTCTCTAGCTAATTTTACATCTGGACTTTTTCCTGAAACAATGTCTTTATAATTAACTGATAAGTTGGATAAAGATAAATCTGCATTTATTCTTTGAATTACAACACGGTCTAAAAAAGCATTTTCTCTTACACCACCAGATCTTTCAATTAATTTTAATAAGGTAGGGTTGCTATCTAATGAAAAATCACCAGGACGAAAAACCTCTCCTATAATTGTTACCTTATTATCATACCTTTTTTCATCAATTGATTCTATCTGAATTAAATCTCCAGAAATAGGGAAGAAAGAAGTAAAAAAATCTGCATTTAAATCAATTAACTTCCGGTCTCTATTTGTGTAACGAGTAATTTTAACTAGATCTTTAAATGCATCTTCAGAAAAACCTCCTGAAAATTCTTCTAACACTGTTTTTAAATTTTCATTATCCTTCAATTCAAATATTGCTGGTCTTTTTACTTTGCCTTTAACTTCAATCCTTTTCTTGTAAACTCCTACTTTAATGACATCTTGATCTTGTAATGAAATATCATTCTTTTGAATTCCAGATGTTAGAAAATCATATAGATCAATTGTAGCAAAGACTTTTTTATCTCTAATCACTTGGATTTCCCTAAACGTCCCCTTTTCATTTGGACCGCCAGCTAAATATAAGACATTCATAACTCTAGATAAAGAGGAAACAGAATATGTGCCTGGAAACATAACCTCACCTTGAACTAAAACGCTCACAGTTCGTATATTACCCAAAGATAGACTTGCGTATAAATTAGTTTTACTAGGCCCTGAGCCCTCACGCTTGAGACCAACAAATATTTGCGATAGCTTAGATATAATTCTTTGTTTAGCTTCTTCAATCGTTAAACCAGCTACATAAACATTACCTATCCTATTGATTTTAATATAACCATCTGCGTTCACAGTTAAATTATAATGATCTTCTGAATAACCATTAATATCAATAATAAGCTCATCATCAGGTCCCAAAATATAAGATTTGGGCGTTGCTATTTTCAAGTTAGGTTCAAAAGTTCCTACCTTATTACTAAAAATATTAAAGCCAAATATTTTTTTTCTTAAACTAACAATTGCCGTATCGATATCATTATCTGTATTTTTTTGAGAACGACTTCTGACTAAACTATCATTATATGATTTTTCCTTACTAGAAAGAATTTGGCTCCTTCTAGAAACATTTGATTGTGCAGGAGTATAATTGTATAAGTTTGAGGGCCGCATTAATGAAGGTGACTGAATACCAAATGGGAGAATTTGACCAAGTGCACTAAAATTTATGGCTAAAATTAATGTAAAGGATAAAAATTTTAATTTAAACATTTTATATATTTTTATTAAAGAACAAAATTATAAAAAAAGCTCATAATTCTTTAATTTTATACTAATTATAAATACCTAGAAATAAATTATAAGTAATAATTAACAAGTGGAAGAAATAGAAGAAACACCAAAAGTAGTTTACAATGATGATAGTATTAGATCATTAGACTGGAAAGAACATATACGTTTAAGACCAGGTATGTATATCGGTAAATTAGGTGACGGTTCATCCGTAGATGATGGAATATATGTTTTGGTCAAAGAAATCATGGATAATTCAATTGATGAACACATGATGGGTAATGGCAAATCAATCGATGTTAAAATATCAGATCATAAAGTTGAAGTGCGCGACTTCGGAAGAGGAATTCCTTTGGGTAAAGTAATTGATTGTGTATCTAAAATTAATACGGGTGGAAAATATGATTCAGGAGCATTTCAAAAATCCGTTGGTTTAAATGGAGTTGGTACTAAAGCTACCAATGCTTTATCTCAATATTTTAAAGTACAATCTTATCGAGATGGATCAACAAAATGGGCCGAATTTTCGAAAGGAGAGCTCATAAATGAATCAAAGGGTATTGAAACGTCAAATTCAAAAAGTGGAACACACGTTATATTTGAGCCTGATAACAGCATATTTAAAAATTATCATTTCATTCCTCAATATCTGGATTCATTATTTTGGAATTACGCCTATTTAAATGCTGGACTTACGATTAATTTTAATGGAGAAAAATATTTCTCTCAAAATGGCTTACTTGATTTATTAAATAAAAAAACAAATTCAGAGGAAAATCGCTATCCAGTAATTCATTTAAAAGGAAATGATATTGAAATGGCTATCACTCATAATAATCAATACGGTGAGGAATATTATTCTTTCGTTAATGGCCAAAATACTACTCAAGGAGGTACACACTTAGCTTCTTTTAGAGAAGCACTTGTTAAAACATGTAGAGAATTTTATAAAAAAGAATTTGACCCTTCTGATATTCGAGCCAGTATTGTAGGTGCAATAGCGATAAGAGTACAGGAACCTGTTTTTGAATCACAAACTAAAACTAAGTTAGGGTCTACGACTATTTCCCCCGATTCTAATTCAACCTCTATTCGATCATTTATAGGAGATTTTATCAAAACTGAATTAGACAATTTTTTACATAAAAATCCAAGTACAGCAGATGCTATTTTAAAACGAATATTACAATCAGAAAGAGAAAGAAAGGATATAGCCGGAATTAAAAAGTTGGCCAATGAACGTGCGAAGAAAGCTAATTTGCATAATAAAAAACTCAGAGACTGTAGGATTCATCTATCAGATGAAAAATCCGACTCTAAACATGATACTATTTTGTTTATAACAGAAGGTGATTCAGCAAGTGGCAGCATTACAAAATCGCGGGATGTTCAATTGCAAGCAGTTTTTAGTCTTCGCGGGAAACCTTTAAATAGTTTTGGTCTAACTAAAAAAATAGTATATGAAAATGAAGAATTCAATTTGTTGCAGCATGCATTAGATATTGAAGATTCATTAGATAATTTAAGGTACGACAAAATAGTCATTGCTACTGATGCTGACGTGGATGGAATGCACATCAGATTATTAATTCTTACATTTTTTTTACAATTTTTTCCAGATTTAGTTCGTAACGGTCATATATATATATTGGAGACACCTCTCTTTAGAGTACGCAATAAAAAAGAAACTCTTTATTGTTATAACGAGGAAGAACGAAGAAATGCGATTGAAAAATTAGGGCCCAAGCCTGAAATAACTAGATTTAAAGGACTTGGTGAAATATCACCAGACGAGTTTGGGAATTTTATTGGTGAAAATATTAAATTGGAACCTGTTATTTTAGCCAAAGACTTTACAATCCAACAATTATTAAATTATTATATGGGTAAGAATACACCGGAAAGACAAAAATTTATAATTGAAAACCTAATTATCGAAAAAGATTTAGAAGAAATAATGTACTCTTAATCAAAATACAAATCTAATAATTGCGATAATTCGTTTTTAACTTTCTCTTTATTCGTACTATTAGCTAGTTGGATTCCTTTTTCAATAATTAAATTAGCTTTTTTAAACCTTTTCAGCTCAATTAAATTTAAAGCAAATATGTAGTATACCGGTAAATAACTTGGTGATGTTTTATAGATGTTGTCAAAAATCGAAATTGCCTCTACCCTATTATTTTCTTTTAAAAATTCAAGAGCCATTAGATATTGATTAAATGGGTCGTTAGGATTGTCTTTTAGTTCAGAAATTATAAATTCTTTTCGATTCATATTGTAAAAAATAAAAAAATATAGTATGCTTGCATAACAAATTAAAATTATGAAAATATTAGTATGCATTTCCATCGTACCTGATACGACATCTAAAATTACAAAAGAAGACTCACATAATTTTCTTAATAAAAACGATCTAACATTTATTGTAGGTCCATACGATGAATATGCTTTATCTAGGGCAATTGAAATCAAAGAGTCCAATTCAAATGTAGAGGTTTCCGTTTTTCATGTAGGTATTGAATCATCGGAGCCTTTAATTAGAAAATGCCTAGCCTTAGGAGCGGATTATGCATGTAGAATTAATGGAGAGCCAAAAAGTTCCATTCAAATTGCAAATGAAATATGTCATTATGTTAAAGAAAATAATTTTGATTTAATTTTAATGGGAAAAGAGGCCATCGATTATAATAGTGGGATGATTCATGGTTTAGTGGCCGCCGGTTTAAATTACAATCATTTTTCTCCTGTTATGAAATTAGAAGTGATTGAAGAAGGGCTTGAATTGCAAATTGAAACCGATTTAGGCAAATCAACAATACAATGTAAACTACCTGCTGTCCTAGGATGTCAAGAACCTATAGCAGAATGGAAAATTCCTTCGATGAGAGGCATTATGACCGCTAGAACCAAAGAAATTAAAGTAATTGAAATGAAAACTAAAGATTCGAATTTTGAAATTAATGCTGAATCTGTAATTGAGACGAATAGAAAGCAAATACAAATTCCAAAAGAAAATTTAGATTTATTAATCCAAGCTTTAAAAAAAGATATTCAATTTAATTAAGATGATAAATATAGCCGTTTTTATAGATTTCAAACATGACAGCCTAACGAATAATTCAAAATCATTATTGAGTTTAGCAAATAAAATAGTTGAGAATAACACTGGTGTTGAGCTATATTTATACACTGTTCAATGCACTAATAAATGTTCTGTTCCAGCCACAGTAAAATCAGAATCGATTACCAGTTTCACTTTTGATAACGATGTCCATTTTTCATCTAATGCTGGTTTAGATAATGTAGTAAGCCATTTAAAAGACACTAAAATCACGCACGTTTTTTGTACTAAATCAACAACAAATGATTTAATATTTTCTAAGCTTTCAATGATTTTAAATTTTAACATTATTACGAATATAAAATCTTTGCAAATAGAAAATGGATTGTTTCATTTTTCCAAATCAATATTTTCAGGAAAGGCCATCGCTAAAATGAGTGGAACTAATGAACCATGTATTGCCATTTTTCCTAAAGGATTTAGTGGTGATGATTTATCGAATGTTTCACTAGAAACTAAAGAAATAAAAATTGATCACATATCATCAACATATACTTCATCAAGTAAGATTATAGAAGATTCTTTGATTCAAAATGATGTTCAATTATCAGAAGCAGAGATTGTTGTGGGAGCAGGCAGAGGATTAAAAGGACCTGAAAATTGGGGTATAATTGATAATCTTGCAAAAAAACTAAAGGCTGCAACTGCCTGTTCTAAACCTGTATCTGATTTAAATTGGAGGCCACATCATGAACATGTGGGTCAAACTGGAATAAAAATAAATCCTAAACTTTATATTGCTTGTGGTATTTCCGGTGCTATCCAACATTTAGCTGGAGTTAATGGATCAGGTACTATCGTGGTCATAAATAATGATACTGAAGCCCCATTTGTAAAGCATGCTGATTATATAATTTTGGGGGATTTATTTGATATTGTACCTGAATTAACAAAATTATTTGATGAGGCTTAATTTTAGGCCATTTTTCGTACATTTAGGTTTTATTTAACAATTGAAAAATATCCATCATTTAATTATTGTAAACTTACTTCCAAGCAGCGTTGGATCAAGTTCTTTTATTCTTTTGCTAGAATCAAAAGATAATTCAGATCTTAAATTCCCTATTGTCATTGGTTATAATGAAGCTCAAGCCATTACAATAGAAATGGAAGGTATCAAACCAAGTAGGCCATTAACACATGATCTGTTTGTTAATATGTTAAATGATTTATCTATAAAGATTGAATCGATTAATATAACAAAATTTGTGGATGGTATTTTTTACGCAATTATTACAATTAATTCTAATAATACGTCCATTGATATCGATTCCAGACCATCAGATGCAGTAGCTATTTCATTAAGATCAAAAGTTCCCATTAAGATTGATTCAAATCTTCTCGCTACATTATCCATTCACGAAACACAAACTATTGCTGAGCCTAGTAGTTCAAAAGACGAGGAAATTATCAATACATCTTTGAATTACGATGATTTAAATAATCTATTGAATGATGCCTTAGTTAATGAAAATTATGAGTTGGCTGCAAAATTAAGAGATGACATTTCTAGACTTAAAAATACAAATGAAATCAAATAAACAAACTATAATTAGAAAAAATTCAACCCTAATAGTATCTATTGCTAGTTTAGCTTTTATTATAAGTTTATTTTTTCAGATAATTCTTGGAGCTTCCAAATGGAAGAATGATATTACTTCTCAAATGAAAATGTTCATTTATTTAGAAGATTCCTTACAAGTTAAACAAATAAACGACCTAGTATATACATTTAAAAAATCCCCTTATCTGAATAAAATAAATGGTAAATCAGACATTGAATTTAAAAGTAAAAACAAAACAGCCAGGGAATTTATTTTAAAAAATAAAGAGAATTACGAAGATTTACTTGGTGAAAATAATCCATTCAAAAATTTATTGATAGTTGGCGTATCGGATGATTTTAAAAATGAAGCTAAGTTTAAGGTATTAGCAAAAGATATTTCAAAAATCAATGGAGTTTATGAGGTTACATTTCCTAATAGGTATGTTTCAATATTAATCGAAAAAATCAATCAAATTTCTTCCTTTTTGTTATTCATAATGTTTAGTGTGAGTGTTTTTGTTTACTTACAAATATCCAATTTTGTAAAAATAAATATACACTCAAATCGCATTCTAATTAAATCGATGCAATTATTGGGATCAACGAATAATTACATCAGAAAGCCTTATTTAATTGATTCGTTAATACATGGTTTATTGGGAGGGACCATAGGTGCTCTAATCTCATATTTATTAATCTATTATTTCTCAAATTCAATTCCTGAATTAAAGGAACTAGTAAATGAAAGTAATATGCAGATACTTTCTTTTTTAGTTTGTACGCTTTTCTGTACTTTGTTTAGTTTAATTGCGACCATATTTTCACTTAATTTGAAATTAAAAACCAACATTTCAAATCTTATATAGCCATGGAAAATTCAAAAAAATTCCCTTTAAATTCGAAAAATATTTATATTTTAATTTCGGGTATTATCATAATGATCATTGGATTTTTCATTATGACATTAGATAAGGAGCCATTTGGATTTGGTCTATTAGGTATTACAATAGGCCCCATCATTGTGCTCATTGGTGTATTTATTCCCATATATTCTTTATTTAATTATAAAAAATAATGTTAGAAACTTTTCAAACAATTATTTTAGGGATAATAGAAGGTATAACTGAATTTTTACCCATTTCGTCTACAGCTCATTTAATCATGGGTAGATATTTATTAGGTATTAATACATCAGAATTTTTAAATTTTTTCATCATTTTCATTCAATTAGGAGCCATTTCCGCGGTACCTATACTTTATATTAAAAGATTAATTTCAGGAGTAAACATTTACCTGTACTTAATAACCTCTTTCATACCTGCCATTATTTTTGGTTTATTATTAGATGATTGGCTTGAATCAATTTTTGAAGGATATTATTTTATTGCTAGTTCATGGATTTTAGGAGGAATTATTTTAATTAAGTTTGAAGATTGGGTAAAAGTTAAATCAACTGATAATGAAATTTCGACTATCTCGTACAAACAATCATTAAAAATTGGCTTTTATCAGTGCTTAGCTATGATTCCAGGAGTTTCTAGGTCTGGGGCAACCATAATAGGTGGACGATTAAGTGGGCTTAATTCAAAATCAGCGATTGAATATTCTTTTTTACTAGGTATACCAACAATTTTAGGCGCAAATGCAAAGAAAATTTTAGATTATAAAGATCATGTTAATGAGTACTTATTTGGCGAATATTCATATCAATTATATTTAGGCTTTATCATAAGCTTTATCGTGGCATTATTCACTATTAAATGGATGGTAGAGGTAGTACAACAATATGGTTTTAAGTATTTTGGATATTATAGAGTTATTGTAGGAATCAGTCTAATTATATATTTATCTTGGAAATAGCACCTGTAGAGGATAAATTTTATTTGATAAATAAACCAAAACTTTGGACATCATTTGATGTTGTCAAAAAGATAAAAAACCTAGGTCAATTCAAAAAAATAGGTCATGCAGGTACTTTAGATCCTCTAGCGACTGGTTTATTGATTTTATGTGTAGGTAAATTCACAAAAAAGATAAATTACTTTCAAGAATTACAAAAAACCTACGAAGGGTCATTAATTTTAGGTAAATCGACACCTTCAATTGATTTAGAAACCGAAATAGACCAAGAATACCCAATTGATCATATAACTAGAGAAAATATCCTTGATTGTGCTTTTTCTTTTATTGGTCATTCAAAGCAACTTCCACCCATATATTCAGCAGTAAAACTCAATGGAGAAAGATTATATAAACATGCCAGGGCAGGTATTAAAGAAGCTGATTTAGAAATAAAATGGAGAGAAATTGATGTTTATCAATTTGAAATTACTGAAATAACAATTCCAGAAGTAAAATTTAAAATAGTTTGTTCAAAAGGAACGTACATTCGAAGTATTGTAAGAGATTTTGGTCAAAAATTAAATTCAGGAGCATATTTGAATTCCCTAATAAGAACGAAAATAGGTGAGTATTCCGTTGACAATTCAATGTCAATTGAAGAATTCCAAGTAGCAAATCATGAAATTATATAGAAATTTAAAAAAAATAAGTACAATTAAGAATTCAGTTGTATCAATAGGAATGTTCGACGGAGTTCATTTAGGACATATATCCGTAATAAATCGAGTAATTGAAATCGCTAAAGAAAAAAAAAGTAAGTCAATCATAATAACTTTTTCAAATTCCCCTACCTCCTACTTTTCAAAAGATAAAGTTGAATTACAAATTACAAGTAGTCAAGAAAAAATAGATTTATTTAACAAAACTCAATTAGACTATTTATTTGTTATTGAATTCAATGAGTATATAGCCAATTTGGCACCATCAGCCTTTATTAATGAAATTTTAATTTCATTATTTAATGTAAAATTTATTGTCTTTGGATACGATAATCATTTTGGTAAAAATAGAGAAGGGACTTTTGAATATACGACTCAAAACTTTAAAGATATACAAGCAGAATTAATTATTGCATCCAAAAAAGATAAAATAACAATAAGTTCCACTAGGATAAAAGAAGAAATTCAAAAGGGACATATCATACAAGCAAACAATTTGTTAGGTCACAAATTTAGCCTAAGTGGAAATGTTGTTCAAGGGATGAAAATGGGAAGGCAATTAGGTTTTCCAACTGCCAATATTGCATATGACGCATCAGAGAAAATACTACCTAAAAATGGAGTTTATTACACCTTAACAAAGTTAAACGATAAGGAATATATTAGCGTTACAAATATAGGAGTTAAACCAAGCGTGCATGAATCAAATGTAGTGACAGTTGAAACGCATATATTAGACTATAATCAATCGATTTACGGTCAACCTATTACAATTATTTTTTTTGAGCGAATTAGAGATGAAAAGAAATTTAATCATTTAAACGATTTAATTAATCAAATATCCAAAGACGTTGAAATTGCCCGTAAACTAAATAGTTTGCAAATAACTTCCTAAAAATTTGATTTCATCTCCTCTCTTAGAAATAACCTCCTTTATTCTGTCTTCAAGTACATTTCCTTCTATATCGATAAAGAACCAAAACTTAAAATCTTTCGTGTCTTTAAATGGTCTTGATTCAATTTTCAACAGATTAATACCGAATAATTGAAAATCTTGCAAAAGGCTTAATAAAGCCCCTGGTTTATCATCATTTCTCAATTTAACCGCTAGCGTTGTTTTATCTTTTGTTGACAACTTTAGATTATCAACTTTTGAAAGGATATAAAAACGTGTTTGATTAGATTCGTTATCTTGAATATTATCAAACAGAATTGGAACATTGTAAATCTTTGCCGCAATATGAGAGCATAAGGCTGCGGCACCAATTTCCTCACTGGCTAATTTAGCAGCTTGTGAGGTAGATTCTAATTGGGTAAAAAAGTCAACTTGTTTACTACCAAAATAATCGTTTAAGAAACCTTTACACTGATTGAAGGCTATATCTTTGGAATAGATTTTAGTAATGTCACCAAAATGATTAACCTTCGTAGCAATACAAAAATTAACAGGAATTACAATTTCAGCGATAATAAAAAGATTCTTTTCATTTAGTAAATCCATGGTTTCTTTCACCATGCCTTCTTGGTTATTTTCAATGGGTACTACACCATACTTCGCTCTACCCGTTTCAACAGATTCGAAGACAGATTTAATGTTTGGCAAAGAAACGTATTCAGCTATTGCGCCAAAACGATTTTCAGCAGCTTGATGAGTAAAGCTACCTTCTGGTCCCAAAAATGAAATTAATTCTGGTAGTTCAAGATTACGTGATACGCCAAAAATCTCTAAGTATATTGCTTCAACTGCAGATTTTGTTAATTTACCAAGATCCTTATTTACTAAACGCTCTATAATTTCTTTTTCACGGTCAGGATGATAAATAACAGCGTTATTTTGACGTTTAAGTTGACCTACTAAATCAACAATATCCATACGTTGTTTTAATAATTCTAAAATAGAATCATCAATTCCATCAATTTTATTTCTTAATGATATAAGTTCATTCATGAATAAAAGGCTAATTATTTAAATTATTTAGATTTGCTTTTTTCTCCTCGGCTAATTCCAAACGCTTTAATTTATTTATGTTGGTATATTGTGAGTTAGCACCATCCGCTTTGGAAATATTTCTAGATAATAAATATGCGATAATACAATATAGAATGAAACACAATATATAGAGCATAAATTTAATATTATTGGAAAATTGATTTAAAAATTCACTGTATAAATAAATAGCCAATAAATTGAATATTAGTAGCACTAAAGTAGCATTCCAGTGGCTAAGTTTTCTATCTAATAGAATATGATGAAAATGGTTTCGATCGCCTTTGAATGGTGACTTTCCTGATATTAAACGGATAATAAACATTCTTAAAGTATCGAATAATGGCAATATTAATATAACCATTACTAACAAAGGCGCATCATTTTCTAAATTTGAATCATATGCATAAGAACTATTAATAGTAATAAATTTAATTGAGAAAAATGAAACAAGAAAACCTAAAATTAAAGAACCTGTATCACCCATAAAGATCTTATTTTTAATTGAAAAATTATACCTCAAAAAACCCAATAATGAACCGCCAAGAGAAACCGACAAAATCACATAGGCAAATAAATTCAACTTATAAAAAAGGACAGCAAAGCACATAGATGCCATAAATCCAAATGATCCTGCTAAACCATCTATTCCATCAATTAGATTAACCGCATTAGTTAATACAATGAATATAAATGTGGTGAAAATAACTCCTGGTAAATAAGAAATAGAATTATAGCCAAAAAAACCATATAAATTAGTAATTCGTAAGTCCCCTAAGGTAATTAATAATAAAGAAGCTGCGATTTGAATTAATATTTTCTTCTTAGGTGAAAGAATGAGTATATCATCTTTTATGCCTAAAAAAAACAAAATTATAAGAGAAGTTACCGCTAAATGCATTTCATGTCCTTCTGAAGGTATTTTCCATAAAAAATAACTTATCAATGTTGCAGCAAAAATAGCAACACCCCCTAGGGTAGGAGTTAATTCTTCATGAGAACTTCTAATTTCAATTTCAGCCATTAAATCCTTTAATTTAGATATATTTATAATTACCGGAATTGCCGTAATTGTAATGACGACAGATACAATAAATGAAATAATGATTTGAAATTCTACTTTACTAAATAATGATATAAATTCTTTCATTGTATATTACGTTTTTTAATAAATATAGCAGGATTACCACTATAAATTGAATAAGGATCTAGGTCTTTAGATGCCAATGAATTAATTACTAAAACTGCATGAGAGTGAATCGTTATTCCTCCAATTAATATCGAATTAGCACACACCCAAACACCATCTTCAATAATTATTGGCTTAGAAATTAATTCAAATTTTTCACTTGAATAATTGTGATTTCCAGTAATTAATAAAGAACCCTGTGATATGCAAACATTATTTCCAATAAAAACATTAGAAATATTGTCAATCCAAACAGATTCTCCAAGCCAAACTGAATTGCCTACAGATAACATCCATGGAAATTTAATCTTGACCCATGGTTTTATTACAACTTTATCTCCAATTCTACATCCAAAACTTTTCAGAATTAACACCTTTAACTTACTAGGATACGGAATATTAGTTAGGAAAAACATATTCGATACAATAAGCCATAAAGCATACCGAATCTTCCTGAAAATTCCAGGAGAAACCTCATCCTTAAAATTATCGAAATTTATTTCCTTATTTACCATCTAATTTAATTAACTCTTTTTTTATAATATCTTTATTAAAATTGTACGTATGCTCAAATTCAAAAACTTTTACATCAACTAAATACCGATACCAAAATACTTGTAATACATTCCAAATAAAGCCAGGTATTCCGTCCAATATACCTAATTTCAAAAAATATGAATAGAAAAACAAAAGGAAAGACCTTAAAAAGATAGGCATCTTATTATAAAATGATTTTAATAAGAAAAGAATAAAATCAATCGAATAATAATCACCTTTAAATGAGATTTTAGAAATTAAATATTTATTATTTAAAATCTCCAAAGCTTCACGATTTGAATAATTATTGTGCTTATGAGTCCACCAAGTTAAATTATTTAAATTATTGTCGATGATAATATTTTGAAGTTTCGCAGTTTTTTGATCACTAACAATAATTTTCTCATCCATTAATTTATCATCACAAACCCCCTTCCCTATTTTCCATAATCGAAGCAACCATATCGGATTGATATTTCCATAGTTTAATGTCTTATTCAAAAATTTAACCTTTCGTTTAATGTAAAATCCTGAAATGTCGGAATTAAAATTCAATAAACTAGAGGTTTTAATCTCTTGAATCAATTCTAAAGTTAATAATTCGTCAGAATCTACTCTTAATAGATAATTTGTATTAAATGGATAGTTTTTAATAGCAAAATTGAGTTGATTAGAATGATTTATAAAAGCATTTTGAACATAAATTATTCCATATTCATTTAAAATATCAACTGTATTATCATTAGAATAAGAATCAACAACATAAATATTGGATGTAAGCAAAAGTAAATTATCTAAACACCTCTTCAAGTGAATCTCTTCATTATATGTCAAAAGAATTATGCCAATACTACAGCTCATGAATCAAATTATTTATCCGATTTAAAAACAATTGACCAATGTAATCCATCCTAAAATTTGTAGTAAATAATCTCTGAGAATTTAAAGTTAATTCTTTTCTAAGTTCCGAGCTTGCAAAAATCACTTTCATTTGTTCATATAGTGACATTATAGTCGTTTCACATATTAATCCAGCTCTAAACTTTGATACGTCATCAGAAAAACCAACAAAATTACTGAAAATTGAAGGTTTACCGTATGAAATAGCTTCTAAAGCAGCTATTGAAAATCCTTCTGAATAGGAAGGTAAAACAAACACATCAGATTTTTTAAAAAGATAATCTTTTGACCATTCAATGCAACTTGGCAATAAAATTATATTTGAATTATTTAAAACTATTTTGTTTAATTCGTCTGAAAAGTCACCTTTAGGACCCGCAATTATCATCTTTATTTCAGGGTAATCATATAATAATTTGTTGAAAGCAGGTACCAAGATATCCAGACCTTTCTTTTCACTAATTCTACTCAAAAACAAAAAAACAAAATCTTCTTTTCCAATAAAGTTATCAATCAAGGATTTAAACTTATAATCAATGTCTTCGTAGGAATTTGGAGCATATAATCCATTAGGGATTAAAACAATTTTATTTACATATTCAGGGAAGATTTTTAATAAATATTGGTGCTCACTTTTCGATATTGCGTGAATTAAATCAGCATTTTTAAAACATTTTTTTTGAATAAAATTCCAAAAAATTCTTTTTAATAATTTAGAATTACCCATAACATATGTATCCAAAAAACCATGAACAGTAATAATTTTTATCGCATTATTTTTAAAATAAAAAGGTAAAATAGAACCAAAATTCCATAATCCATGCACATTAATAACCGAATAGTTATTTCTATTTTTTACAAACCAAATAAACATATTGATTGAAAAATCTTTAAAAAAAGCACCAAAAAAACTTTTTTTAAAAAGAAAAATTTTCATCCCTAAAATTGAACTATAAATATTGTTGGATCGACCTATTGAACTAGCTATATGTACCGTCCAATCATTTTCAATTAAAAAACGTGAATGATTGTAAATGACATTTGGTGGCCCTCCTGTTTCCCAAGTATAACTGCAAAAATGAAGAATAGAATATTTATTTTCAAAATTAGAATTACACATATGGTCTAGCTAATTATTATATTTGACTTAGTAATTTAATATGGTTAATTTTAAATGTTATTTCAATTTCATATTTAATGAGGAAATCATTACAATTCAATATTCAAACAATAAATTTAAGCATTTACTTAACATTATTAATACCCTCAATCTTATTTTTTGTCTATTGGATTACACCAATCATTTCTATTCCTTTAACCCTATCCTGTTTATATATCCTTTACAATTATTATAAGATAAATAGTAATTGTAAGGAATATTTAGATATATCCATTAGCCATTTGGCTTTAATGGCTATTTTACTCTTTTACACACTATATGCTTGTGGAATTGGTCAATTTACTATGGCGAAGGATGACTTATTACTAAGATCCAATATGATATTTAGCCACTTAATATATTATAATTGGCCCGTTTTTATTCAAGTAGATAATTCAGATTTCACCTTATTATCATATTACTTAGCCTATTTTATCCCAATATCATTTATTTTTAAAATAATCCCATCTATTAATATTTATTATTTAGAGTTTATTTGGGCATTCTTAACTCTTTATTTAGGGTTACTATTTTTTTATCGCTATTGCTCAAAAAAATTATTATTTCTAATTATATTCCTGCCTAATGGCATCTATTGGATCTTTGATAAATATATATTTAAGGATCCTGTACCTTTAAAATTCTTCTCTTCGTTAATGACTTTAGCGCATGGTCCCCAACAACTAATCTCGACAATACTTGGCCTCTGTATAATATTATCAGAAATTACCAAAAAACAAAAATCAATATTTATAATTAACATAATTGTTCTTGTGTTTTTTTGGTCCCCATTTATTTCGATTGCTTTAGCTATTATCGTTATTCCTCAATATAAAGCAATAAAATTAATTTGTATTGAAAATATTATATCGCTTGGGACACTTCTCATATTCCTTGTATTTTATGCAGAAAAAGAAACAAACTTCTTTGCTCATATAAAGCCGTTATCAGAAATCAATTATTCATATTTTCTTTTTTATTGTACTGATTTAATTCTGATCACTTACCTATTTAAGAGATATTCTAGAAACCAGAACAATTATTATCACGTATATATATTAATAATTTTAATGATACTACCTTTTATCCATTTTGGAAAACATAATGATTTTATGACAAAAGTTTCAACGCCATTAATTTTTATGCATTATTTAATTTTAATACAAGAAATAAAACTTCAACATATTAAATACAATATTGGGATCTTCATTTTACTTAGTATTTATTCCTTATCTAGTATATATCAACTATTCAACCCTCTTATAACTAGACCTTCTAAGATAGATTATATAAGCGTATATAAAGATAAATCTATGATTGATCTGTATAAAGACAAGGATATACATGCCCAATTCTACACTAATAGGAATAGTGTGTTTTGTAAATATTTTATGAAGTAAAAATATTTTAATGACCTAAAAAATGGCGTAGGCTATCTTCAATTAATCTTTTGCTATCAAATACCATGGCATTATTTTGCAAAAACTTTTTATTGATAACCTTGTTATTTTCTAAAAAATTTAAAATTTTAGTATAGGTAAAGTCCTCTTTTGTAAAGTCAAAATTATCAACAACTAATCCAGAATAATCATTGATGACAAGATCATTTGCGCAACCACAAGAATTGGAACAAATTACACTTACCCCCATTTGTATTGCTTCATTTGCCACCATGCCCCAGGTTTCATTAATGGAGGGTAAAATTAAACATATTGATTTTTTATAATAATCCGATAACTCATTCCACAAAACAGAACCAGTAATTTCAATGTTTAAATCATATTTTAATATATCATTTTGTAATTTATCTCTTATAGGTCCATCGCCAACAAGAACTAGTTTATAGTCTAAGTTGTCCTTTTTAAAAAAACGAAATAAAGAAATCAATGAATTTAAATTTTTTTCTGGGGATATTCTTCCAACAAAAAGAATAGTATTGTTACTTGGCTCTAGATCAAAAGAATTATTTTGCGAAAATTTAGTTTTATCAAATGAGTTTAAAAATAATAATATCTTTTTTTTATCTACTCCATGTCTGAACAAATAATCATTAGATTTTATTCCATACGAGAAAAAACCATCCGTCAAAAAAAATACTAAACGTTTGTAAAAATGTTTAAAATAGTAGCTGAAAGATGCTTTGTGTAAAACTTTAGAATAAACCGATTCATTTGTCATAATGGTTCTAATATTCATAAGCTTTGATAGAAACAAAACTGGAAGTGTACCCATTTCTTGATATCCCGTTAAATTAATCACATTGGGTCTATATTTCAAAATGTACTTAAGCCATTTCAGAGTGATAATGAATTTATTTGTATTTTCTAGATAATCATAATTTAATAACTCATAAGGATAAGAATAAGGAAATTTCTCATGCTTAAACTCCGTGATATCAAATCTACTCTTTTCACAAATTGATGACTGTAAAACCATTAATTCATCATTGGAACCTTTTATATGATCATATATACCTTGATAAATAAATGATTTATACTGACTCCAAAGTTGATTATGTAAAATAAGAATTTTCAAATTTACGTGACGTTTAGCGCATTATCCTTCACTCCTAAGAATCTAATATAGACTAAAAAAGCGATCCAATAAGTAAAATCTAGAGGCCTTCCTGATGAAAATATAGCAAGGAAAGTATGCAAATAAAATAAGCCTAAAAAAATCTGAAAGATTGAATTAGATTTAAAGGCTTTAATACTATAAACCAACAAAATAATATTAAATGATAGATATAATAGGAAACCTATAAAACCAAAATTAATAAATGATTCTAAAACAGGAATATCGATGTATCTAAATCGATATCCAAAACCAAACAAAAAATTTATTGGATTATCATTCCACAATTCAATGAAATAGTTAAAATTACTCACCCTACCCATAGCTGAATCATCTACATCATCATTTTTACCAAGTTTTAAACCTGTATTCAAGGCCTTATAAACTAATCCTAAAAATGAATTAAAATAATTGTTTATCAGTTCTACAAAAGAATATCTATTATTTAAAACGTTTAAATAATAAAATATTGACATATAAAAACTCACCACATACCAATGAGTAATCTTAAAAAATGATTTTAAAGGAAACACAAAAATAAGAATTGCCAACATGACTATAATAAGAGAAATAAAAGTAACTCGGGTTTGCGTCAATACAATTACTAGTAAACTGATCCATAAGTTAGCGTGTGCTGCTAACCGAACTAATGCACTGTTTTTTAACCAAAGAGTTAAATCATTTTTAAATATTAATAATATTGAAATAATGAAACCAGCTAATCCATTACGACTGTACATATGAGGATTTCCAGCAAAATCTCCTGTAGCACTTTTAAATTGCACAGTCGCCCTTGACCCAATAACATAAGCAGGGTTTGTTGAAATAGAATAAATTAAAGCCAAATTAGTAATCAGAGTGAAACCCAAAATAACTATAGGCAGATAATCCTGAATAGAATTTTTAGCCTTTAGCAGAAACAGTAAGTATAAGGCCAAAAAAACAAAATTAATTATTTCAGAATTAAACGAACCTTTATCACTATTATAAAAGATAAAATAAAAAATAGAAATTAGTAAAAACGAAATACCTACTTGAAATAATAATAAGTTAGGCTTATAGCCAAGTTTAATAGGGGTATCATTCAACATCAATAATATACCTAAAAAATAACAAATGCCAGTAAAAATGGATCCCGAACCTAAACTAGAATATCCTTTTAAGAAATAAATAAGGGGAGGTCCTATCCATAAAAGAATAATACCAATTGAATTTTTGAAATTAGAATATGAAAAAATATTCAAATTTTATTGATTTTATTAATGGATGTGATTCCGTTTGGATTCGAACCAAAGACCTACTGCTTAGAAGGCAGTTGCTCTATCCAACTGA
>SXGQ01486249.1_pt1 | contig 21666 bp, 13 predicted proteins | sample 3178371 | NCBI WGS metagenome assembly SXGQ01 (sample SAMN11356859, study PRJNA531348) | freshwater metagenome | isolation source: freshwater sample F1-20 | place: China: Fuxian Lake, Yuxi | collected 2017-12-25 | reverse complement strand
GGAACAGGTACAGGAACAGGAACAGGAAGAAGCCCATTTGATGTAGATGATGAAGAAGGAGGAATATATGCACCAATACCAGATAACTACAGTGAAAAAACAGATTATTCCGATGTTATTATAGACTGCTCTAAAATATCAGAACCACAGCCAGTTGCAGATTTTAAATTTAAATGTGAGGATAAAAACGAACAAGATTCACGTAATCTTTTAGATAGAAGATATAAAATACATTTCCCATGTATAGTTGCAGTCAGAGGATATTATAGTTCTAAACAAAAACTTTCAAATCAAATAGGAGTCTACGATGATGCATTATTTTTATTTGAAAATAAAAGAGTAATGCGTGCCTGGCGATATAACATGGATCCAACATTAGGATCCCACGATAGATTTTTTATACAAAAGGGTAATACGACCAGTATTACATATGATAGTGTGGTAACAGACTATGATGAAAACGCACTAAACTGGGGATTTAATTATCCAAAAGCAAAACTGCAAGTAGCGGATATAATATATCCAGGAGCTTACCATTATTTTCCAGATGCCTTACAACAATATGGCGAAGATAGTACTGGAACATGTACAGACAATCTACCAACCGAAACTGAAAATTGTGCAGGATTTTCATGGCACATAGGGATAGATGATAATGGTAAATCTATTAGAGCAAAACATATTCTTTATTGGGCCAATTTCGCAATGGAACCCTTGTACTCCAACGGGTCCACAGAAATTGTATTTGCATTGAAATCCGCTATACCACAATGGGCTATCGATAGATGTGGAACTGGGAGAAAAGGTAGAAGATGTTCACCAGATTATGCGAACTATGATAAACTTATAAATGATCTTGTTAGGGTACCTAGTAGATCATTTAGTAGTGGGAATAAAGTGTATACTACCTCTATATCTAATAATAGAGTATTATTTGTACGGGGTTCGAGTGAAAAGTCTGTATATGATAATTTAGTACAAAGTTTTAAAGAAAATTATACACAAAATGTTATCGATAAATGGGGTAAGGGTGGAATACACCCATCAATAGTACCAAATAACATTAACGCTACATTTAAAGACGCAATAATGACAGATATTAGAAAAAGGATATATGGAACGGATATAGTTCTGACACCAAACAATAGATTCGCAGGAGCATCCATTGGAGACGCTATAATTCATTTTGGAGAATTGAGTTTTACAAATTCGGCTGGATGCCAAACTTTAATTGCTAAAGATTTTTTTGAATTTAATTGCTTGAGTCATAGATGGGCATTTAGACATGCGGATAAATTTAAAACTGAGGTAGTTTCTGGTAAACGATATTTAAAACATATAGATAAATACTTTAATTTTTTTAAAAAACATAATGATGTGGCTAGCTTCATTCTAAAGCCTATAATCAATATAGATAATGAGGGTATACCTAGATTGGGGAGTGTGGAAATCAATAATCAAAAATACACACACGAATATATCAAACTCTATAAAGATGACATTACCGATGAACATCTAAAAGAATTATTACCAGATTATGCAATGGCATATTATGTTGTAGATATGGAAGAACCCAATAGATACGATGAAATACGAAGGATAATAAATAGTGTTGGATTCTATAAATCTGGTAGAAAATTAAACACATATTCGGGTGGAAACACTTTATCATTAGTAAATGCTCTAAAAGCCATAAGTGATTTGTGTAAAAAATACAGATTTAAAATGTCACATTTTATGTCAGTCATACAATATCTATCACAGTTCAATCCAGTATACGTTAATCCAAAATCAGGTGCAGTTGGAATAGCTGCATTTAAGCCAGAAACAGACCCGTCTAGCGATTTAATATTATTAAATGAAACTGTGAACACTGTTAAATCTAAATCATTTATAGAACAGATAGCACTTTTGGATAAAATATTATCTAAAAAATATGATCAGTTTTCAGAACAGCCTAATTTAGCAGAAGTGTTCACTGCTATAGCTATGGGTACAGTGATACCATCTAAAGATAAAACGCCACCATGGGATTTAAATAGTATTATTTATGCAAAAGAAAAAATCGAAAGTAATAGGCTGGATTCTTTAATATCTTCATTTTATGACGAAACTGGTAAAGAAGCATATCGCGGATCGTTTAGTTATTTAGATCAGGTTGCATATCCTAGAAAACTAAAGGATATGGATAACGATAATAAACTACAGTTGGGGGAATTATTGGGGGAAGTTATAAATATCTCAGTGGATTGGTCTAGTACATCTAATCTAATAATAGAAGAATATAGACGTAGCAAACGAACGCCATCAGGATCAGAAGCGAGCTACGGAAGACCAGAATTACGAGTATTTGAATACACAAGAAATGAATAATATTTGAATGTATAGAATAATAATATTAGACTTTATCTATAAATTTATATTTATTATAAATAAGTAGTTTACGTTTATTAAAGGATAATCAAGATGAATTATGATAATTTTTTTAAAAAAATACGATCTATAATACGTGAGGAAATAGAGATAGCTTTAGATTCATCTATCAAAAAATCAAAAAAAGAAAATGATATAAAATTAAAAAAAGATGTATCTGAAACAAAAATATTTAAAAAATCTAATGAAAAAGTATCCGAATTTTCAAGTATTCAGGATATATTAAACGAAACAAAACGTTCATTACAAGAAAGTTATGAATCAGATTATGATACTATTGATATAAGTGGAATCTATAAAAAAGATATTAATAGAAATAATAACATTCCATCTGGAATGACTAGTGAAGAAATTCCATCAAATATAATGAATGCATTAAATAGAGATTATTCAAAATTAATGCAAAAAATAGATGAAAAAAAAGGTAGATAATAAATGGCAAAATATAGAAATAAAGTAGAATTCTTTGCACCAAAAACAACGGATACTAGACTTCAAAAATCGATTGGTGTTGATTTGCCTTTTAATGAAGAAAGTGGAATTTTTAGAAAAACATATGTAGATGTGCAGCAGGTTATTGCAAACTTAAAAAATCTATTATCCACTACAAAGGGGGATAGATATATGTTACCAGAATTTGGTACGGAATTAAAATTTATTTTATTTGAAAATATAACTTCTGAAGAGGAAATCTATAATAGAATACGAGCAGAAATATCGGACGCTATATCATATTGGATGCCATATGTAGGGATACGATCAATAGAAGTAGATACGAATATAACTAGCGATGGTAGAGTATTAGAACCAGATCATGCTATATTCGTAGATCTTAATCTTTATATCTCATATTTAAATATTTATTTGCCAGTTAAACTATTTATATCAGAAACAGGTAATGTATCCATTACAGAGGCAACCAATGAGTGATTTAGTAAAAAAAGATATAAGATATTTGGGAAAGGATTTTCCAACATTAAAACAAAATCTCATAGACTTTACAAAAAATTATTTTCCATCAACATATAGAGATTTCAACGAAGCATCTCCTGGTATGGTTTTTTTGGAAATGGCAGCATATGTCGGGGATGTTTTGTCATATTATACAGACGTTTCATTGCAAGAATCTATGATACTGCAAGCTGCTGAGGAAAAAAATATTTTAAATATAGCACAATCATTAGGATATAAACCAAAAAATTTAGTAGCATCTAATGTAAAGATAGACGTTTTTCAAATAGTCCCAGCAAAAACAGAAAACGGTGAAATAGTTCCAGACTATAATTATGCAATTGCAATAGAACCAGGAATGACTCTATCAACTAATGCTATCGGTTTTAATTCAAATTTTAGAACTATAGATTACATAGATTTTAAACATAGTAGCAGTATGGATCCTACCGAAGTTACGCCATTCGAAGTTGATGATTCCACTAACGAAATAACATTTTGGTTATTAAAAAAAACAACAAATGCCGTATCGGGTGTCATAGAAACTCAAACATACTCATTCACGGATCCAAAACCGTATGAAAAAATAACATTAGAAGAACCAGATTTAATAGAGATTTTATATGGCATTGATTCAGATGGAAATAAATGGTACCATGCACCGTATCTTGCTCAAGATACAATATTTGAAACTGTTGCAAATATACCTAGAAATGACGTGTCATTATCACAACATAGAACAGAAACACCATATCTTTTAAAACTCAGAAAAATACCCAGAAGATTTGTATCTAGAGAAGTTGGTCCTGGAAAATTTGAAATACAGTTTGGTGCTGGCGTATCTAACATGGATGATGAACTATTAATACCAAACCCAGATTTAATAGGAAGTGCCTTACTAGCAGTTGGAACGGAAGTTGTTTCGGATATAGATCCATCAAATTTTTTATACACAAAAACATATGGACTTGCACCGAATAATACAGATATAACAATATATTATACAAAAGGTGGTGGTATTAGAGACAATGTTCCATCTAGCACCATAACCAACATACTGTATAGAAATATTTTAGTAGATGAAACAGGATTAGACCCAGTATTATACAACCAATGTATCGCCAGTTTATCTGCAGTAAATTCGGAACCAGCCAGTGGTGGTAATACAAGAGAAGATATAGATGCTATAAGACAAAATGCATTAGCGTATTTTTCTTCACAGAATAGAGCAGTTACTAAAGAAGATTATATCGTTAGAGCGTATAGTTTACCATCAAAATACGGATCTATAGCAAAAGCATATATTACAAAAGATACACAATTAACTAAAGATTCAATATACAATACAGACAGATTACAAAATCAATTGGCATTAAATTTTTATGTACTTGGATATGATTCAAATAATAAATTGACTACTATAAATAATGCTACAAAAGAAAATTTAAAAACATATTTAAATCATCATAGAATGCTAACCGATGCTATAAATATTAAAGATGCATATGTGATCAATATAGGTATTGATTTTGACATAATAACTATGCCAGACCAAAATGGAAATATGGTAGTTATGCGTTGTATACAAAAACTAAAAGATTATTTTAATATTAGAAAATGGCAAATAAACCAACCCATAGTTATCAGTAATGTTTACACAGAAATAGATAAAGTTGAAGGTGTACAAACCGTTGTTAGTGTAAAATTCAAAAATTTCTTTGATACAACACTTGGGTATTCCCCAAACGCATATGATTTAAATACAGCAACTAAAAATGGAATAATATTTCCATCTTTAGATCCGTCTATTTTTGAAATAAAATACCCAGATAATGATATTCTTGGAAGAGTGAGGTCAATAGGATGATATATTCAATTTATCCACAATACGATACCACATTATATGAAAGATCCGCATCGATGAATACTGGATTAGATGCAATATTAGAATTATCTCACGATGCAACTGCAACTCAATCAATATACAATAGTAGAATATTGATGAAATTTGATGTTTCTGACATAGAGCAAAATGTAAATTCTGGAAAAATATCACAATCTGCTAAATATTATTTATCACTAAAAACAGTTGATGCATCCGAAATACCACAAGAATATACAATATACGCATACCCCGTAAGTTCATCATGGTCTAATGGTACTGGTAAATATTTTAATAAACCACAAACCACAGATGGTGCATCTTGGTTATATCGAAGTTCAAAAAATTTAGGTATATTATGGGATACAGATCCGCTTATAGATAATTACGAATGGGATTTACAATCAGAATCGTGGGTTGATGCGGATAGTTTATTTGGAATAAATACAGCAGCAACAGTTCATTATGGGTATACCTCAATATCTGGTGGCGGAACATGGTGGCAAGATGATGATATAAATTGCACCCAATCGTTTTCATATAAAACAACAGATGTTTATATGGATGTAACAAAAATTGTAAAAAAATGGATAACGGGATCTGGTAGATTTGATAATGATGGCCTTATAATAAAATTTAGCAATCAATTAGAAAACCAATTAGATAGTATCAGTAGTATAAAATTTTTCTCAGTGGATAGTAATACAATATATGTGCCAAAGCTATATGTGGTTTGGGATGATTCTATATTTTCAACAGGTAGTTTAACACCATCTACACTGGATAATATTAATATTAATGTAAAATTAAATAAATATTATTCTGAAAATGAAAAAGCAAAGATTAGAGTAGACTCAAATAAGAGATATCCAGAAAAAACATACACAACCGAATCGTATTATATTAAAAAATATTATTTACCAACGTCATCGTATTATGAGATACGAGATGCACATACTGATGAAATTATAATACCATTTGATACGATAGGGACAAAGATAAGCTGTGATCAAAATGGGAATTATTTTAACTTATGGATGAATTCATTTCAACCAGAAAGATTTTATAGAGTTGTTGTAAAAACAGAAACTGATGGCGGAGATACTATTAGAGTTTTTGATAATAATTACTATTTTAAGGTAACTAGATAATGGACGATTTAAAAAGAAATGAAAAAGGTTTTATATTATCTAATGTAGATATGTCTAAAAATAATGGACTGTTAGAAGTTTTTATCTCAGATAATAGATATCGTTCAGATGATTTTAGATATATTGTTGATTCAACTTTTAAATCATTACCGTCTGCTATTAAATCGCAGGAAAACATACTAACGGAATTAAACAAAAAAATACAAAATTATGTGGATTCAAGGATAGACGAAAATGTACCAATAAAGGATTCGGAATTAAAATCTGTAGAATTATCATTCTTTAATTCGATGCAAAATATAAGATTTTCAGATAAAAAATCGGTAGATAAGCTATCAACAGAAATACTTAGATTAAAAGATGAAATAAAACGAAAAAATGAGTTTTTAAAATCTAAAGAAAGAATTGATATTTTCAATGAAAATAATATTAATAGTTTAGCAAAAGATATTATAAAAAAAGATTTAGAACTACAGGCAAAAGATCTTGTTATACAAAATTTAACAGAACAGTTAAACAATAAACTACAAGAATTAGAAAATTTAGTAAACCAACAATTGAACACCACACCTAATGGTTTAAACGACGTTGTGAGTGAATAATAAAAATGGCAAATTTTGAATATAAAAATATAGATGAAATACTAAATAATCCTACAAGTAGAGGTAATAGGATTTCTATTAATACCGATCCTACTAGAATTATACCTAAATTTGAAATGAAAGAAGGTTTAGATTTAGTATCAAGTTCACCAGCATTCGGATCGACAACAGATGTTTTGAGAGCAAGATATGCATTGGGTTCTTTAATGATGGAATCCGTAGAAATGCACGTATTTTTGCAAAACGGTGCATATTTAAGATCCATATACGATTTAACAACATGGAAAATGTCTGGGACTAATATCTACCTGGATGTTCATACCGATATTCAATCTTTGAATTTACCACCAACCACTTATAAAATAGTTTATAACTTTATAAGAAATTTTATAGGAAGTGCAACCAGTCCTGTAAAATTATTCATATCTGAAATTTCAGACGATAGAAAAGAATTACAATTAAAATTAACATCAAAAGAAGATAGATTATATGTAGATTCTCTGACAAACTTTGTACTAGACTACTTAAAAGGATCTACTTTTTTACCAAAAGTAGTTATTAATTTTGGTGAAAATAAATTAATAGATGTAATTAATGTCACGTCTGATGGTAGTACCGATTCTTTTTATGTAAAATTGTTTGAACCGTTACCATCAGATTTAGATTTGTATTTTGAAGGGTGGCTCGGTACGGAAATAATTCAGCCATACATAGATACTATTCAAGTTTTACCAGAGGAAGAAGATAGACAGTTTCAAGGAATACGGGGACCAAATTTTGAAGCAGAATATGAATATTCAATAATAACAGAAACTGATTATAAATCAATGACTGATATATTATCGAATAATACAAAAACATCGCAAGAAATTTTAAACAAATATGTTTTTGGATCATCCTCATTTGTCAAATTGAATGTTGATTACAGAGAATTTGAAAATTTTGTTTTTTATTCATCGGCAACAAGTAGATTAGAAAATTTTTATTATAAAATTGGTTTATTAGAATATTATAAAAATGAAATAGATTCATTAAATCAATATACTGGCTCATTAAATGAAAACAAGATTCAATTAACGAAACTCTTAAATGATGTTATATCAAAATTTGATGATTTTGAAAGTTATTTATATTATGAAACAACCGCTAGCAATTTTTACACAAGTCAAGCATCCGCAACAATAACACCATATCCAAAGTATGAAGTAACTGGAAGTGATTTTGATGTAGTAACAGCTACTGGTAAATATAAACTATACGATTTATCATCTAATGATGTTGAAACGTGGTACACTGGGTTACAAGAATCTGCTAGTTTTTATGATAGCAATAATAGAAATTCCCTACAATACAGTGTTCCAGATTTCATAAGAGAAAATTCTGAAAATTCAAAATATGTTTCTTTTGTAAACATGATAGGCCAGCATTTTGATATAATATATCTTTATGTAAACCACATATTAGAAAAAAATCTAAGAGAAGAACACCCAAAGGATGGAATATCGCAAGATTTGGTATATCATGCTGCTAAAAATTTAGGATGGAAGCCAGTACACGGTGCCCAATCAAAAGACTTATGGGAATATGCACTAGGGATAAGCGGAAGCGGGGATCCAATAAATACGGGTAAAACTACAGTTAATAAAGATTTATCTAGAACATATGAAGAAAGAACAAAAGAAGTATGGAGAAGGTTATTAAATAATTTACCATACATCTATAAATCAAAAGGAACTGCTAGAAGTATACGGGCAATTCTAGCAGCATACGGTATACCACAAACTGTATTAACCATACGAGAATTTGGAGGACCCGATAATGCAGATATTGGCTTAATACCAAGAGCCGAGTGGGAAAAACATACATACTACCTAAATTTATTAGGTAGCTACACAGCGGGTAAAAAAAATTCGGTAAGAGTTCCCTGGGAAAGAGTGCTTAATGCCAATAACACATGGCAATACCCAGATACAGTTACGTTTAGATGGAAGATGAAACCAGATACCGTTTACCCATACAGCGTAGACCCAATACAAACGGTGCTTCAAAAAAACTCTGGTAGTAGATTAGATTGGTTTGTAACAATTAACCACGACGGTACTGATACTAGTAAAGGGAGTTTAAATTTTTATATTGGAAATGGGACAACATATGCTACCGCATCAATATACGATCAATATTTGTATGATGATGTTCCTTTGAACATAATGATTCGTAGGAGTAATAGTACGGATATATCTGGTAGTAATCAGATATATGACTTTATATTGAAAACGGAAAAATATGGAAAAATTGCAATAGAAAAATCGGCAAGTATAGTAATCAGTGGTAGTGTTAGTTCTAGCTATAATTTAGCATGGGCATCGAACGGGAATCTACATATAGGTTCTGGCTCAAATAAACAAACTAGCAATATATTATCAGGATCAATATACGAATTACGATATTGGACTAAGCAATTACAAACATCATCGTTTAATAATCACGTTTTAGCACCAAGAGCATACAACGGAAATAATCCAACAGCGTCATTCTATGATTTAAATGCACAATTTAAATTTTGGCAAAAATTAGATTTAAATACCACCAGTAGTATAGAAAGTAGCCATCCAAATCAAAAACAAAAAACTTTTTTCAGTTCTTCAAAAGTAGCAACATTAACTCAATTTTCTAATGACCATTACGAGTCTACTGTAGAAAATTATAATATGGAAGTTTCCAGTATCGGTGGAAATACTGTTTTTTCTGAAAAAGTTAGAATAGATTCTGGTTCACTAATTAGTTCATTAACATTAGATAGAACTGGTGAAATTGGTTTGTTCGATAGACAGACTAGAGATTCTAATAAATTAATGATAGCATTTTCTCCTCAAAGTATAATAAATGAAGACATATATGAATCTATAGGAAATGTTGCATTAGACGATTTTATCGGAGATTATTCCAGCCTATATTCAAATGAATACTCTAAATTGAAATCATTTTCACGGGAATATTGGAAAAAATATGACAATAAAAATGATTTTACAGCATACATAAATTTAATAGCATTATTTGATTTTAGTGTATTCGATCAAATACGCCACGTTTTACCTGCAAGAGCAAACGAGATATTAGGGTTAGTCGTCGAACCTAATGTTCTAGAACGTTCCAGGATAGCAACACCAAATTCGGTTGAAGTAGATGCTTCTGAAAGATATTCCATGGAAACCAATGAGTTAAGAAAGATACCTACACCAGTGTTAGTTAATAATAGTAAAACCACCACAATATATGTAGGATTTGATGAAAATGATGGTAGTTTAGTAAATGATATAGAGGGCGAACAAGATATTTATGTAGAAGTGGAATCTGAAACAGAAGATATTGACGGGGAATACGACTACGAATTAACACCATTAGCAATAAATACCAAAAAAGAATTTAAACTAGATACAAGAACCGATGATCCAATATTTCAATATACGAAATATACGGCTTCGTTAAATAAAAACACACCGTCATTGATACCAACATATAATAGATATCTTGCTACAATAAATGTGACACCAGGTAGATTTACAAACACAGTTACAACTAATTTGACATATGCAGAAAATTATATGACATTACCAATGACACATACTACCACATGGAAAAAAACGAATGTAGTACCATCTAAAACAGAAAGTAGTAAATATGGAACTTTTTGGGTAGGTGTTGATAATGATGAATATAAATCTACAGGAATATTTGAAACTATATTAGAAAATAGAGCATTCAAATATTATAATAAATTCATAAAATCATACAGTAGTTTGGAAGATTATAATGATGGAACAATATCATCATTATCTTATCAATCACAATCAGTAGCGTATGAGTCACCTATGAACATATCAACTGGTATAAGAAATCATAGATATAATGGATGTAAACTAACAGATCCAGATATAAATAATCCATCAGAAATTCCACAAATACCTGGTGGTGGTGCTGTTGTTGAAGTCATTGTTAATTGTTCATCAAGACAAGAATGTACAGTGGATTGTCCAGAATATTGCGACGAAGAATAATAGGTATTTTATAAAAAAGTTTATTAAAAAATAAAATTATACTATTTATAATAGTAATTGATTACCATAATATAAGGAGTTTTACAATGGGAATGTTAGATAATTCGGTACTCACGGTTGATGCTATTCTTACGAAAAGAGGCCGAGAACTTTTAGCCCAAGGAAGTGGAAGATTTAATATAACACATTTTGCTTTATCAGATGATGGAGTAGATTATTCACTTTTCGATCCAGCGCACCCACTCGGTACGAATTATTTTGGAGCAGCAATTGAATCTATGCCTGTTACAGAGGCAGTTCCAGACGAAACACAATCTATGAAGTATAAATTGATATCATTACCAACAGGACAAATATCAATACCTTACATAGAAACTATACCAGATATAACTCTCAGTGTGTATGCACCGTCCGATACTAGTGAAAATAGTACCGATACAACTATAAAAACCGTAACACCTATTTTAAAACTATGGGATAGAACAACTGGTCAAGTAATGCAGTTCCAAAATTACACATTTACATTATTAGATTCCACATATGTTATAATGACAACCGCTGGTGCATCAGCAGGCATGAGTAGTATGAGTGGAAATAGTACAACTATATCATCTGCAACATCTGTAACATTAACAGTAAATGGTCAGCCTAGAGAAATTTTAGCTGGTACTGATAAAATGACAAAATTGATAATAACAAATTCAACATATGGTTCTAGAATCGTTGTCCCCATAACGATTACTAAAGGAACATTAATTTCTTAATAGAAATAAAAAAAAACTTTTTTTAATTTTTTTCATCTGTTTTATAGGATTGAGAAATGGTAAACGAAATATATCAAGAATTAAGAAGAACGGCATCACAATACATGACCACCAAACCAGATCCAAATAGAGGTGGTGAACTTAGTTTATATGCAATAACAACACCGTTGTATAGAACATCGCATGTAAAGGGTATGTGGAAGGATACTTTAGGAGAACTCACAACATTTCATACTAGTTCTACACAAATATCAGATTCCAAGAAATATCATTATGAGGTATGGGGGTCTTCGTCAATTTTATCAAATGATGATAACATGTTTTCAATATCATATGGTCATATAAGTGGATCTGGTTCATTAAATAATGGTGGTGAAGTCGACGACACCCCAACCAGAGCGATATATTCTCAATTTCGTTTACTATGCTTGGACAATAACGAGAACTTTGTTCTTGCAAATGGAAAAGTTATTAGTGATTTCTATGTTATTAATTTAAATAGAGATAAAATGGGTGAAAAACTAGACCCAGGAAATTTTGAAATAAATTTAGCAGAATTAAACGGTGGATCATTTATTAATAGTGTTCATACTGGCAGTAATGTAACAGTAAACTCTTCTAAAAAAATAATATCATTGATAGATGATTCTGGTGATATTTCAGATACAGTTGAAGATGCAAAATTATCATCTATACCGAGAAATTTAGTAAGTGGAAGTCTTTCAGATGGAATATTCTCATCTTCAACACCACATTATTACGGATTGGTTTACCCAGATAAGGGATATATTATAATAGATGCTGCTGGATTAAATTTATCAGCGTCATTTAATACGGTAACTGGTAGTAATATATCGGGCGACAACTCTATGAAATTTTTTAAATCTATAAGCGGTTCTTCTGTTATAGATTCAACAAAAGGATTTGCAGCCAGATCAGTATCTACAAAAAATTGTGCATACTATTTCATAAATATACCAAATGATAGATACAATTATACATCAAATCCAACATATGTAGAACAAGATGGTTTAACAAAAGGTAAATTAAAATATGATAGATTTGAACATGAGCCATTAACATACATAACAACTATTGGTCTTTATAATGACAATTTGGAATTATTAGCAGTTGCAAAAATGAGCAAGCCTGTTCAAAAATCATTAAGTAGTGAATTATCAATAACTGTAAAATTAGAGTATTAAATATGGTAGGATCTTTTAAGAAATTTGAATCAGATGCAATTACTTCGGTTCAAAGAGAATTGGTTACGGCACCTATGTGGTCAAATTCAACAGCCACATTAACTACTGTCTACACTAGCTCTGAACAATCAGTGAGTCAAAAAGAATATTATTACGATGTCTATAATAGTCAATCAAATGCAATTGGCAGCGAAGTACAATTTGTTGTTACATTTGGAGATTTGGTAGGTAGTGGATCATCCACTGGATCGTATGGACAAAACCTATATCACTACCCGACTAAAGCGATTTATACACAATATAGACAACTACTATTACCAAATAGTCAAAATCTATTTACATTTAGAAATGATGAGGTTTCAGAATATGTCTATATTATAGATATAAATCGATCAAGATTTAGAGATAGAGTTGATACAAAAACCTGGCAATTGAATTTAGCAAAACTAAATGCTAGTGGAACTGGTGTATCTGCAAGCGGAGAAATTATAAATCTAATAGACGACTCCACCAGATCTACACTGGAATATGCACAACAAGGTGGGAGAGTATTTAATATTCGTAGCGGAACCCTTGCAAATGGGGTATACACTAGTGATACAACCCCCTGGGGACTATTTTACCCAGATAATGGAATAATAGTATTGAATGGCAAAGCATTAGATGCATCGGCATCATTTGTTACTAGGAGAAGTCTTGTAACATCTAGTGGAGATTTTTCTGCTTTAAAATTATTTACGTCTATAAGTGGTGCCATGGCAAATAGTTCTAGTTTTGCATTTCAAGCAAGAACTAGTGAAGTTATAAGTTCTAGATATTATTTTGTTAGACTGTTAAATGATGAATTTAATTATACAAATAATGTTAGTTTTTTTACTGGAAGTTTAAATATAATAAAAAATACTTCAATGTATGATGATCCTCAAGTTTATATCACATCTATAGGAATGTATGATGATGATTTGAATTTGTTGGCAGTTGCAAAAGTAAGTAAACCTATCAAAAAAACATTTGATAGAGAAGTTGTTTTAAAAGTTAAATTGGACTATTAAATAAATGGCTGATTATTTAAGATACTCGAATTCAGGACCTAGTTATAGAGTTCTAACAATACAAGATGCTATAAGAAAACTTGGAGATTATAGATATTACGATAGAGATGGTAATTTGATAGTATTCTATCCGAATATACAAATGCCATCAAATCTTATCGGATACGAGTTTGCAATAGCCACCATATTGGAAAATATGAAAGCCAAAGATAATGCTTCATTCTTAACTAATACTGGTTTTGGTGTTATAGAGAATACAAGTATACCAGCATTTGGTCAATATTATTTTGAAATAGAACAGTTAGTTCATGATGGTATTGAGCAAAAAGTATCTAAACGCATCTTACAAGAAAGACAAGATATATTTGATCAATTTACAAAAATAAAAAATGTTTTCGATGCATATAGAGCATTTGTAGATGATCCAGATTTTGTTGGATCTACATTTGAATCATGGGCAACGACGGCAGTAAGAGATTTTTCTACCAATAAAACATATATGGATTTTTTGGCAGAAACTGCTGAACAAAATGAACCAGTATATTCGGAAGATGGTAATACTAGATTATCTAGAGGTGATGTTGATTATTTAAAAATGGTATATGCCTTAATACCAATATACTTTGTAGGTAGAGACACTGGTCTACAAGCAGCGATACCAAGAAAGTCTAGAACGGGAATAGTTGATACTGAATTAGCAATATCTGGTTATAAATACGATTTGATGGCAAGGGCTCCAGGAAGGGACAGTAGAACATTACCAATACCACAACCAACTGAGAGTAATAGATCAACTACATATTCCTTGATATTAAAACAATTCACATCATCTACTATAAAATCTGGATATCAAAGATGGGATCCTATAATATTAAATAGACGCGTTTTTGCAGGAACTCCAGATATAACAGAAGAATATAAAACAATGCTGGATCCATTAGATCCAAATTATGACCCACAAGATACTTGGGTTTATAAAACCAATGAATTAGATTACGGCAAACATGATACATTATATGATGCTGATAAAGAATGGGGGGTTTTAAGAGAACCAACACCAGGATCTTCTGGTCAAGCTGGATTTGTTCCACAATCAATAAAAACACAAAATGTTAGAGTTTGGGTTGTAGCTGGAACAACCACTGGAACAACCACTGGAACAACCACTGGAACAACCACTGGAACAACCACTGGAACAACCGATAATACACAAAGATCTAATTTATCTGGTAGAAAATTCTATTTAATGGTTGAAGAAAAACCATATGATACAACCAACCCAACAGCTCCGCCCAAAATAGAAGTCACTGATAAAAAATATTCAATACCATCTTCACCAAGTTTATTAGGAACATTATTTTGGTGTGATGATAAAGGATCGCAAATACAGGTAGGATCTGCTTTCTCGTTAGGTATAGGTAAATTATCTTATGGTGTAAAAAGCTGTTTTTATCCATCAAAAGGAACAATATTCGGATATTCATATTATTATGATATTAAAGATATTGTAAAAAACCTAGACGATTTCTTAGGAGCAACAGTAACGCCACAAACCATATACCCAGGGGGAATATATTTAAAAGAGTATATTTCAGATCAATTAAAAGCTGGAACTAGAATATTTGCAATGGACATGACAAATATATGTGATAATACTATGGGTGAATCAAAAGGCCCCATAGGATCGAAATTGTCATTAATAAGAAAAAGTGAAGATAGATATAGGATAGTTTCAACTAATTCCGTTTTAACTGGAACTAAACCAACTTGGGTAACTGAGATAGAAAGTTCAGTAGCAATGGGAATAGTTGAACATGTAGTCAAAAGTGCAAAATATACATTTAATGAGGTAATAACATCACCTTCCGATTTGGCTGGAGAATATTGGAATCCTAGCTTATTAGAATTTGAAGGCGTATTAAAATCAAAACAAATTTTTGGAGAAATACGAGATTGTACAGAAGCACCGATTATAGTTACGGGCCCTTGTACTAGTGAGGCAAACTGGGAAGTCTTTTTAGAAGTAGATAATGCATCACAAGATACATCTGATCTGTATATCCCTAATGAAATAGCAAATTTGGTAACAAAATTACCAACTGGTACTAAATCATATCAATTCATAGATAATGGTATATTAAAACCAGAAAATAGAGAATTATACAAAAAATATGTAATAGATGAGCAGAACAGAGATACTATAACCAACTTTATAGATATACCACAAAGTAGATGTCTAAGAGGTCGACAAGTACAATACAATAGATTTGTTAGATACGATTTAAAATATGTATTTTCTATAAGATGCAATAATGGTGGAACATTTATACCTATAGATTATTTAGGTGAAGCTGGAAGATTTGGATTATCTAATACTAACTCATCTGTTTTTAAATCTAGAAAACTTTGGTTAAGAGAATATCTTTATGGTAGAGCACTTGGGCCAACTGGGTACACTGGGCCAACTAAAGTAATAGTACATTATAATGGTTCAAAAATAGAATTAGCACCTGGATCATTTGTTGATAATGCCGACAATGTATCAGGAACAGATAAGGCATTACATACATTGCTTTCAAACGATGCATCAGGTATGCCATTCAAATACCCATTAATAGATAAAAATGGAAACGCTGGTTATTTTGACTATGTAGAAATACAATTTAATGGAAACGTTGAATGTGGATCTAAACGAGTATCCACTGAAAAAAAATTAGACCCAACAGATAGCTGCGGATGTACAGAATTTGATGAATATACAACTACAGTATCATATGACCAAAATAACCCAGAATTTAAGTACACACACACATCTGGTGAGGTGACAATCGTAACAGTCCCACAAGGTGATATTAAATTAGGAACAACGGTTGGTGCTCGTGTAATAAAAGAAGACTGTATAGACCCACCAGTAAGAATATATCATCCATTTATGTACGGTAAAGATGTTTTAACTGGTGTCAATAAGGAAATGATAAAAGGGTTATTTAATACATCACAATCCTTGAGTTTGTACTTCACAAGTTCAGCACAAAATACGGCATCAAAAGCATATTATTATGGGATTACTGATTGTGGAAATTGTACAACAGCACCATATTTCTCAGTAGCTTACGGGAATAGTGATGGTTCTGGATCATTAAACAACGGTGGTGAAATAAACGACACACCATCTAGAGCAGTTTATTCCCAATATAGATTGATGGCAATAGAGCCACCTATTAAACAATTTGAATTTTATGATAATGGAATATTAACTGGTTCTAATGAAATATATGTTATAAACTTCAATAGAAATGTTTTAAATGATAGAATAGATCCAGGTAACTTTGAAATAAATTTAGCAGAGTTAAATGGTAGATCTTATGCAAATTCAGTATACACTGGAAGTAATGTATCAGTTAGTTCGTCTAATAAGATCCTATCTTTAATAGACAATTCAAATGATTTTAGTGAAACCGAATTTTGTGTAGAAAGCCCTTATGTATATTATCATATAGTTAGTGGAACATTACAAAATGGGGTACACAGTACTGGAGATGGAACAGAAATAACAAACACTAGGTTTACCACATATGGTTTAGTATACCCGAATTTGGGTATAATAGTCCTAGATGCTAAAAAATTAAATATATCTGCGTCATTTAATTCGGTTACGGGTAGTGGTATAAATGGAGACAATTCGTATAAATTGTTTACGGCCATAAGTGGTGCATCTGTACTAAATAAGCCTATGAAAGCCAGAAATGTAAAAAAGATTTCTACAAATCATTATTTTGTAAGAATACCAACAAATCACGCGAATTACACATCAAATCCAACCTTCACCGTTGATGATGGTGCTGAGGAAGGAAGAATTATTTATGAATGTTTTGTAGACAACCCAGTTACATACATAACATCAGTTGGTCTTTATAATAGTGCTAGAGAATTGCTAGCAATTGCAAAATTAAGTAAACCTGTTAAGAAAACACCACAAACAGATATTTTAATAAAAATAAGATTGAATTGGTAATATGTTAAGTGAATCAGAAATATTAGAACGACTAGCAAATTTTATGGTAGTTGAATTACCGAATTATACATCAGAAAATGATGCAGATTATGCAAAACGAGTCATATCTGCATCTATTTTTTTAGATATAGTTTCTGGATTACGATTCTATGTAAACAAACAGAATGCTTCTCAAAAATTGAATATGATCAATTCCGCAATTAAACAATATGAAAGAATGATACAAATGAGACAAGAACAAATAATGGAACTAGATCAAAATCAAGTATTGGCACAATCAACGCCACAAGTTATTATAGATTCAACCTTTAGGGAAGATGTAAAGAAATGAGTTTGGAAATAAATAAATATGTCTTGGATCTATTGAAATCCTATGTTCAATGGCAGATACAAAATCAGTTTCCACCAAGAAACACGATAGAAATACAGGATAATACGAAATATGACCAATCGGTTTCTATTAATGGAACAACGCCAACCATAACTGAAGGAGCTTCAACTGGATTACTACCATTATCCAGCATGATTAGACTAATAAATAAACAACGCGAACAGATTGAAACACCAACTTTTAGCAGTAATGTATTTAAGGAAATATTAAAAGATTCAGATTACAGAAAACCTATAAAAAGGCATAGGAGTTTTGGGGTATTTCCATCAAATGATGAAAGAGCTTATAAGTTTTATACACAATCATTGACATCAAATATAAAACAATATTATATGTCTGTATACAATAATATTATATTTTCAAATGATTCTAAAGTGTTGGATATAGCATACTGCCATATTTCTGGATCTGGTTCTTTTCTACAAGAAAATGGTGGAAATTTATACCCATCGAAAATAATGTATAAAAAATATAATGTAATGTGTAATGATGATCAAAAACCATTTTTTACATTTAAAAACGATAAAAAAATAGATCATTTATATGTGATGGAATTTAATAGAAATCATTTTAAAGATTTAATAGATCCAGGAAATCTACAGTTATCATTGTGTCATTTTGTATCAGAATCTATAGGGGGATCACCATACAATCCAACGGGAAGCGCAAGAGCTTCAGCTAGTAGAATCTATACATTAATAGATGATAGTTATGATGATAAAGAAAAATTAAAATATACAGAAGGTGTTAGAGATTTTTATTATTTGGCATCTGGGTCATTGAAAGATGGAATTTACGATGAACCAACATCAGATGCCTGGGGATTGCTATTTCCAAAAATGGGAATAGTCATGTTGGATGCGGATGTTTTAGATATGTCTTGTTCATTTAATACTGGAACTGGATCTTTATTTCAAAACAATATGCACAGATTGTTTTTCTCAATAAGCGGGGCATCTACACCTAGATATGATAGAGGAAACACTGAAGCATTATTTTGTAGATCTTCTGAAGAATATTTAACAGAAACATATTTCTGTAGACTAGGAAAAGATGAATTTAACTACTCAAACAATCCAACATATCTATCTGGTAGTGACGGTCAGTTACAGTTTTTCTCATTTATAGACAAGCCAAAAACATATTTAACAACAATAGGTCTATACGATAGACAAGGCGAATTAATAGCAGTTGGAAAAACAAGAAATCCTATGTTAAAAGATTCTAATACAGAGTACATAATTCAAGTTAGAGTGAGGGTGAATTAATAATGGCATTTCAAATAAATAACGAACTCAGTTTGGTGTATAAGCCCTTAAAATCTGGAGACTATACAATAACCCCATTTGAAATAAATAAAAAATGGAAATTTGATAGCACCGCCATAAACAATTCATTCAATGAAAATGATAAAATATCAATATATCGGGCACTATACCCAGAAAATCATAAATATTTTGGTAATGTTGTAAATATATCATCATCACTATACGAGAGAGTTTTTACAACACAAAGTATAGATCCTAAATTGCTATGGTATTGGGTTGATAATATGTTTTATAACGATTATAATAAAGATAAGTTGTCATTAGAAACTATAGATTATAATACAAAAACATATTTAGCAGAATCATCATCTGTTGTTGCACTACCAGTAAATATGTTTGGTGAGGGCATAAAAAAAGAAAGTGTAAAAATAAATATGTATAGTACTAGTTCAACACACACATACTCTTTGTATGATGATGGATATGGTAATTTAATAGATAGCGATTTTAATGAGTCTAATTTTGTAGCTGATTCAAAATTATTGATGTATTTAGGGTTTAATGAAAATTATAGAGATTACGGATTTAGAACTAGAAAAAATACGTTTGTAATAGATGGATCCACATATAAGAATTCTGTGAACATAGTAAAACCGAAAGAAGTATCATATAGACCTGGTATACCGACCACCGATACTGGAGAAAATACTGGAATAGCTATAGATTTACATGGTGGATATTTCAATGTGTCAAATCATAAATTATTTAACTTTAGAAATACTGATAATTTTGCTTTTAGTTTTTGGATAAACACACCCGCTACACAAAAATCTGAAATATACAATTATAATACGTTATTTAGTAAAAATGGATTAGAATTGGATAGTAAATTAGATGAATACTATAATGTTATTGTTTACAAAAAAGAAAAAAATGGAAAACAATATCCATTCAACATATATTTGACAAATTCTACAGATGCAAATCCTAGAAAAATAGTATTTAAACAAAGTTCTGGATTAACAACGGCAGAAGTTACATCAAGCCAACTTTCCGTTGGAGCTTGGACACACGTTGTGTGTCAAAAAAGCGCAAGTTCATATCAGATTTGGTTAAATGGCACATTAAACTCTAGTGTAAATATAAACATCCCACAACAGGTTTATAATGATGATTTCGTTTTTATAGCAAGTAATGGTTCTGACGATTATGCATTTTCTGGATCTATGGATGAAATTAGAATCTATAACAATTATTTGTCATCTAATGAAATACAATATCTATACAATAATTCATTAGAAACTGGTTATGCGTATCAAACGGCCAGAGTTGGTAATGTTTTTTATAAACAAGGATTCATAACTGTCTCAGACCCAAGACCAAAATATAAAAATGCGTTATTGGGTAGGAGTGGTAACTACGATTATTATACAAATGATGGATTTGATTTGGAATTCAAAAATACAATGACATTATACGAATATGAAATAATATGTAAAATTAAAAAGAGTAATTTGTAGTTATAAATAAGTATAGTTTTATTATCAATCCTTATAAACCAGAAATTTATGATTAATCAAAAATAGTTATAAAATCTACCAAATCTCTAAAATCTTAAATAGAAGATTTTTAAAATGTAAAATTACAATATACAAGCAACAAATATTTAGGATTTGGATAAAAAAAAACTTCAAAGTCTTTAAATGAATTAAATATTAAAAAGAAACTTTTTTCCAAAAAAGTTGAATCTTTTAATAAAGATTTTTTAAAATAATAAAGTACTTTACAAAGATTATAAATTAATAATTAACAATCACTTTAAAAAATAAAACTTAAAGAATTAGAATTAAAAATAAGACTTGGAAATATTTAAAAATAATATAATATATCCAAAATC
>SXGQ01335093.1_pt1 | contig 21670 bp, 21 predicted proteins | sample 3178371 | NCBI WGS metagenome assembly SXGQ01 (sample SAMN11356859, study PRJNA531348) | freshwater metagenome | isolation source: freshwater sample F1-20 | place: China: Fuxian Lake, Yuxi | collected 2017-12-25 | reverse complement strand
GACAAGGGAAAAAGAATATCTGCCCGCGCCCACCACCGGTAAACTCGCGGACCTGGACCCGGCTTTGATTGTGACCCCGCCCAAGGGTTTTGAATTCGGGTATGTTCCAATCGTGACCAGGCAGGCAGCAAAAAATTAAAGAGCTTTCATAAATCCCTTAATTCAGGGGCTCAAAAAGGGCTTTGGACTCCCAATTTCCAACTGGTTATCATAAAATTAAGATTACATGAATAATATTGTCCTTTTTTAAAAGGCTATCATGACCGTCAAAAATTCTCAAAAGGCATTTACGCTGATCGAACTTTTGGTGGTAATTGCTATCATCGCAATCCTGATAGGATTATTGTTGCCGGCGGTGCAAAAAGTCCGCGAGGCGGCAGCCCGCATGAAATGCCAGAACAATCTCAAACAAATGGGGTTGGCGCTGCTAAATTATGAATCCACCTACAACGCTTTTCCTGCCGGAAGGCATGGTTGCGATGGTATCACAAACGGACCTTGCGCCAACGACACACTGGTTCAGCGAAATGGTGCAAGCGCATTCCTACAACTATTGCCTTTCATGGAAATGGAAGCCCTTTACAAAACCTTTGACCAGAACGACCTACCATACAATCAGGGATCAACTTGGACTACAAAAAGCAAAGGTATTGAGACCAGGCCGCCGGTGATGGTTTGCTCTTCGGATATGAGTGATAAATTTATCCTTACAAGTGGTTTAAATGCAGCAACCGGCAGTTATGCCTTGGTTCATGGACAACTTGGGCCTTCCCAAGGTATCAGCGCAACCTTGAAGCTCTATAATGGCGGTATATTCAATTATAAAATTAATCAAAGACGCAACGAAATCACTGATGGCACCAGTAATACCACGGTAATTGGCGAGGTGATTGACGCCCATACCAATCTCTCCACAAATCTTTGGAGCCAGGCTTCAAGAAATGAGAGTTGCCTGCGCAACACGGAAAACCCTCCGAACACCAAGCCAGGTACCGGCATTACAACATCCCCCTACGGAATTCCCCTTTTTGGAGGGTTTGGAAGCAAGCATGTTGGAGGAGTCAACTTTATTTTCGCGGATGGCCACAACCAATTCATCACTGATTCCATAGCTCTTACGGTCTACAAAGCGTTATCCACCAAGGATGGTGGCGAAGCGGTTTCCCCTCCTTGATTTTCAAACCCCGGGATTTCCCCTAATGATTCGTCACATACTTGGTCTTTGTTTGTCGGGCATTTTGTTATTTCTCGCTGGATGCGACTCCGGCCCTAGAATTGTCAAGGTTTCCGGCATTGTGCTTATTGATGGAAAACCTGTTCCGCTGGGTTTCGTCCAGGTAGCCCCAGCAGGGTTCAGGGCTGCTTCAGGTAAAATCAACAAAGATGGAACTTTCACTCTTACCACCACCAACGACAACGATGGTTGCGTCACGGGAACTCATCCGGTTGCTGTGATTGCCCTGGAAACCCTGGGGCCTTCCAAGCAGATGTGGCATGCACCTAAAAAGTACAATTCAACGGAAACTTCTGGACTTAAGGTCACAATCGATAAGCCCACCAACGACCTAAAAATCGAAATAACATGGGACGGTGGAAAACCGTTTATTGAGAAGTTTGACAAGGAATAAAAAAGGTCCTTCTGTGAGAAGTTATCGGCATGGCTGACCCTGCCATGCGGACCCGATAAATTTTTATCCATATTCCCGGAGGGAATACTGCTGAACTTCCCGCTAGACTCAGCACACAGAAGAACCTGCTTTTAAGAATCGGCCTTGTTAGGGCCCGCTGGTTGTTTACCACCAACTGAAAGACGCCTATAGCCTCAGATATAATGTTTGCAAGGGCAGTTTTTACAAAACCGGGGGGTGTTCATGCCTGCTTTAAATTATGGAAACATCATTGATCTTACCCATCCCATCAATTCAGCCATGACTGTGTGGCCAGGCGATCCCAAAGTTTCCCTATTTCCGCTAAATCAACTGGAAAAGGATGGTTTCAACCTGGGTGGGTTTTCCATGGGTGAGCATACAGGCACCCATGTGGGGGTGGCTGCCCATTTCCACGACCACGAAACCACCATGGATAAGCTACTGCCCTCTTCGCTATTAAAACCCTGCATGGTTATCGACCATTCGAGCGAATGCGAATCCAATGCGGATTTTGAACTCACCCCTGATCATCTGCTTCAATGGGAAACTATCCATGGCATGATTCCCAATGGTTGCATCATGCTTTTCCACACGGGATGGAGCAAATATTTTTCGAGTGAGAAATATCTGGGCAAAGATGATTCCAACATCCTGCACTTCCCCGGGTTCAGCTTGGAAGCAACCCGATTTTTGATCGTGCACAGGAACATCGCCGGCCTGGGGATAGATACTGCGGGAATCGAACCGGGAAAGGATTCCAACTTTGGCTGCAACAAGGTTTTACTGCATGGGCAGAGAATGCATCTCGAGAATCTGACCAACCTTGGCCAACTACCCGCGATAGGGGCGCACATTTTCATCGGGGCGCTACCCATCGAGGGAGCGACAGGCTCACCCGCGCGGGTGATTGCCCTGGTACCCTGATTTAAATTTCCCCTGCCAGAGACTCACCTAAAATTCTCCCAGATTGCAGGGCTGTCTGTATGGAAGCTATACCGCAATAGTCACCACACTGGTAAACACCGGGGCGAACCGGCGAGGGTTTCGGGGGAAGCATTTGGATCGGGGGATTTTGCACAGGCAGTGCGTTGCTGATTTCGTAGGTGCGAAGATGTTTCCACGCATCAACTTCACCACCGAACCATTCCTTCATCTGACCAAGCACATTGTGGACAAGAATTTCATTTTGGTCAAAATCATGATCAAGCACTGAGCAGGATACAAGCGCCCTGCCCTGTGGTGCGTAACTTTCACAAACATTCGAGGGTACGCACATGTTCATGACAGGGCCGCTGTTTTCGCCGTTTAAAAAAAGCACAGATTCCCCGGTAGGGGGTGAGGCACATTCAAAATAAAGAGTGGTGACCTTCTTCGTCTTTGGTTTCACGGGAAATCCAAGGAGATTGGAAGCTTGAAATTGATCGACAGCAAGCACGATTTTAGGCGCGGACATGGTTGCGCCGGTTGCAAGAATCACCTTGTTTTCGCCCAGGGATGTAACCCGTGTTTCAAGCCTGATGCGCGCGGGATCAAGGGCGGAAGCAAGCTGGCGTGGAATGGCCTCCATACCCTTCGAAGGCAGGCAAATGTCTCCAAGAGCCATCATGCGGAAATTAAAATCAAACGCCCGGCTCGATGTGGAGAGTTCCTTTTCGAGGAAAATACCAGAGTAAAGGGGCCTGAAAAATCGATCGATGATGGAATCAGAAAAGCCGGATGATTTAAGTCTCTCGAGTGTTGATACTTCAGGTTTTTGAAGGAGATTTTCAAGTGTGCCTGCGACAACCTGGGTGCGCAAAAACCCCACCAGCAACTTATCCCTGAGGGAACCAATGGGAGAAAACAATCCGCGCGCAGCCGTGATTAAATTTCGAAAAGGATCTGCAAGCCTGTGGAACCTGCCTTGGTAACGGATGATCGCACCCGGGAAAAAGCTGTTCAAGTTCAATTCAGGGTAGGAAAGAATCTGCTTCGCATCGGGATATGCGGTTTGCAGGACTTGAAATCCGCGATCGAGGTGAAATCCATCGACAACATCGGTTCGAATTCTGCCTCCAACTTTTTCAGCCGCATCCAGCAAAAGGTAATTGATTCCCTGTTTTTGCAGTATGCGGGCACAACTTAAACCAGCGAGGCCCGCGCCAATGATGATCACATCCGCATCAAAACTCATCAAAAAACCACCCATTCACCAGTGTGAAAGAAAAATCAGCCTCTGTATCCATGATAGTTGCGCAAAGCTTTATCAAAGTACAAAGGCTGAATCAATAATCTTGCTGATTTTTAGTCGAGGCAATGAGCGCCATGGGTGACTGCTGCGCCCATTCTTAAAAGCGATGCGATCATGATGGTTTCAGCGATTTCCTGCTCGGTGACGCCAGCCTGCTTTGCTTTTTCCTTGTGGATTTCAAGGCAATAGGTGCACTGGGTTGTCATTGCGACAGCAAGGGCGATCAACTCCTTGTTCTTCACCGAGATCGCACCCTCCTGCATCACCTGCTTGCTGAATTGCCTGTAAGTTGCATAGGCATCAGGAACAAGCTGGGGCATTTTTTTAAGTTTATCTAGCTGCTTCATGTCATACATGGGAAAAACTCCTTTTCGGGTTGGGTAAAATAGACAACATGAAAAGTCTATTATGAATCAAACCGCAGTCACAGTAAAAAAATCCAGGATTCATCACGGGAGTAAAAACGCCATTATTTCCACTTGATAAGCGATACTGGTTTATTAGGGCCTTTCCCAGTCCCCTTTAAACCTTCAATCCCCTACCATTTCACACACTTTTTAAAATCTTTTTTGTTTTTTCTTCAGGTTCGATTCCATAAAGAAGGTGTTCCTGCGAATAATCTATGTAGTAACATTGGTCTGCTTTTAAAGGAACAAATCATGAAAAGACAAATTCTTGGGGATCTGAAGTTTTTAGGTGGGTTGGCAATATTTGGGATCGCTGCGGCTATCGCTGATGCGCAAGTGGTATCCGCACCCGCCAACTTTAAAAGCGGACCGGGAGCCTCAAGACAAGCCTACTCTTATGCACCTCCCGCGGCACCCAATGGCATTCAACAAGGGGGCTATAAAATTTCCTCCCTCACCCCCGGCCTTGCCGCTGACAGATACGGCCTCAAGGTCGGTGATGTCATCATCCAGGTGAATGGCAAGACTTTCCGGAGCGAGGATGAATTCAACGGCTTGCTTCGACAAAGCAGCATTGGCTCGAAGATCACCTATTTTGAGGCGGGTACGGGAATTGTCAAGATGCGCGAAGTCAGGCACTTGTTCGCAAGACTCGGAACCTCTGGCCAGATCGTGGCACTGAGTGGGCCTCCGGTACTGCCTGGATCATTACCACCGGGTGTATTACCACCAGGAGCATTGCCTCCGGGTGCCATACCGGCTGGGGCAATTCCTCCCGGGCCGATCGGATTACCCCCCGGCGCGATCGTGCCACCGACGGCATCAGGACCGGTTCTACCTGGAGTCTAGGACTAAGGTTCTTACAGATTGATCCTGGCTAGCCAGCTTTCCAATGCAATCCAGACCTCAGCTTTGCAGTCATCCTGCAACAAGACATGCCTGCCCTCGGGTATTTCGACATAGCTCATGAATTCAGGTGGGGCTGCTTCAGCGAACTGCCTGGACCCGAGGTGAGATGTGATCTTGTCGCCTGTGCCATGAATCAAAAGCGTGGGTGTCTGCAGTACCTGGGGATTCTTCAAAAGTCTTTGGGCGGCCTTGGCACATTGCAAATAGAGACCGATTGAAATCTTTCGGTGTATCAACGGATCGTTTTTAAACGACTCGATGAAATCCCGATCCCTGGAAAGATCCTCATAATTCAGCCTGTTGTCGAAGGTCATGGAAGAAGTGACCATGTTCAGCATCGCAGCGGTGTTCTCAAGCCACCATGGCAGCTTGAAAGGTAGTGAAAGCCAGGGCGCCAGGGCGATGCAGGCATGAATGCTTTGGGGGTAGTTCATTGAATAGGCGAGTGCAAGCTGCCCCCCCAGACTGTTGCCGAGAAGTATGATGGGAATATCCGGGTGCATCTTCTCAAGTTCACCCTGAAAAAGTCTCAGGTCATCGATCAGGGTCTCGTAGGAAGATGCATGGCCCCTTGGCCCCTCTGATTTACCACATCCCCTTCGATCAAATCCATAAACCGCATAACCCTTGTTTTCTAGTTTATTTGAAATAACATCGTATCTTCCGGAGTGATCCGCAAGGCCGTGAACAAACCAGATAATGCACTTGATGGGGCAATCGGGCTGCCAACCCTGCCAGTACAGGCGCAGCCTGTCCTTTCCCAAAAAATAACCTTCGAAATGATACATCGAACTTTAAACCTTCTCCCATTGATTATCGTTGGCAGCTTAAATCAGTTAACCCATAATGATAACATCTGCATTGGCAGATATGCAAAATATCATGGCCGAAAGGATCAATTTCATGAAATCAACCACAGAGCATCTTTCATTCAATCTGCCCGAAAGAATGGCATTTCTTAATATAACCTCCGAGGTTGAGAATATCGTCAGGAAAAGTGGCGTGAAGGAAGGCCTGGTGCTCTGTAACGCCATGCACATCACCGCATCGGTTTTCATCAACGATGATGAACCGGGCCTGCACCATGACTACAAAAAATGGCTGGAAACCCTGGCGCCATTCAATTCCTCAGGTGATGTCTACCACCATAACCGCACGGGAGAGGATAACGCCGATGCCCATATGAAAAGGCAGATCATGGGCCGGGAAGTAGTTGTCGCAATCACGAATGGGAAACTTGATTTCGGACCATGGGAACAAATCTTCTATGGCGAATTCGATGGCCGAAGGCCCAAGCGGGTGCTGGTGAAAGTAATCGGTGAATAACTTTTTATCATGCACCATGTTAAGCAATAATGTTAAGTTGAATTCCATCGGCCGGGCTTGATCAAAAAACCCTGGGGTATAAAGGATGGGGAACTGCGATCCCGATCATATTATTCATGTGGACATGGATGCTTTTTTTGCATCCATCGAGCAACTGGACAATCCTTCATTGAAGGGGCAACCAGTCATTGTCGGGGGAAGGCCGGGAGGTCGGGGGGTTGTAAGCGCTGCCTCGTATGAGGCGAGAGTGTTTGGAGTGCATAGCGCCATGCCGTTAAAAACCGCGCTCAGGCTTTGCCCACAGGGGATTTTTCTTCCTGTACGATTTGAAAGATATGGCCAGATTAGCAGGCAAATTAGGGAAATTTTCCACCGATACACACCGATTGTGGAACCCCTTAGCAGTGATGAGGCATTTCTTGATGTAAAGGGAAGCGAGGGGCTATTTGGATCCGCGGAAACCATGGGGAAAAAAATCAAGGAGGAAATCCTCAAGGAAACCGGGCTTACCGCCTCGGTCGGAGTCGCACCAAACAAGTTTCTTGCGAAGCTCGCAAGTGATTTGAAAAAGCCCGATGGTTTTGTCGTGATCAGGCCCGAGAAAATCCGGGAGATACTCAACCCCCTGCCCGTGGGCAGGTTATGGGGCGTTGGGAAAAAAGCGGAACTCAGGCTTCAAGCTCTGGGATATAAGACCATCGGCCAGATAGCCGAGGCAGACCCCAAAGCCCTGCAAATGGCGTTTGGCCCCTCTGCAATTAATCTGTGGGAATTGGCACAGGGCATCGACTCACGGACCGTGACACCAGACAGGATCGCAAAATCCCTTAGCGCGGATGTCACCTTTCCGGATGACATTGCCGACAAGGATGTACTATTGGAGAAACTCCTTGAGTTGGTGGAACATCTGGGTGCCAGGCTGCGAAAAAAGGAAGTGAAGGCTGCGGCGATCGAGGTAAAGCTCCGCTCCTCGGATTTTGAAACCCGAAGTGTCTCAAAAACCCTGTTGGAGCCAGCCAATGAAACCATGCTGATATGGGATGAGACAAAAATACTTTTCGAAAAATTATTGAAAATGAACCTGCTTCCCGCTCGCCTGATAAGTGTTGGAGCAACGCGTCTAGCCCGCCCCGGAGATGTTCAGGGAGGCCTTTTTGACACCAAAATAGTTCAAAAGCATGGGGAAATCGACCGGACATTGGATGCAATCAAGGAAAAATTTGGAGGAAAAGCCATTGGAAGAGGGGTTTTTCTCAGTTCTAATGATAAAAATTGCAAGAAAGAGCAAAAGGAAGAGTAACACCCCTTGTTTTGGAAGGTATTTTTATCTAAATTTTTCATTAGCCAGTACTTACATAAGGCGGCGTAGCTCAGCGGTTAGAGCAGGGTCTTCATAAGGCCAAGGTCGCTGGTTCAATTCCAGCCGTCGCTATTTTTTATCTTTATCATTTCATCTTTCTTTCAAATCTTAATCTTTCCTTAAGAATGCTTTTGCTAATCTAAACTTTTCAAAATTCTCTTTGTATTGATCTAATGGAAAAAATAATGGCGACAATTCGAATTTTACTTTCACTGGTTACCTTCATACTTCCACTGGTGATTGCAAACAAAAGCAATGCGCAAAACTGGCCCCAGTTCCGAGGGCCGGGGGGAAACGCATTTAGTGCGGACACCAACATTCCCTCTGGTTGGGACAATTCAAAAAATATGATTTGGAAATGTGACCTGCCCGGAAAAGGTTCTTCCAGCCCCATCGTCTGGAAAAATAATATTTTCATCACTTGTTTTATCAACCAGGAATCAGGCATCGAAAGATCTCTGCTTTGCATCGATAAAAATTCAGGCAAGGTTGTGTGGAAGGCTGTTGTGAAACCGGACAGCCAGGATGATCCCTATTCCGGTTATCTCACACAGCATGGCTATGCAAGCAGTACCCCGGTTACCGATGGAGAATCAATCTTTGTATTTTTCGGGAAGGCAGGAGTCCTGGCATTTGATTTTTCAGGAAAGGAAATTTGGAGAAAAAGTGTTGGAAACAAATCAGGTAATCGCAAGTGGGGATCCGCATCAAGCCCGATTTTACACAAGGACATGGTGATTATAAACGCCTCGGAGGAAAGCCGCGCGGTCATCGCCTTGAACAAAAAAACCGGTACCGAGGTTTGGAAAGCTCAAGGTGATAAAATCGAGTTGTCCTACTCCACCCCTTTCATCTTTAATTCCTCCCCTGAAAAACAAGTAATCGTCCTCCCAGTACCCGGCGAGACATGGGCGATCAACCCTGATAACGGAAAACTCGCCTGGTTTGCGGAGACTCCCCTTCATGGAAATGTCTCTCCGACCGTCACATCCAAGGATGATCTCATTTTCTGTTTTGGGGGTTTTCCCCAAACCAAAGCCATCGCTATCAAAGCCCAGGGCAAGGGTGATCTCTCAGCCAACATCATCTGGACCAGCACTGACTCATCCTATGTCCCCTCCCCAATCGTATTTCGCGAACATTTGTACTGGGTGAGCGACCGGGGACTGGCCTATTGTGCTGAGGCTGCCACAGGAAAAGTCATCTACAAGGAAAGACTCCCCGTTAAATCCTCAGGAGGAGTCGCCCGCCCCGTTTATGCTTCCATGATCCTGGTCAACGACAAGCTTATCGCGGTAACCAGGCAGGATGGAACCTTCGTTTTAAAAGCAGGACCTTCCTTCCAGCTAATATCCCATAATAAAATCTCAGATGAAACCGACTTCAACGCATCCCCTGCCGTGAGTGAAGGGAAACTTTTTCTTCGCTCTGACAAATGCCTCTATTGCATCGGCAATCCCTAGAGACTGTCATTTAAAGGCAAAGTTGCAAAATGAAATTTGCAGCAGCATGATTTCGCTGTATCCTAGGGCATCAACCCCAGGAGAATTTCCATGAAGTATCCAATGTTTTTTATCAGCGCATTGCTTCTTTCAACTTCCATAAGTGCCGGCCAGGAACCTGACCTCATCCTTCACAATGCCAAGATAGTGACCGTGGATGAGAAGTTCACCATTGTCCAGGCCATGGCAATCAAGGATGGGAAAATCCTGAAGACTGGGGGAAATGATGAGGTTTTGAAAACCAAGGGTTCAAAGACCATCCTAAAAGATGCGGGTGGAAAAACAGTGCTGCCCGGCCTGATTGACTCCCATGTCCACCCCGCTGGCGCAGCCATGCATGAGTTCGATCATCCCATCCCGCCTTTTGAATCAATCAAGGATGTACTTGATTACATAAAAGCCAGGGCCAAGGTTCTTCCGAAGGGTGAATGGATAGTTTTAAGGCAGGTTTTCATCACGCGTCTCAAGGAGCAACGCTACCCCACCAAGGCGGAAATGGACGCCGCCGCGCCCGAGCACCCAGTCCTTTATTCCACCGGACCAGATGCCTCTCTTAATTCCCTTGCCTTGAAGATGAGCAAGATTGACCGTGATTTCAAGGTAAATGATGGCGGGGCGGGACAGGTTGAAAAAGACCCGAAAACCGGTGAACCAACCGGCATACTGCGCAACTGCACCCGATTTGTGAAAACATCCCAACCTTCACAAAGGCAACCCACCGAAGCCGACAACATCGAACGACTTCACCTTTTGATCAAGGATTACAACAGCGTGGGATTGACTGGAATTATCGACCGTGGTGCGGGAACATCCTCACTGGAAAGATTCAAAAAGCTCAAGGACGCAGACAAACTCACCGTCAGGCTTGCGGCTTCCTATTCGATGGGTACGGGGAGCCCGCTGGAAACCCTCGAAAAAGACATCGCTAAGCTTGCAACCCATCCTCTTCGCGCACCGGACAACATGATCCGCATCATCGGGATAAAAATATTCCTGGATGGCGGCATGCTCACGGGCAGCGCCTACATGCAAAAACCCTGGGGGCTCAGCAAGATTTATTCCATTGATGATCCCTCCTACAGGGGATTGCTTTTCCTCTCCCGTGAGAAACTACTGGGAATGGCCCATGCAACGGTTAAAAATGGCATGCAATTCACCGCACATACCGTGGGTGATGGCGCCGTCGAAACCCTTGTGGGTGTCTATGAGGAAATCAACCGCACCACCCCGGTTGCGGGCACCCGCCCATGCATCACCCATTCCAACTTCATGTTCAAGGAGGCTGTTGAAAAAATGCCCAGGATTGGCATTGTCGCGGATATCCAGCCGGCATGGCTATATCTTGACAGTCACACCCTGGTCGCGCAATTTGGTGTCGAAAGATTGGAATATTTCCAGCCATTGCAGAGCATCTTCAAGGCCGGGGGCATTGTGGGCGGAGGATCGGATCATATGCAACGCATTGATTCAATGAATTCCGTGAATCCCTACAACCCGTTTCTGGGCATGAGCGTCGCAATAACCCGAAAGGGCAAATACTATCCCCAGAAACTTCGTCCAGAGCAGGCCCTGACCCGTGAACAGGCGATTCGCTTCTACACCATGAATAACGCCCACCTGATGTTCCTGGAGAAGGAAACCGGATCACTTGAAATCGGAAAACAAGCGGACTTCATCATCCTTGACCGCGATATCCTCACCTGTGAGGAGGATGCGATTGCCCAGACAAAATGCCTGGCCACCTATCTTTCAGGCAGGCAGGTTCATGGGGCAAAATAAAACATCGTTCCGGGATACGAGACCCCGGAACGATGCTTGTTTAACCAGATTGAGTATTTAAACTACATGTGGGCTATGAGTGCGGTGCCGAATTCGCTGCACTTGATCTCCTTGGCGCCATCCATCTGACGGGCGAAATCATAGGTCACCTGCTTGGCCCCTATCGCGCCATCCATGCCCTTGATGATAAGGTCAGCAGCCTCTACCCAACCCATGTAGCGAAGCATCATTTCACCTGAAAGAACAACCGAACCGGGGTTCACACGGTCCAGGTTGGCGTACTTGGGGGCGGTACCGTGGGTTGCTTCAAAAATGGCATGGCCGGAAAGGTAATTGATGTTACCACCCGGGGCGATACCAATTCCACCGACCTGGGCTGCCAGTGCATCGGAAAGATAATCACCATTGAGGTTCAGGGTCGCAATGACATCGAACTCATCGGGACGGGTCAGCACCTGCTGCAGGGTGATGTCGGCAATGGCATCCTTGACGAGGATTTTTCCGGATGCCAGCGCTGCCTTCTGCTCCTGGTTGGCAGCTTCCTCACCCTTTTCCTTCTTGGTGCGTTCCCATTGTTCCCAAGTGTAGGTTTTCGAGCCAAACTCTTTTTCAGCAAGCTCATAACCCCAGATGCGGAAAGCACCCTCGGTGTACTTCATGATGTTACCCTTATGGACAAGGGTGACACTTTTCCGCTTGTTGGTAATGGCATATTCAATCGCGGAACGGATCAGGCGTTGGCTGCCATCCCGGGAAACAGGCTTGATGCCGATACCGGTGGTTTCCGGGAATCGGATCTTTGAAAACTCCTTGGGGAAGTTTTCCTTGAACATCTTGATGAACTTGTTGTTGGCCTCGGTGCCCTGTTCAAACTCGATGCCCGCATAGATGTCCTCGGTGTTTTCACGGAAGATGACCATGTCAACTTTTTCAGGATGCTTGACGGGGGAAGGCACGCCCTTGAACCATCGCACAGGCCTGAGGCATACATATAGGTCGAGCAATTGTCGCAATGCCACATTCAAGGAGCGAATCCCGCCTCCAATTGGGGTGGTCAACGGCCCCTTGATGCCTACCAGGAAATCCTTGAAAGCCTCGACAGTTTCATCAGGAAGCCAGTTGTTGAATTGCTTGAAGGCTTTCTCACCAGCATAAACTTCAACCCAGGCGATTTTCCTTTTGCCACCATAGGCCTTTTCAACCGCGGCATCCAACACCCTGACGGAGGAACGCCAGATATCCGGGCCGGTACCATCACCCTCGATGAAGGGAACTATCGGATGATCAGGCACATGAAGTTTGCCATTGGTGATGGTTATCTTGTCGCCCTTGGGAATTTTGATGTGGGTATAAGCCATGTCAGCCGGTCCTCGCTAGGTTAAAACAGATTCAAACGCACACAGTAATAGATTAATATATGACAACAGACCGGTTTAAGTCGAGCATAAGAATGGCAAACCGTGTATTTTTGTTAGGATAAGGAATCAACTGTCACTGCCTTGCAGGAGGGTAAACCATGTGGAAACGATCATGCGAAATCAATGGCAAACTCGAGGACCAACTTCCAATCCCTGCAAAAATCATTTCCAACGAGGAATTCATTCCTCCTCCGCCCACCCGGGAACAAATTCTTTACGCTCAAAGGGCCGTTGAACTTTCAGAAACAAACGCAAGAAAACAAAATATTGATCGAAGGGACTTTCTAAGGACCACCTCTGGAATGGCATGCGCCCTGACCGCCCTGAACGAGGTTTTCGGCCCATGCTACCAAGTGACGGCCTCAGAAATGGCCGACCCCCTTTCCTTCAGCGAACCCTGGCCGAAGGATCAGTTCATTTTCGACATGCAGACCCATCATGTTGATGTATCTGGCAAATGGTACGAGGATTCTCCCGAGGGAAACAAAGTCAAGGCATTCCTGCAAATGGTAAGGCCATCGCTGTTAGGTTTTAATCGCACTCTCGAGCTACTCAACCGCACCCATTATGTGAAGGAACTTTACGCGGATAGCGACACTGTGATGGCGATAATAAGCGGGGTGCCAACCCGTGAATGGAACAAAAACCCCCTGCCACCTGACCAGATGGTTGCGACAAGGAACTTTGTCAACGAACTTTCAGGTTCTCAGCGCTCGCTTTCCCACGGATTGATCAGGCCAAACCTAGGGCTGAAGGAACTCGATGAGATGGAAAGACAGGTGAAAGAACTCAAGGTGGATGCCTGGAAAATGTACACGGGTGCGGAATTGGGTGAACAATACTGGCGGCTTGATGATGAGAAAGTCGCCTATCCCTTCTGGGAACGCACCAAAAAGCTTGGTGTGAGGAACATCTGCGTGCACAAGGGTCTTCCACTTGGATTATTCAATGAAAAAGGCTGCCACCCTGAGGATATCACCAAAGCCGCCTCCGACTGGCCAGATCTAAACTTCATCATTTATCACTCGGGTTACAAGGGGTTTGGCTCTGCTGGCCGTGGAGTTGGTGCGCCCGTTCCCGCGCGGGAAAAACCCAATGAACAGGAGATCCCATGGATCAGTGATATCCTGAGGGCACTCAAGGCCAACCCAAAAATAAAGAATGTCTACTTCGAATTGGGCAGCACCTTCAACATTCTTTCATCCGCCTCTCCGAAGACCTGCCTTCACGCGCTGGGCCAGATGATCCAGGTTGCGGGTGCGGACCACATACTCTGGGGAACCGATTCCATCTGGAATGGCAGTCCCCAAAGCCAGATAGTGCGGTTACGAAGATTGCAAATGCTTCCGGAATTGCAGGAGAAATTCAAATACCCTGAATTAAGCGCGAAAATCAAGGATCAAATTTTCGGACTCAACGCCGCCCGTTTGTTCAATATCAATGTCGAGGAGAAACGAAAGGCCTTGAAAGTCGATAAGATGACATCCCTCAGGGAAAGTTACAGGCAAAATGCATCCCCCAGCAACGCCCAATATGGCTGGGTCTGGCAGGGTGGTTCAAAACCTCCAACTCTTCCCATTGGATCAACCTGAAAATAGCACCTTGCACATTATTCTTAATGAACTAATCATCCCCGCCCCTATACTATTCTAATGAAGAAAGGGGCTTAACATGTCCAGACAAATGATAAAGTCCTTGGGGGATGGCGCGACTGTTGACGAGGTTTTCGTGGCCTTGGACAAGCAGTTGCGAGCCAACCGCAATGGAAATTCGTATCTCCAGATGGAACTTAGGGATCGCACAGGTTCGATGGCGGCCCGCCAATGGAACGCAAACGAATCCACATTCCGCTGCTTTGAGGAGGGCGATTTCCTCCATGTTAAGGGAAAGGTTCAACTTTTCCAGGGCACCCTTCAAATGATTGTCAACTCGTTTGAAAAAATATCCCCCAATGATGTCGATCTATCCGAGTTTTTGCCACATACGGAACAGGACATCAGCAAACTTTTTGAAAAAGTGCGAAACTTTCTCCGCAAGATGACCAACCCACACCTGCGCGCATTGGCCGAATCATTCTTCATGGATGAGGAATTGATGCAGGCATTCTGCAAAGTCCCCGCGGGAATAAGGCATCATCACGCTTATCTGGGTGGCCTTGTTGAACATGTCACTAGCCTGATGGAAGCATGGGACAGGCTCGCCCCCCTCTACCCCTCCGTCAACAGGGATTTATTGTTCATGGGTATCTTCCTGCACGACATCGGAAAAATCAGGGAGCTGACCTGCGACAAGGCGCTTGCATATTCCGATGAGGGACAGTTGATCGGGCACATTGTCCAGGGGGTTGAGATTCTCAATGAAAAAATAATTTCCGTTCCCGGACTTTCCGGGGAACCATTTCCCACGGAACTGATGTGGCGACTGAAGCACATGATACTAAGCCACCATGGCACACTTGAATTCGGCAGCCCCAAACTTCCCATGACACCCGAGGCAATCGCACTTCATCATCTGGATAATCTCGACGCAAAAGTGCATGCCTTCACAAAGGAAATTGAAGAGGCAGGCAAAGATGCCCATTGGACACCATACAATAATTTGATACAGCGCAAATTATACAAAGGGGCATCGACTGACATCTCCCTTTCTTGACAAGGGATTGATCCAGACCTGATAAACCCTAGGGAAGATTCAACATGGGCAGAATTCACGACAAAATCCTACAGGCGGTGAACAAACAAAGTTACCAGCCCATGAAAGCCAGGATTCTCGCCCGCAGGCTAGGGCTCGCGGGCGGGGCTTATGGGGAATTCCGAGCGGCACTCAAGGATTTAGTCCAACAAGGTCGCATCGAGATGGACAATAGCCAGTCGATCCGAAAATCAGGACGCAAACAATCGATCAAGGGCACCTACCGGACAGCAACCTCGGGTGGAGGTTTTGTGAAACCACTTCCTGTTGATGGAGCGCAGGGCCCGGAAATTCGAATCTATCCGGAAAACAGCAACAATGCCGCTAATGGCGATATGGTATCAGTCCAGATACTTCGCAGGGGAAACGCTGACCGCGCGCCCAGCGGCCAGATCATCAATGTGATCGAGAGAAAATCTCACCAGTTCGTAGGCACCTACTGGGAAAAAGATGGGAAAGGCTTTGTCAAGGTGGATGGCGCGGTGTTCTCCCAGCCAATTTGCATTGGAGACCCCACCACCAAGAATGTCAAGCCGGGCGACAAGGTGGTCTTTGATATGATTCACTTCCCATCTCCTGAACAACAAGGCGAGGGTGTGATCACCGAATTACTTGGACCGCATGGTGACCCCGGTGTTGAAACCCTCGCGGTCATCCGAGCGTACAAATTACCTGATGTTTTCCCGCCTGATGTGCTCGAGGAAGCCCACCATGTCGCTGCGAATTTTTCGGAGGAAGACCTTGATGGAAGGGTTGACTACACCCGGAACACCGTGGTCACGGTTGATCCGATAGACGCCAAGGATTTTGATGACGCGGTGCAGGTTGAACTTGATGAAAAAACCGGGCATTGGACCCTTTGGGTCCACATCGCGGATGTCGCGCATTTTGTCAAGCAAGGGGGCACACTCGACCGCGAAGCCCGCAGCAGGGCCACAAGCATTTATCTGCCCGGCAAAGTGATACCGATGTTTCCAGAGACCATTTCAAATCATCTTGCAAGTCTTCAACAGGACAAGGTCAGATATGTGCAGACGGTGGTGATTGATTTTGATCCCAAGGGAAGAAAAACCTCTGTTGCCTTTGAAAGAGGGGTCATCAAGGTCAAGAAACGATTCCATTATGAACAGGTGATGGCTTTCCTGGACAAGACCCCCGAGGCACCGGAAGTTTCATCCGACATTGGGGCCATGCTGGAACGAATGAAGAAACTGGCCCTCATTTTGCGTGGTCGAAGATTTCACAAAGGGGCCTTGGAACTGGACATGCCGGAACCCAAGCTGGAATTCGACGCGGATGGCAGGGTCAATGGCGCGCATGAGAGTATCAATGATTTAAGCCACCAGATAATCGAAGAATTCATGCTGGCTGCAAATGAAGCAGTCGCTGAACAGCTTTTTAGCCTGGGCACCAAGTTTATAAGGCGGATTCATCCTGATCCCGAACCATCAAAACAAAAGGCTTTCGCGGCGTTTGTACGCACCCTCGGTTACCAGATCGACAACCCCGAGGATAGGTTCACCCTTCAAAGAATATTATCTGAGTCATCCAAAAAACCTGAGAAACACGCCGTTCATTACGCGTTGCTTCGCAGCCTTAAACAAGCCATTTATAGTGAAAAGGAGGAGGGTCACTATGCTCTTGCCAGTTCCTGTTACTGCCATTTCACCTCCCCGATTCGTCGTTACCCCGACCTAACCGTGCATCGACAGTTAACCCGTTGGAAACGAACGGGGAAGGCCTCTTATGATGAGACTGAGCTAATGTTCCTGGGCGAGCATTGCAGCAACATGGAAAGAAGGGCGACGCTCGCGGAGCGGGACCTGGTCAAGATCAAATTACTTGAGTTCATGTCCAAGCAAATTGGTGAGCACAAAATGGCAATAATCACCGGGGTCGCTGAATATGGTTTCTTCGCTCAAATCTGCGACCTGCCCGTTGAGGGAATGGTTCATATCACCAATCTTAAGGATGATAACTATCTCTATGATGCTGAAAGCCATACCCTCACGGGGCTGAAGTTCAAAAGACGGTATAGATTAGGAGACAAGCTTGAGGTGGAGATCGCCAAGGTTGACATGACAAAACGACAAATGGATCTCCGCCCTGTCCTTTCCATGAAGGAACAGAAAAAGAAACCTGATCGGAAATAAAGATAACATGCCTTATCCTGACTACCCCTGCCCCAAATGCAACTCCTGGATCGACCCACCCGCAGGTACAAAAAATGGCCAGAAGTTCACCTGTCCGCGCTGCGAGGACGCAATTGTTTGGCTTGGCCCCGATATATCAGAAAATGCCCCGATAACGAAATACAGTTATATTGAGGAAAACCTGCCAATTAAGAAGTCACGCACCGCACTTGGGGTGGTTCTGGTGATGGCTGCGATGGCGGCTATCGCACTGGTTTTCGCCCTTTCAACCCAAAAAGAAAGAAGAAACCGCGACCTTGCCAAGGCAAACACCGACCCAAGGCAATCTTATCTCCAGTGGTTTTCAGGCGACTCAAGCCTTATTGCTGTTCTTGATTTACAAAAACTTAAATCCTCACGCGAACTTACCGAGTTACTTAATGTGGAAAACCTGACGAAGAATGATTCCATTCTCAGGAAAACCCTTGGTTATGAATCGGGTGAGATAAAACTTCTCGCTCTCACCATGCCTGTGGAAAGACCCCTGGCATCTTCTTTGTTCCTTCAAACACTTAAGCCCATCAGCACGGAAAAAATAAATTCCAGACTTCAAGCCAGCCCCTCGGGATATAGGATTGGAAGAGAAACCATGCGATATCAGATAGATTTTTTCCCCATGCAACCGAATTACTCAAAAATTGATGACACCATAATGGCTTACACCATGCTTCCGGAGAGGTTTGAGGTGATTTCCGGTTTCCAGAGGGAAGGGCTCAATCACTTGAGCGGGAAATTAAGACCCTTGATCGCTGAAAGGATCCCAATCAATGCGCCTATCTGGATTGCAGCCCAGTCGGGAAAGTGGGACTTTAGTTCACTGAAATTGTTTATTCCCACATTTCCAGATATTTCAAAACAAGACTTCATGGATGGCATGGAAGCAATTGCACTATGGTTGGAACCTGGGACAGAGCCCGTACTTCGTTGCGAAATCATGGGGGCCTCAGTTGAAGCAGTTAAAAAGCTCGAAAAGCGTTTGGAAAGTATGCCTTTCCTCGCCCAAAATGGCATGAAGAGTGCCAGCAGGGACAACTGGCTCACGCTACAAATGGTTATAAGCAAAGAGCTTGCGGAAAAACTTAAAAAGATTACAAATCCATGAGAAAATGGTTAGGAAACATATTCCAAGCCGTCATTATTTTGATGGAATTTTTTGCACAATCTGTTTGTTACCTCTGCCTTATTGCATCTTCTTATGCCTATAATAATGCAGTTAAGCAGGGAGGATAGAGTGCAGGAAGAATTCCAAAAATTATACTCCGCTCATGGCAGGGCGGTATGGGCGGTGGCATACGCCAGAAGCATGAATGCGGAAACCGCCAATGATATTCTTCAAGAGTCTTTTCTGCGTCTTTGGCGTGAGATGTTAAAGGGTATAATCATTAGGCAAATGAGGGCTTGGTTGATCCGGGTTGCCAGAAATCTTTCGGAAGATGTGGCCCGGGGTGCATTCCAGCGAAATGGAACTTTTGGCCCGGAAATGTTTGAATCCATCGGATCCAAGACTGAATCTCCCGACCTTCGACTGGAAACCTTGGAACTGCATCATCAGATACAAGAGGGGCTCAAGGAAATCGCACCGCAGGATCGGGAACTATTGACCATGAGATATGCCTTGGATTACGAAATCCCTGATATAGCAAAAGCCTTGGAATTGCAACCATCCGCGGTGCACATGAGATTAAGCAGGGCCCGCAGCAAGCTGGCTGATATTTTAAAATCCATGGGTGTTGATGCACCTCGATAAATTTGAGACTAAGTATTCACCAAAGAAAAAATGAATGGTCTATGATGCATTATAACGATGAACAAATTGACAAGGCACTTGGAACCTACTTCAGGTCCAAACTACCTGATCCGTTTCCAAAAGCGCCAATTGTTTTCGGTTCCCGGCCAAAAAGTTTCACACGCATTCACGCAAAGTTGGCGCTGGCAGCAAGCATGCTTATTCTTTTTGCACTCGGAATTTTATGGCCCAAAAACTCCAAGTCCCCAAGTGGTATCAACTTCAAATCAGTTCCCACTTCCGCCTCGGATGATAAAAGACACAAATTTCCCATGATTGATTTAAAAAATGAAATCACCCCAAAAAATGAAAAGCGCTAAACTCATTTATCAAATCAGGGGCTTTATTCCTTCCATAAGGATTTAGAAATCAACTTCCCTTCAAATTGAAGAATCAATAGGAATGAAAAGCCCTCTCACCTTTTTTCTTTTCATCTCACTTGTAACCTTTTTGGATCAATCCGTTTGTGCGGAACCTCAACCGAAGGTCCCGTTGCAAGCCCGTAAAGAATGGAAATTTGAAAATGAAGGAATTGTTTTCAGCAATGACTTTTCCGGGGCCCGACTAAACGATTGCAGCCAGATAGAAAAAAATATTTTCAAGGTCACCATAGAACCGGAAAACCACCCGATCAACCGCAGTCCCTGGTATGCGTTTAAAATTTCATCAGCAAAAAAACAATCCATCCAGGTCCGCTTTAACCTCACTCATCCGGGTATTGCCAGCAAGCCAAAAATAAGCCTCGACGGCAGGCAATGGCAACCTCTTGAAAAAAAACTCTGGACTCCCGCTGATTCAGAGAAGAAAACTCCCGCCACAGCCTTATTGGAGATTGGCGCGGCACCCCTCTGGGTGTTTGCCCATCAACCTGTGGGTCTCCAGGATTTGGATGACTGGATCACTGAAATTTCCAAAGCCCCCTTCACAAAAATCTCAACCATTGGAAAATCCATGGAGGGGAGATCCATCAGGCAACTTTCCATAGGAAATCCCAATGCTAATAATTTCATATTCATCATAGGCAGGCAGCATCCACCTGAAATCACCGGATCCGTGGGCCTGATGGGATTTGTCGACACGATAGCGAAAGACTCCGATTCCTCAAAAAAATTCAGGAAGGACTTTCAAACCATTGTCATCCCCGTTGTAAATCCGGATGGGGTCGAGCATGGTCATTGGAGGTCCACCCTGGGAGGAGTCGATTCCAACAGGGATTTCGGCCCCTTCACCCAGGTTGAGACCAGGGTGGTCAGGGACTCCCTGGTTTCAATCGCGAAACTTCCCAAAGCAAGGGTATTTCTTTTCCTTGATTTTCATTCAACATCAGAGGATATTTTTTACACGCAGCGGGACGAGGACCGGACATTTCCGGTTTTATTCACGCAACGCTGGTTGAAAGGAATCCAGAACCATTTTCCCGATTATGCATTCAAGCGTGATTCCGGACATAATGAAAACCTTCCCACTTCAAAAACATGGGCTTATAAAACTTTTGGCGCCGCCGGTATTACATACGAATTCGGATACGGCACAAGTTTCGATAATGTGAGAAAAATAGCGACAGGAGCCGCCGAGGAAATGATGAAAATCATGCTGGAAGAAACATCGTCACGGTAGATTAAACTTTCAGGGCGCGCCTTGCCCTTACACTTTTAGCAAGCATTTCCATGATGTGCTCTGAATCTTCCCAGCCAATGCAGGCATCCGTGATGCTCTGGCCATAGACCAATGGCTTGCCCTCCACAAGATCCTGGCGCCCCTCGACAAGATGGGACTCAACCATGACACCGATGATGCGACGATCCCCACGGGCAATCTGGGCGCCAACATCAACAGCGACTTCAATCTGTTTTTTATACTGCTTGGAACTATTTGAATGCGAAAGGTCAATCATCAATCTTTCCATGAGGCCCGCGGCCTTGAGGGCGGACGATGCGGCATTCACACTTTCAGCATCGTAATTTGGGGTTTTTCCACCTCGCAGGATCACATGGCAATCCTCATTTCCACCGGTCTCGACAATCGCGACCTGACCATTTTTATGCACGGAAAGGAAGTGGTGCGGCTGTGCGGAAGCAAGCAAGGCATCAATTGCTATTTTCAAATTACCATCAGTGCCATTCTTGAAACCAATGGGCGCTGACAATCCAGATGCAAGCTCGCGATGAACCTGGGACTCGGTGGTACGGGCTCCGATAGCTCCCCAGGTAATAAGATCACCAATATACTGGGGAGAGATCGTGTCAAGAAACTCAGAACCTGCAGGAACCCCGGCATTGTAAATCCTGAGCAGCAAATCGCGGGCGAGCCTCAACCCTTCATTGATGCGAAAGGTCCCATCAAGATAGGGATCATTTATAAGCCCTTTCCAACCAACAGTGCTTTATGAAATTTACAGTACTGCAGCATACTGTTGTTGTT
>SXGQ01381708.1_pt1 | contig 21675 bp, 16 predicted proteins | sample 3178371 | NCBI WGS metagenome assembly SXGQ01 (sample SAMN11356859, study PRJNA531348) | freshwater metagenome | isolation source: freshwater sample F1-20 | place: China: Fuxian Lake, Yuxi | collected 2017-12-25 | reverse complement strand
GCGGAGCTGGTGGAGCACAAGCGTCAGGTGGCCCTCAAGCGGGAGTGGGAATGGTATCGGACCGGTCCCAGGGCGCAGCGGACCAAGTCGAAGATCCGCATGGCGGCCCACGAACGGGCGGTGGAAGAGAAGGCGCCCGAGTTCGAGAAGGACGTCGATCTCGTCATCCCGCCGCCACCGCCACTGGGCAATCGGGTGGCGGAACTGGCCAATGTGGGCATGGAGTTCGAGGGGCGACGGCTGTTCTCGGGCGTGAGTCTGAAGTTTGCCGGCGGACAGCGGATTGGCATCACCGGCCGCAACGGCCTCGGCAAGACCACCCTGCTAAAAATCCTGCTAGGTGAGCTCAAACCCACCGAAGGAGAGGCGCGGGTGGGACCGCTCACGCGATTCAACTATGTGGACCAGGCCCGGCTGGCGTTGGATCCGGAGGCGACGGTGCTCGATGCGGTCGGAGACGGCACCGAGTTCGTGGTGTTCGGTGAGGGACGTCTCTCGCTGCGGGCCTATCTGAAGCGGTTCCTGTTCAACGATGACCGCCTCGTCGCCCGCGTGAAGCATCTCAGTGGCGGAGAGCGGAGTCGTCTCCTGCTCGCCCGCATCCTGAAGCGGGGTGGCAACTTCCTGATCCTCGACGAACCGACGAACGACCTCGACCTCCCCACGCTCCGGGTCCTCGAGGAGGCGCTCCTGCAGTTCCCGGGCGTGGTCCTGATGGTCAGCCACGACCGCTATTTTCTGAACCGTGTGAGCACCGACATCCTTGCTTTCGAGGGCGGGGGGCGAGTGGCGTTCAGTTCCGGCAACTACGACTACTACCTCGAGAAGCGGCAGCGGCAAGAGGCCCCGGTTGGCACAGTGGCCCCGATCCCCCAGGTGAAGGGGGCCAAGCCTGCGGTCCCGACGTCTCGAAAATTGACCTTCAAGGAGCAGAAGGAGCTCGAGGGTATGGAGGCGGCGATCCTGGTAGCGGAGACTCGGGTGACGGAGCTCGAGGGACGCTTTGCCGATCCTGATTTCCACCGCAAGCATGGTGTGCAGACCGCAGATCTCACGCGAGAACTCGAGACGGCGCGGGCTGCGACCGCCCGTCTGTTTGCCCGTTGGGAGGAGCTCGAGGCGGTCCGCCAGGCGTCCACCTGAACCTACGCTGGGACGCGGCGATGCGTCGAAAAAACGGCGAGGAGTGAAAAATGGGGGGTGTCCATGACATGATCCCAATTGATGGAGACCCACGACCTGTGCCCAAAAGGAACGGCTTGCAGCGATGGGGATCCAGACCGGTACGGACCAATGACCTGTCCCTTCACCGCATTGGGTATCGGTGGATACTGAGGATGCGGTTCGGCTGCCCTCTTTCTGCCCTTCTCTAGGCATCCCGTTTGGAGCAGGATCCCCAGACAACATCATGGGTGCTCAATGGAAACAGGCGGGCCGCGAGGCTGCCGCCCACAAAAAGGGTCAGGTCGTCGGTAAGATGGTCCGCGAGATCATGATCGCGGCCAAACTGGGCGGAGCGGACCCGGACCTGAACGCGCGGCTCTTTGTGGCCGTGGAGAAAGCCAAGAAGGCCAGCGTGACCCGCGACACCATCGACCGCGCCATCAAGAAGGGCACGGGCCTACTCGACGAGAAGGTTGAGTACGAGTCGGTGGTCTATGAAGGTTTTGCCCCACACAAGGTGCCGGTGATCGTCGAGTGCCTGACCGACAACCGGAACCGTACCGCGCCTGACATCCGTCACCTCTTCGGCAAGGGCGGCCAGATGGGCCAGCCAGGTTCCATGGGGTTCTTCTTCGAGCACATGGGCGTGGTCGAGGCCACCCATCCGGACGCCTCTCGGGATCCGGAGGCCGATGCCATCGAGGCCGGGGCCCAAAATGTCGAGAAGATGGAAGGCGACGAGGCTCCGGAGTCGGGGCAGGGGGTCCGGTTCTTCACCGATCTCAAGGAACTCGCCCACGTCAGCAAATGGCTCAAGGAAGTGGGCTGGACGATTCTTGCCAGTGAGATGCGCTATCTCGCCAAGAACCCGGTCGAGCTCGGGGAGAAGGAGCGCGCCCAGGTGGTGGAGTTCCTCCAGGGCATCGACGACCACGATGACGTCCATCACGTCTTCGCCGGATTGAAGTGAACCGGGGGGAGTCGGAGGATCCCAGCCGGGTTCCTCCACGGCAACGTCTCGTCTCCAATAAAAAAGGGAGCCGGTGGCCCGGCTCCCTTGACTAAGGTCCCCTCGGACTTTTTAGCTTACTTGGCCTTCTCGATCCCGAGGAGTTCCACGTCGAAGACAAGGGCCGTGTTGGGGCCGATCTTCGGAGGGGCACCGTTCTCACCGTAGGCGAGCTTGGCGGGAATGACGATCTGCCACTTGTCGCCCTCCTTCATGAGCTGGAGCGCTTCGGTCCAGCCCGTGATCACACCGTCGCCGGGGAACGAGACGGGCTCGCCGCGGTCGACCGAGCTGTCGAAGACGGAACCGTCGGGCAGGGTGCCGTGGTAGTGGACCTTCACGGTGTCACGCGGTCCCGGGGGTTTGCCGGAAGCGTTGCCGGACTTGATGACCTTGTACTGGAGACCGGAGGCGGTGGACTTGACCCCTTCCTTCTTCGCGTTGGCGGCGAGGAAGTCCTCGGCGGCCTTGATGTTCTTGGCCCCTTCGGCCTGCTGCTTGGCCTGCTGCTTGGCCATCATCTGGGTGCGGAACTCGTTCATCACATCCCGGATCTCAGCCTCCGTCAGCCCCGGCTTGCCCGCGAGGGCATCGGCCAGGCCGGCGGCGAGGGCCTTCGGATCCACGTCCACACCCTGGTCACGCATGCTGGTGCCCATCTGGGTGCCGATGGCGTAGCTGAGCTTGAGCTTCGGATCCTTGAGGTCCGGTGCATTCTGGGCGTGGAGGGTGCCGGCGAGCGCGAGGGCCGCCGCGAGGTGACGAACGGAAGTGAGGTTCATGAATGGGGAGCGCCGGTCATGTGGGGGCGCGGGGAGGGACCCTTGCAGGTTGCGATGCCGGGTCAATGGATGAGTTCGTGATGGGATGCTCGAGCGACCGGCGCACCTCTCCAATCGGGGCTCTTCATCCTTCGCAGTCCAGGTCATGTTGGTGGTGATGTGTGGCCGATTTTCACTGACGGTCCGCGGCCGGGTCCGGATTGCCGAGGTGGAGGAGCAGGTCGTTGAGATCGACGTTCCCGCACCTCGCTACAATGTCGCACCCGGGCAATCGGTCACCGTCATTCGCAGAGGCCGCTCGGGCGTTGAAGGGGCCTTGCTCCGCTGGGGTCTGATTCCGTCCTGGGCCCGCGATCCGAAGGTGGCGTTCCAGTGCACCAATGCACGGGCCGAGACCGTGGCGACGCGGCCGGCCTTCCGGGAGGCCTTCCGGCAGCGACGCTGCGCCGTGCCGGTTGACGGATTCTTCGAATGGGAGCGGTCGGGCAAGCAGCCTTTGCCCTGGCGATTCGTGCGATCGGATCGATCCGTGTTCCTCCTTGCAGGACTCTGGGAAACGTGGAGACCGCCCGGCGAACAGGCAGAGGTGGAGACCTTCACGTTGATCACGACGAGTGCCAATGCCGACATGGCCCCGGTCCACGATCGGATGCCGGTGCTGCTGGATCCAAGGGCGCTTCGGACCTGGCTGGATGCTGAGAGCAACCGGACCTCGCTGGAGGGGGTGATGCAGCCGTCACCGGCGGCGAGCCTGGTCCGTCATCGGGTGTCGACGAGGGTCAACAATGCGCGCAATGAGGATCCGGTCTGCATCGAACCGTTCGAGGAATCCACTCTCGCGGAGGGCTTCCTTCCACTGGGCTGAGGGGCCGGCCCGTTCAGGGCATGAAGGTGTCGACGAACAGGAACTTGCCATCCTTGACGGTCATGATGACGGCTCCCTTCGTCGCATTGTGCTGGGCATCGAGGGTGGTCTTGCCGGTCACGCCCGCGAAGTCCTTGGTGGCGGCCAGCGCCTCCTTGAGCTTGGCGGGATCGGTGGACCCGGCGCGTCGGATGGCGTCGACCAGGACCTTGGCGGAGTCGTAGCCCAGTGCGGCCATGGCGTCGGGAATGGCGCCGTTGTAGCGGGCCTGGAAGGCCTTGGTGAAGGCGTTGCTCTCCGGGCTCGAGACTTGGGGGGAATAGTGTGTGGAGTAGAAGGTGTTCTCGAGCGCTGGTCCTGCAATCTCGATCAGCTGTGGGGCTTCCCAACCATCGCCGCCGAAGATCGGCACCGTGAGCCCCAGCTGACGGGCCTGGGCGACGATCAAGCCGGCCTCGGTGTAGTATCCCGGGACGAAGATCGCATCCGGCTCGGTGGCCTTGATGGCGGTGAGCGCGGCCCGGAAGTCCTTGTCCTTAGTCTGGTATTTCTGTTCTGCGGTGAGGGTCCCGCCGGCTGCGAGGAACGGCTTGGTGAAGTACTCGGCGAGGCCGACGGAGTAGGGGGCGGAGACGTCCGAGAGCACCGCGACCTTCTTCGCCTTCAGCGTGCGCTGGGCGAACTTGGCCAGCAGCTCGCCCTGGAACTTGTCGATGAAGCAGACGCGGAAGATGAAGTCGCCGATCTCCGTCACCTTGGGGTTGGTGGACGAGGGGGAGACCATCGGGATGCCCGCAGCCTGGCAGACGTAGGCGGCCTCGATGGAGCGGCCGGAGGCAACCTCGCCGAGGAGGGCGACGACCTGGTCGCGGCTGATGAGCTTCTTGGCGATGGTGGCCGACTCACCCTGCTTGGACTGGTTGTCCTCGGTGATCAACTCGATCTGGCGCCCGAGCACCCCGCCCGCCTTGTTGATCTCCTCGATGGCGAGCTGGGTGCCTTGGTGGGAGCTTTGTCCAAAGGCGGCTTCGCTGCCCGTCAGCGAGGCGAACTCCCCGATCCGGATGGGTCCGGAGCTGGTGTTGGCTCCGGTCGACGCCGGTCCCGACTCCGAAGGCTTGCAGCCGCAGAGCAGGGCCCCGGCGACCAGGGTGGCGTGGAGGAAGAGGCGACGGGAGCCGGGATGGATGGACTTCATGGATAACGAAACGCTTGGGAAATTCGCTGCTCGACCCGGTTCAACCGTCGGCCGCACGGACAGCTTCCCAATCGAACCGAGTTTCGCCGGGCATGTCGACCCTCGAGCCCTTGGCGTGGTGGGGTTTGTGCGTTCGTCACCGACACCCGTCGGGCCAGTCGCATCACTCTGTGACGACCTGGTAGAATGCGGCGTCGAGGGTCGGGGAGATCGGGTTGAACTCCACGAATCCCTCGTCGTCGGTTGTCGTCTCGCCCATGTCGAACCACTGGGAGTTGAGGGCCGACTTGCCACGGATGCGAACCTTGCTCTTGGGCGCCGCGAACACGTAGAGGATGAACTTGTCTTTGTCCTTCACCATGCCAAGTGCCGGACCGGAGTGGCTCCGGAAGTCGACCGGAAGCCAATGGCTACCGCGCTTCTCGTAGAGGACGTCCGCCGAGTATCCCACAGTGGCCGTCCGGTTGGGGATGAACATCCCCGCGCGGTTGTTGCCCTGGGCCGAGGCGAATTCGAACGAGTAGAAGAACCGTTGAGGGATGACGTTGTTCACCGGATCGAAGGCGAACGGGATCGTGACGGCACCGCCTCCGGACAGCAGGTCGATCGAAGTCGAGTAGAGGAGGCTGCCCGGGGTTCCTTCGGAGGTTCGATCGTACATCCGGAACAGGAGGCCTCCGTTTTCTGCGTAGTTAGAGTAGTAGGAGAACTGGATGCTGGCGACCGTGAGATCGGTGCCGCTGATTGTGACGTCATCGGCCACTTCGCGACGGGTGTAGTATGCGGAGAAGTCGCCGGCAGGGATGTTGTAGGCGACCGATGGCGGAGCGAGCGGACTGGTGTAGACCGACACGGTCCCCATGATGTTGGCCTCCACGCTGCCGGGCGCCGCACAGAATGCCGTTGCGCCAGTCATGACCACTCCTGCAAAAAATAACGACTTCATACGACCAGTGTATCTCCGAGATTCTTGATGGGAAGTGCTTTGTGGTTTTACCGGCGGGTCGATGAGCGGGAATCGACGAGGCCCCCTCGGCCTCATCGAGAGGTGTTGATTCTGTACCGGCCGAATCCTCGGCAGGATGGAATCTCGATTGGGGATTGCGTGGCTGGGCTGCCATGGAGTCTCATCTCGGGGGCCCGTCCAAGGACGGGCATCCATGAGTCCATCTTCAGGAAGCGCTTCACGTTTGATGCAATGGTGGGGGGTGTGGTGCCTCATCGTCGCCATGGTCTTCGGATGCCTCCCGGAGCGGGTCCTTGGGCAGGGTGACCCGGCCGCCGGACCCCAGATCGAGGAGATCCGGGTACGCTTCGTTGGACCTGCGACCGTCAGCGAAGACCTGATCCGGAGCAACATCCGCAGCCGTGTCGGCGAACCCTTCAGCCAGAAGGCTGCGGACGACGACGTCACGACACTCTTTTCCACGGGGTACTTCTACAACATCCGGGTCTCCCAACAGCGTGCCGACGGTGGCAGGGTCATCCTGGTGTACCTCGTCCAGAGCAAGCCGATCCTGACCGAGATCCGATACACCGGGAACAAGCGCTTCAGCCTCTCCCGGCTGCGACGCAAGACGACCTCCAAAGTGGGGCAACCCTTGGATGAGCGGAAGCTGTTCGCCGATGCTCAGGAGATCCGGAAGGCCTACGAGAAGGCGGGCATGCAGAACACCACGGTCACCCCGATGCCCAGCATCAACGAGCAGCTGGGCCGCGGCACCGTGACGTTCGAGATCAAGGAGGCACCGAAGGTTCGCATCGAGTCGGTGGACTTCGAGGGCAACAAGGCGTTCGCGTCCAAAAAGCTCCGGAAGGTCATCAAGACCCGCCGCCGGAACTGGCTGGGCTGGATCACCGGAGCGGGCAAGTTCAAGGAGGACCAGTTCGAGGAGGACAAGGAGAAGCTCCGGACCTTCTACGCCGAGAATGGCTACGTGGATTTCGAGATCCAGCAGATCGAGTTGGAGTATCCAAGGACCAACCGGATGGAGATCGAGTTCACGGTTTCCGAGGGGACCCAGTTCCGCGTGGGGGCGGTCACCTTCGAGGGCAACAAGAAGTTCACCCCGGCCGAGATCGTGTCGAACATGCGCGATTCCACCGGGGTGATGACCCGACCTCGACTGGCACCCGGGGCGATCTTCCGTCCGGGTGACTTGGAGAAGGATCTCGAGGGCTACGAGAATTTCTACGGGGCCCAGGGGCATATCGACGCCAAGGTCACAGCCCAGAAGATTCCGAACGTCGAAACCCAGACGATCGATCTCAAATACATGATCCAGGAGGGGGACCGGTCCTTCATCAAGAAGATCGAGATCCGCGGCAACACGAAGACCAAGGACAAGGTGATCCGCCGTGAGTTGGCGGTGTCGCCGGGTGAGACGTTCGACATGGTGAGGGTCAAGATCAGCAAGAGCCGTCTCGAGCAGATGAACTACTTCGAGAAGGTGGATGCCAAGGATGCCTTCACCGACGCGCCCGGGGAGCGCAACCTGGTTGTGACGGTGGAGGAGAAGAACACCGGTAATGTCGCATTTGGAGCGGGCTATAGCTCGGTCGACCAGCTGGTGGGCTACGTCGAGGTCACGCAGGGTAACTTCGACCTCTTCAATCCCCCGACCTTCACGGGTGGTGGCCAGAAGGCCCGGGCCCGCGCGCAGGTCGGCACCGCACGCCAGGACTACATCCTCGGGTTCACCGAGCCCTGGTTCCTCGGGCGTCGGCTCCGCCTCGACACCGAGCTCTACTACCGGAACCTCGCCTATCTGTCCGACTACTACACCCAGACGGTGCTGGGTGGGAGCGTCGGCCTGACCAAGGCCCTCCCCTACAATTTCTCGCTCAACACCACGTACACCCTCCAGGACGTCAACATCATCCTGAACAATGGGTACATGAACGCCCTGGCCTCGGCAGGCCAGCAGGTGCAGTACGCGACGAACGGCGGCCAGGTTTCCATCGTTGGCACGAACACCATCGCCGGCCAGGCCCCGATCTTCCTTCAGCAGGCGGGAAAGACCCTGGTTTCAAGCCTCAACTGGACGCTGTCCCATGACACCCGGAACAACCTCATGCTGCCCACGAAGGGGCATCTGGTGCAGTTTGAGCCCATGTTGGCGGGTGGCCCCCTGGGTGGGCAGGCCAGCTTCTATCAGTTGGAGATGAAGGCGGCCCAGTACTGGTCCCCGGCCAACTTCTTCTCCCCCGCCAGCGACATCTATGAGGCCTTGAAGCAGCACATCCTCGAGGTGGTCGGCAATGTCGGCGTGGTGAACGCCTATGGATCCGGGGACCGTGGCAGGGAAGGGGTCACGCCGATCTTCAACCGGTACTATCTGGGTGGCATGTACTCGTTGCGCGGATTCCGTTTCCGTGAGGTCGGTCCGAAGCAGGATCTCACCGCTGAACCCTACGGCGGTGGCACCTTCTGGTATGGCTCGACCGAGTACAGCGTTCCGGTCATCCCCCGTGTCCGATTCGCCGCCTTCTTCGACATCGGCATGGTCTACCCCGACGCCTATAGTTTTGAACCCGAACGATATTTGAACGGGACCACGACTGGGCTCTACAATTCCAACTGGGGTGTGGGGCTTCGGTTAAACCTGCCCATCGGTCCGCTCCGGCTGGATTACGGCATTCCGATCGTCTCCGACCAGTACAACCGGAGCAGTGGCCAGTTCCAGTTCGGAGTTGGCTACACCCGCGATTTCTAAAATCCCCAAGAGCTGATTGTGAACACATCCTCAATGAAATCCCTGATCACCCACCTCCTCCTGCTGGCCAGCCTCGCGTTCGCCTCAACAGTGCAGGCACAGACCAAGATCGCAGTGGTCGACCTCAAGAAGGTCTTCGACGGCTACTGGCGCACCAAGCAGGCAGACGGCCAGCTGAAGGAACGCGCGGCCGACTTCGAGAAGGCCCGGAATGGACTCATCGAGGACTACAAGAAGGCCAACGAGGACCTCAAGAAGGCGAGCGAGGGCCTCAACGATCCGGCTGTCTCCGATGAGGAGCGCGATCGCCGCAAGAAGGATCTCGAGAAGAAGCTCCAGGACATCCGTGAGCAGGAGAACGGCATCCGCACGTTCGAGCAGAACATGCGACAGGCCCTTGGCGAGCAGCAGGGCCGGATGCGCGAGAGCGTCCTCAAGGACATCCGGGGCATCGTCGACGAGAAGGCGAAGGCGGGTGGCTATGCCCTCGTGTTCGATCTGGCAGCCACTACCATCAACCAGACCCCGGTCATCATGTACAGCACGCTTGCAGGGACCGAGGCCGACATCACCGAGGGCATTCTCAAGCAGCTCAATGCGAACGCGCCCCCGGACACCGCCCCCAAGGCTGCGGATGCGGACCCCAAGAAGGCTGACGCGAAGTAGTTTCTGGATCCCAATTCCAGCAGATCCAAGGGGTGTGGATTATCCACACCCCTTTTTCGTTCATGGCTCCAGGTCATGTCCCCGCCCTTCTGGTGCCGACGACGCACCCCAAACGAGAACCCCTACCGGACGGGGGTGTCCGACAGGACGGAAGAGTCTAGTGGGAATTCCTAGGACCCTAGGGTGGCCCGAGATCTGGAACTGGAGGATCTGCCACTAGGGATGGGGTGGGATGGCTGGGCACCCTCGGTGTTGCCGCTTTTCGGTGGCAGCGATGGTTTTCGTCTTTCCATGTTCCAGCCTTCCGGCCCACCGCCGCGAGGGTTCCTGGGCCTTCACCCCCATCCATGGGAGGTGCCGGTCTGGATCGAAGACGTCGGCGCCAACGATCCGTGGTGGAGCTGCTTCCCCATTTCCTGGGCCTGGGCACGGGAGGGGGGCATGAGAATCCTCGAACTTGGGAAGTTTTACCCCCCCGAGAGAGGAGGGATCGAGACGCTGCTGCGTCAGTTCTCGGAGGGTTTCGTGGAGCAGGGTGCCGAGGTCGACTGTGTCGTGGGACGGGGTCCGACCTTCGAGGGATCCGTCCTCGACTCGGGCTCCTCCGTTCAACGAGGTGTCCGGGTCCATCGGGTCCGCACATACGGTGAGTTCTTCAGGACCTCGCTGGCACCGGAATACCTCTGGGCCTCAAGACGGTGGCCTGCCGAGGTCATCCATGCCCATTTCCCCAATCCGCTGTCGGACCTGGCCTGCCTCCTTGCACCCCGTTCGACACCCATCGTGCTGAGTTGGCACAGTGACATCTGTGTCCGGCAGAAATACATGATCCGCCTGTATTCTCCGATGCAGCGGGCTCTCCTGCGCCGGGTCGATCGTGTCGTGGTGGCTACACCCAACCACCTTGAGTTCTCCGATTGGCTCCCGGAGTTCCGCAAAAAGGTGGTCGTCATCCCCTTCGGTCTGGACTTGGAACGATTCCAGCTTTCGGCGGCCCAGATGGGTAAGGTTGCAGAACTGAGAAGGCTGGCGGGCGGGAGATCGATCCTCCTGAATGTGGGCCGCCTCGTGGGGTACAAGGGGCAGCGTCATGCCATCGAGGCTCTGCGCGATGTGGCAGAGGCCGAACTCTGGCTGGTGGGATCGGGTCCCCTGGAGCCAGATCTGAGAAGTCTGGCCGCCGAGGTCGGGGTGGCGGACCGGGTCCGTTTCTTCGTCGACGTCAGCGATGCCGACCTTCCCCTGTATTTCAAGGCCTGCGACATCTTTGTCTTCCCCTCCACCACTGCTGCCGAGGGGTTCGGCCTGGTCCAGGTGGAGGCGATGGCCTGCGGCAAGCCTCTCGTCGCCAGCAATGTCCGATCCGGGGTCACCTACGTCTGCTCCGACGGGGTCAACGGACTCGTGGTCCCCATCGGGGATCATGCCGCCCTGGCGGCCGCACTGAATCGTCTCCTGTCCACGCCTGAATTGGCGCGACGGCTCGGCGAGGTGGGCCGTTCGCGTGCCTTCTCGGAATTCTCAAGCCCTGTGATGATCCGGGGTTTCATGGACCTTTTCAGGTCACTGACCCGGCAACCCCGACCGGCCTGCGCATGAGGTACAATACCTATCTCGGAATCCTGGTGGTTTCGGCGGTAACGGCGTTCTGGCTGACGCCGCTCGCCGGATGGCTCGCCTTCCGTGTGGGTGCGATCGACATCCCGAATGAACGGAAGGTCCACCGGGGTGTGATGCCCCGACTTGGCGGATTGGCGGTTTATCTGGCGTTCCTGCTGTCCCTGCTGGCCGTGCCATTCCTCCAGAACTCCATCGCAACGGAATTCCGCCGGTTTGCCCAATTGATGGTGCCACTGTTTCTGGGGTCCCTCGCCACCCTCCTTCTGGGCATCTATGACGATATCCGTGGCGCCAACGCCTCCAAGAAGTTCCTCGCGCAGATCGTGATTGCCTCGGGTCTTTGGCTGGGCGGATTCCGGATTGACGCCATGATGGTGCCCTTCCTCGGTCCGATCGACCTCAATTACTTTGGCCTACCGGTCACGGTCCTGTGGATCGTCGGCGTCACAAATGCGGTCAACCTGCTCGATGGCATCGATGGCCTCGTCGCCGGGGTGACTGCGTGCATGGCGTTGTCCCTCGCCGTCATCAACATCTTCTCGCAGAACGTCCTCGTCTCGCTCCTCAACCTCGCGCTCGCTGGCGCCTGTCTTGGATTCCTTCCCCACAACCATTCCCCGGCGCGGATCGTCCTCGGGGATTCGGGGTCACTGACTATCGGGATGATCCTGTCCTGTATCTCGATCATCTCCCTGTTCAATGGAGAGGAGGGTTCCAGAGGTGCCAGTTCCGTCCTTACGGTTCCACTCCTCCTTTTCGCCCTTCCGCTCTTCGACACCACCCAGGTGATGTACAACCGCTGGAGACGGAATGTCTCGATCTTCCAGGCCGACAAGGGACATGTGCACCACCGCCTTCTCGCCATGGGCTACGATCATCGGCAGGCGGCGTGGATTCTCTACAGCGTCGCGATCGTGACCGGCATCCTTGCGATCGCCCTATCCCTCATGGACCTCGGATCCCAGATCTTTCTCAGCATCCTCTTCCTGGTGATGGCAATCGGTTTCTTCCTCGTCTGGCGTTCACGGCTGCGGGATCACGACGTCGATACCGATTCCCCCAAGCATGACGATTCGGAGATGACGTCCCGCGATCCCGCCCTGTGATGGGATCTCCGGTTTTGGGTAGGCTTGGTGTCTTGGTTTGAGGTCGGTTTTGGAGTACCCAGTCCGGCGGCCCGGATTCCGGGAACCGGTCGATCGTGAACGCCTCCCCTTCAGCATCGCAGGAGCCCTCCAGGCTGAGATCCTTGGAGGAGGTTCGGGATCGGCTTCTCGATGCGGTCTGGAGGCTCCCTGATGAGGAGGTGTTGCTCACTCAGGGTCTCGGCCGGTTTCTCGCATCTGCGCCGGTCGCCCGGGCTTCGAACCCCATGCAGGATTCGGTGGCGCTCGACGGCGTTGCGGTCAGGGCCGTGGATGCGACGAGGCCAGGAGCCAGGCTTCGGGTGGTGGGGCGGGGTTTCCCCGGCCGACCCTTCGCCGGGTCGCTGGCATCAGGCCAAGCCGTCGTGGTGGCCACGGGTGCCCCATTGCCGGACGGGGCGGATGCCGTGGCTCCGGTGGAGGAGGTCGAGTCATCCCCGGCGGACGACACTGGGGTCCGACTTCTGCATCCGGTGCGGCCGTGGCAGTTCGTCCGGTTCCGTGGTGAGGATTTTGCCGAAGGCCAGACTCTCCTGGGGGTGGGTCACCGCATCGGTCCAGGGTGTCTGGCATTGCTCGCCGCCGCCGGCATCCAATCCGTCAGGGTGTCCCAGCGGCCCAGGGTCGGGATCCTGCCGACGGGCAGTGAACTGGTGGAGATCGGACGTCCTCCGGGGCCCGGGCAGGTTGTCGATGGCAATTCACCAATGCTGGAGGGTCTTCTTACCCCCCTCGGTGCCGAGGTTCGGCTGCTGCCCCGTGTCCCGGATGATCCGGACCGGCTGGATGCGGCGCTACGGGACGCCCTCCCGTCGGTGGATCTGCTGGTCACCACCGGTGGGGCTTCGGTCGGCGAGCCGGATCTGGTCCGGCCGGCCCTGCGACGGATCGGAGCCTCGGTCCATGAAGGACCCATCGCCCTGAAGCCGGGCAAGCCGTTCTTCTGGGCCCGGTCCGGTAAGTGCCTCGTTGCCGGGCTGCCTGGCAATCCAGCCTCCGCCTGGGTGACAGCCCTCCTGCTGGTCGTGCCGGTCCTCCGGCGGTTCTCCGGTGTCGAAGAGGTGTCCCTCCCGACGGTCCAGGGCGTCCTGGCCGAGCCGTTGCACACCCCCGGGGACCGACGCCAGTTCTTCCGGGTGATCATGGACCGGGACGGGAAGGTGCGTCTGGCTGGAACCCAAGCCTCCCACCATGTCCAGTCCCTTGCCGAGTCCAACGGACTCGTCGATCAGCCGGCAGGCCTCCACTGGCCGGAGGGCACGCCCGTGCAGGTCATCCGTTGGAGCCTGTTGGGTTGATCGCTGGATCCCCGGTCCGTCCAGAAACCTCAATCGGGAATCTCCGAAGTCCCGCCAGCTGGAGCATTGCGAGCCACAGGAACCGCGGCACGACCCTGGAATACCGCGGCCAGAGCCTCCTGAAATCCTTGCTGAGACGGAAAAGCCACTCGAGACCCGAGCGCTGGATCCATCGCGGAGCCTGCGTCACCCGTCCGGTGTGGAAGTCGAAGGCGGCGCCGACCCCGAGCATGATCCGGGCTCCCAGGGGTTCGAGATGTGCGGCCATGAACCGTTCCTGCTTCGGGGTGCTCAGGCCGATCCAGACGAAGTCCGGATCCTTCTGGCGGAGTTCGACTGCCAGCGCCTCGATCTCGGAAGGCTGCAGGGGACGGAACGGCGGCGTGTGTGTCCCCACAATCCGGATGCCCGGGAAGCGCTGTTCCAGACGCAGTTTGAGGTCCTGTGCCACGCCGGTGTTGCCCCCCAGGAAGTAGTGGGTCGCCCCGCTTTCCTGGGACCAGGCCATCATCCGTTCCATCAGATCGGGCCCGTAGACTCGCCCCATGGTCCCGCATCCCTGAAGCCGTCCCATCCAGACCATGGGCATGCCGTCCGGAGTCGACAGGAGCGAGGCGTTGTGGATGTGCTGCAACGAGGGGTCGTCCTGCGACTCGATCACCCCGTGGGCGCCGGTGATGGTGACGAAGCCGCGGCGGCCCGCGGCCCGGGCCCGGACGAGGGCCTCCACAGCAGAGTCGAGGTTGAGCGCCGAGATGCCGACGCCTAGGACATTGACCCGGGGAGGTGGAACAAACTCGGGCATGGAAGGTGGACGGTGAAGTCGTGTCAGAGCCGACCGTTGTCGATGAGTCGAGTGGTGCCGACCCGGACCGCCAGTGCCATGTGGCTCCCGCGTCGTGCGGTCCGGACCGGTTCCAGGGACTCCGGGTCGAAGAACTCGACGTAGTCGAGCCGGGCCGAAGGGTATTGCGACACCTCCTTCCGGACCCTGGCCTTGAGGAGGTGGGCCGCCATTGCGCCGCGGCGGACTGCCTTTCGACAGAGGTCGAGGCTACGGACGAGGGCCACCGCCTGGGGGCGCTCCTCGGGGGACAGGTACTTGTTCCGGGAACTCTGGGCCACTCCATCGACGTCACGTCGGGTGGGGGCCACCACCACCCGGATGGGGAAGTTGAGATCCTGGACCATGCGGCGGACCACCTGGGCCTGCTGCCAATCCTTGGCTCCGAACACGGCGCAGTCGGGTTGGACGCACAGGAACAGCTTGGCGACGATCGTTGTCACGCCCCGGAAATGGGTCGGCCTGGAGGCCCCCTCCATCCCTTGCGACAGGCGTTCTTCGACGACATAGGTGGAGAAGTGTCCGGTCTCCTTTCCGGGATACATGGAGGCATCTGAGGGCAGGAACACGGCATCGACGCCTGCCTGCCGGCAGAGTGACAGGTCCCTGGGAAGGTCCCTCGGATAGAGGGACAGGTCCTCCGTGGGAGCGAACTGGGTCGGGTTCACATAGATGCTGACGACGACGATGCCCCCGGGCCCTGACCGTTTCCGTGCCTCATGGACCAGGCTGATGTGACCCTCGTGCAGGTATCCCATGGTCGGCACGAAGGCGATCCGCAGGCCGTCCCGGTGCCATGACCTGGCCCGTCGCTGCATGGCAGCGGGTGTCTTGATGATGAGCACGGGATAAGCGTGCCACGGATTCCTGGGACGAGACAGGTCATCCGTCGTGGTCCATCGGTCGGGTCCTGCGACCGGAGAGGGGGCGACCCTTCCAGACCGGATCCTGGTTCCGGAAAGCCGGCTTGATCGCGACATCCACGAACGGTTCTTGATACAGGACGCTCGTGGACGAGCTGACCGGGGGGACGAGCCACATCCACTTTCCGTAGGGCTCGCGTCCCGCCTTCTGCTCCTCCCGGCAGAACTCGAGGAACTCATGGCCTGCCGAGTGGTGATCCGCCATCTTCACACCATCCCGGTCGAAGGAGTGGAGCACCGCCTCATTGAGGAGGATCAGGGCCTTGTCCCGCCAGAGTGTCCGATCGTCCGAGATGTCGAGCCCCATCGCTTCCGCGACGACAGGGAGAAGATTGTAGCGGTTGGTGTCCGTGAGGTTCCTGGCGGCGATCTCTGTGTTGAGATACCAGCCATTGAAGGGTGCGAGCCGGTATTGGATTCCTCCGGCATCCAGCATCATGTCACTGACCGCCGGAATGCAGTTCCACCGCAGTCCCAGCCCCTCGAGCCAAGGATGGTGCGGATGACGGATCCATGTCTCATGCCTGCAATCCTCCGGCAGCTCGAAGAGCGCGGGTTCCTCGCCCGGAACCTCGATGACGAGGGGAAGGAGATCGAAGTCCGTCCCATCGGGCTCCCATCCCAGCTCCATGATCCTCCGAGTCAGATCATTCTGCGCGGGATCCCCCACCTGCTTTCCGGATCGGAGCTGGAGGCCTGCGTAGCGGAGGAGCAGGGGATTCCAGATGCGGGGTCCCGGCCGTCCTGGAGTGCCGGCCGGGAAGACACTGATGGCTGGACGGAGGTTGCCTCCGTTGAAGGCGAACCGGAGGTGGTCGAAGAGGGCGGCAGCGATCTCCTCAGGACGCTCAAGATCCCTGCAGTCCCGGAGGTGAAGTCCCCTCCAGTACAGCCGGCCGATGCAGCGTCCTGAATTCCTCCAGGCGATGCGCGCAGCGAAGCCCAGTTCCTCGGAGGTCTGGGTCCACGTCCCCGAGGACCGGATCTCCTCGAGCACCTGGCCGATCCGGGGCGATGGATCGGCCCCAGGTTTCATCTCCTCATGGTACTGCCTCAGGAAGCGCGAGGCCTCTTCGTCCATCGGCAGTCGGCTCTTGGTGGTGACGAGATCGCCGCCGACCGGACAGCGCGGTGTGAAACCGGGTATCCGCCAGCTTCCGGGTCGAGGCATCGAACCCTGACCCCGATCCGGATGGAGAAAGCTCTCCGCCACCGCCTCCACCCCTCCGAGATCCGAGCATGCCTTGAGCACCGATTGGTTGAAGGCATCCGGTCCGCAGATGACCACCTCACAGCGGTCCCCCCCCGCGAGGGTGTCCCTCCAGTGTTGGGACGAGGGACGTCCGGAGATCCGGGTCGCGATCTCATCCAGGCGGATCAGTCCGCGGTCCGAAAGGGTCCGCAGCTCCTCGAGATAGGGAGCCTCCTGTGGGTTGCGATGGACGTAGTGGATGCGGAGGTCCCGTTTGCCGGCCAGCCCCCGGACGGCGGCGATCGCCGTGGTCACTCCTATCCCGGCCACGATGTAGACCAAGGGGCGAGGGTCATCGCTTGCAGGACAGACATCGCCGGATGGCTCGCCGAGGCGGACCAGTATTCCCGGCGGGGCGTTCCGCATCCAGTTCGAGAAGAGACCCCCCTCCTCGAGCTTAACCCCCAGTTCATAGTAATCCGGACCGAAATGCGTGAGCGTGTAGGGACGTCCGATCCATCTCTGGTCGATGAATCCTTCGACCGTCACATGCTGGCCGGGACGTGCGATCGGCAGGGTTTCCGACGACACAGGCTGGAGCCGGGCTCGGATCGAGCCCTCGCAGAGGTATTCCGTCTGGAGTGAGCACAGGATCGAGCTGCCCTTTCCGATCAGGACCGGCAGCCGGGACCGGCACCCGCCGCAGACGGTTCCGGCACCGGTGATCCGGATCAACTCCTCGAGGGTGTCGACCTGCCTGGCTTCCTGTCGGAGGCGTGCGATCGAGGCGTTGGTGCAGCTGCAGGCGATAGTCGACATCCCCTGGGCTCGGGTGGCTGCTGATTCCTCCATCCATCGGCCTGTGGCACGCAAGGCATCGACCTGCCATTGCTCCAGCGAGGAGCCCCGCAGGAGGGTCGCCATGGCCTCGGGCAGGTGTGGCCAGGAGTGGTTCGCCGTCAGACCCACGATCCGGCGCCCTGTCTTCCCCATGAGCAGGGACAGCCCCTCGATGGGTGTCGACACGACCTCCGTCTCACCCGAGGCCTCGAAGGTGCTGGCCTCGATCCTCTGCTCCCCGGGGAAAAAGCGGACACGGACGCGTCGGCCTCTGGATTGAAGGTAGTCGGTGACGATGCAGTTTCGGCCCTCCGCCTCGCCGACAAACCGGTAGGCGGCACCGAGATGTGGCAGGCTGTGCACGAACTCCAGCGACTTGAGGGAGGTGCCCAGCGAGGGTTCCGATGGGTGTCCCACCAACAGCACTGGTGCGGGGACCTCCAGGAGCTCGACGGGGGTTGAGGCGACCGCGTTGAACTTCCGTGGGGATCCGGTGATGACGTCCTGGGCTCCGACAAGCATGCCTGGTCCCAATGACTCATGGGGAACGGGGCATCCGGGTGGGAAGAGGTCGATGCGCCCCGACAACACGAAGAAGGCGGAGCAGGCTGGTTGCCCGGCGGAGTGGATCGACGTGCCGGCGGGGAATTGCAGGGGTGTCGGTGCATTGGCCGGGGAGAAGCCGCTTGCGGCTGCCATCTCCGCGGAGAGTGCCTTGAGCTTTTCGATGGCCTGTCGCTTTCCGGTGTCCGCAAGGCCTGCCGCGGCACCCGGGTCAGCCTCCAGCAATGTCCGGAACAGGGAGGTCGGAATCGGCGCGATCGAGCAACCGGAGAGGGCGATGACCGTGGCGTTCGCAAAATGTCGCCCCTCTCTGGCGCTCTGCTCTCCCAGGAGGCTGCCGGCCTGGTCGACCACCCGGATCGGCGAAAGCCTGCCGTCCGAGTCCCTGGCGAAGACGCCCAGCCTTCCTGAAAGCAGGATGAAGACATGATCCGGCTTGGAACCCTCATGGATCAGCACCTGTCCCTCGGGCAGGTCCCTGGGAACGACATTCCTCGTGATCTCGGCAAGGCCTCTCGGGCACATCCCTCTGAACACGGCGGCGAGGTGGCCCGCCGCGAGCGCGTGCAGGTCCTGGGCGGTCCGAGTCGGGGTTTCCATGTTCCCTGATGCCAAGGCGGACGGACTCCGGCAAGGTTTTTGGCCCCGGCGCATCCGGGGGAGGATCCGTCGGGTGATGGTTCCAGCATCGCGGCGATGCGATGATGTGGCCCTTCGAGGGGAGGTTCGGGGTCGGTGGAGCCCGGTTTCCGGCGGCGACACCCAGCGACCGTGGGCATCACGCCCCTTTTCCCATGCCTTCCGCTCTGAAGGACGCCGGAATCCGGACCTTGTCTCCCGGACGGTCCCGTTTAGAGTCGCCGCGGATGGATTCGCAACTCGCCCAATACTTCCCGGTCCTCCTGCTGCTCCTGGTGGCCATGGGATTTGCCTTTGGCACCCTGGTGGTCTCCGTGCTCCTCGGCAAGCGGGGGCGTCGGACCCGCACCAAAGACATCCCCTACGAGTGTGGCATGGTCCCGCAGGGGGAGGGAACCTCCCGCCTGTCCGTGAAGTTCTATCTCGTGGCGCTGCTCTTCGTGCTCTTCGACATCGAGGTGGTCTTCATGTACCCGTGGGCGGTGGTGTACAAGGACCTGCTGAAGGAGAATGCCAGCCTGATCCTGGGGGGCATGGTCAGTTTCATGGGGGTGCTGTTCGTGGGCTACCTCTATGCGTTGAAGAAGCGCGCCTTCGACTGGACCCGGTAGCGCGAGGAGTCCCCGAGCCGGCGTGTCCTTCGGCCTGCCGTTGACCTGGACCGTAGACCTCCATGGCGACACACCGGCGAGACTTCGACTTCATCGTCCTTGGAAGCGGCATTGCCGGCCTCAACTTTGCCCTGCGTGTCGCCAGCCGGGGTCGGGTTGCCGTGGTGACCAAGAAGAACCGGGCGGATTCGAACACCAATTGGGCCCAGGGCGGCATCGCCAGCGTCACGAGCCCGGAGGACTCCTTCGACCTGCACATCCGGGATACGCTCGAGGCGGGTGCGGGGTTGTGTCGGGAGGACGTCGTCCGGACGGTGGTGGAGGAGGGGCCGGCACGGATCCGGGAACTCCTGGAGCTCGGTGCCCGGTTCTCCGAACGGGAGATCCCGCAGTCCCCGGGCCAACGGGAATTGGATCTGACCCGAGAGGGCGGTCATTCCAAGCGGCGGGTGCTCCACGCGGCCGACGCCACCGGTGCCGAACTCGAGCGGACCTTCCTCAGGGCTGTTGGGGGGCAACCTTCGGTGACCTTTTTCGAGGACCACCTCGCTGTCGACCTGATCACCTCCGCCAAGCTGGGGTTGACGGGTCCCAACCGGGTGTTGGGAGTCTATGTCCTCGACCGGGTCCGCCAGCAGGTGGAGGTGTTCGCTGCTCCGATTGTCGTGCTAGCCACGGGCGGAAGCGGCAAGGTGTACCTCTACACGACCAATCCCGACATCGCCACCGGCGACGGGGTGGCCATGGCCTATCGGGCAGGGTTGCCCGTCGCGAATCTCGAGTTCGTCCAGTTCCATCCCACCTGCCTCTACCACCCGCAGGTCCGCAATTTTCTGATCACCGAGGCGGTCCGGGGCGAGGGAGCCGTGCTGCGAGGGGCCGACGGGAACCGGTTCATGGACCGCTATGACCCCCGGGCGGAACTCGCGCCGCGGGATGTCGTGGCCCGGGCGATCGACTCGGAGATGAAGAGGACTGGGGCCGACTGTGTCTTCCTGGATCTGACCCACCTGAAGGCCGACTTCATCACCGGGCATTTTCCGACGATCCATTCGCGGTGCCGGGAGCTCGGGATCGACATCACCCGTCAGCCCATTCCGGTGGTGCCCGCCGCCCACTACCAATGCGGAGGCGTGGTCGCCACGGTTGATGGCGAGACGGAGATCGAGGGACTCTTCGCCATTGGTGAGGTGGCCTGCACCGGTCTCCACGGCGCCAATCGGCTCGCCAGCAATTCCCTCCTCGAGGCGCTGGTCTGTTCCCACAGGGCCGCGGCTCGGGCTCTTGCGTCCACGGTCCGCCAGCCGGGGGCCATCATCCCGGAGTGGCAGGTCGGATCCGCCACGGACCCCGATGAACTCGTGGTGGTCGCCCACAACTGGGACGAGATCCGGCGGGCCATGTGGGATTACGTCGGGATCGTCCGAACCACAAAGCGCCTACGACGCGCCGAGACCCGTCTGCGGAACCTCAGTGGGGAGATCCGGGAGTTCTATTGGGACTTCCGGGTCACAGCCGATCTCCTCGAGCTCCGCAACCTCGCCACCATGGCGGAACTGATCGTCGCCTGCGCTCTCCGCCGTCCTGAAAGCCGAGGCCTGCAGTACAACCTCGACTTCCCCGGTCCCGATCCCGCCTGGGCCGCCCGGGACACCCGGATCCGTCGGGGAGAGCCCGGGGCTCCCTGAGGAGCCCCCATCCGGTCCTAGGGCATTCACCCTAGACTCCCTGCCGACAAAAACCTATTGACCCCTTTTTTCAAAAACGCATCATCTAATCCCGATACGTCAATACAACAAACGCAAACACAGTAAATCATGAGCAAACGATTCATCTTCTCATCCGAATCTGTTGGTGAAGGGCATCCAGACAAGGTGTGTGACACGATCTCGGACGCGGTCCTCGATGCCTGTCTGGCCCAAGACAAGTACAGCCGGGTTGCGTGCGAGACCTATGCGAAGTCCAACGTGGTGGTGGTCGGTGGAGAGATCACGACCAAGGCCAAGCTCGACTATGCGGCGATCGCCCGGAAGGCGATCCGCGACATCGGCTATGTGAATGACGACGATGTGTTCCATGCGGACAAGGTGTTCGTGAACCTCTTGGTGACCCAGCAGTCGCCGGACATCGCCCAGGGCGTGGATTCCAAGGCGGCGAAGGGCAAGAAGAAGGCGGAGCAGGGCGCCGGTGACCAGGGGCTCATGTTCGGGTATGCCTGCGACGAGACGCGGGAGCTGATGCCCTGCCCGATCATGTTCGCCCACCGTCTCGGTCGGCGTCTGACCAAGCTCCGCAAGGCGGGCAAGGTCGACTGGCTGCGGCCCGATGCGAAATCCCAGGTGTCGGTCGAGTATGTCGACGGCAAACCCGTCCGGATCTCCAACGTGGTCATCTCGACCCAGCATGCGGCTTCGGTCGAGCACAAGGAGATCGAGGAGTTCTGCATCGAGGAAGTCATCAAGAAGGAGCTTCCTGCGGGCCTGCTCTCCAAGGACACCCTGTTCCTCATCAACCCCACGGGTCGTTTCGTGGTGGGTGGCCCCCAAGGCGACACCGGCCTGACAGGCCGGAAGATCATTGTCGACACCTATGGCGGCTG